>SDBS01001756.1_pt1 | contig 21879 bp, 24 predicted proteins | sample 2277091 | NCBI WGS metagenome assembly SDBS01 (sample SAMN10404972, study PRJNA504765) | marine sediment metagenome | isolation source: marine sediment core GS10_PC15, 163 cmbsf | place: Arctic Ocean: Southern Knipovich Ridge | collected 2010
CTTTTGACATTATACCTTAGCAGAATACCTTAATTTTGCAAATATGAATCTACTGTTTTCAAGCCTGTTGGAAAAAGTATTTATATCAAAATATTTTTATCTTTTTTCCCGGGGATGGAATTTAAAAAAAGCATCCTTTATATGCTCTTTATTTAAACTTGTATAGATCTCTGTAGTAGAAATACTGCTATGGCCCAGCAGTTCCTGGACCACTCTCAGGTCTGCCCCCCCTTTTAGCAGGTGAGTTGCAAAACTATGCCTGAAAATATGAGGATACAGATCTTTTTCAAGACCGGTCCTTTGTGCATATTTTTTTAAGATCTTCCAGAAACCCTGCCGGGTCAATCTTCTGCCGAACCTGTTTAAAAAAACAAAATCACTCTTATGCTCTTTCTCGATCCTGTGCCTGCTTACTTTCAAGTATTTTTTCAGGTAAAAGATCCCTTTTTCACCCATAGGAGTGATCCTTTCTTTATCACCCTTGCCAATAAACCTGAGCAGCTCCTGGTCAAAGTCTATATTATCAAGTTTTAAATTTGTGATCTCGCCTACCCTCAGGCCGCAAGAATAAAGCAGTTCAAACATGGCCCTGTCCCTTACTTCTAATTTTGTTGAAGTGGGAATACTTTCCAGGAACCTGTTTACCTCTCCCGTGTCCAGGACTTTTAAAATTCTTTTTTCTTTTTTAGGATTACTTACACCTGCCCAGGGATTCTTCCGGGTTATATCTTCCCGGATTAAAAAGCTGTAATAATTCCTGAGGGAGGACAGTATCCTTGATACAGAGGTCCCGGATTGGGTGGTATAAAGTCCTTCAAGAAAATTTAATACCTGTTTTTTAGATAATTCCAGATACTTTATATTGCCGCTTTCCAGGAATTTCCCGAATTTTCTCAGGTCCCGCCAGTAAGATTCAATTGTATTTGGAAGAAGCAATTTCTCAAATCTTAAATATTCAAGGAAATTGCCAAGATCGGCATCAAAATTAGATTTTACTTTTTTATTTTCCCTGTTCAACCTTATAATTACCGTTTAGATGGTCCCTGGCAAGCAAAATACCTATAATAGTCTTTGAATCCCTGATACTGCCGTTTTCGATTAAAGCCAGGGACTCTTCCAGGCCCAGCTCGATGACTTCCAGGAATTCGTCTTCATCCAGTTTATTATTTTTTCTGGTAAAGTCTTTAGCCAGGTACAAATATAGTATCTCATTGCAAAAACCGGGGGTGGTATAAAAAGTCGAAAGATGGATCATGGTAGGGCCGGATGCCCCGATTTCTTCTTCCAGCTCTCTTACGGCACAGTCTAGCGGAAGTTCATCCTTATCCAGTTTTCCTGCAGGTATTTCCATTGTTATCTTTCCAATGGGATAACGAAACTGTTTTACCAGTATTATCCTGCCTTTTTCGTCAACCGGTATGATGCCCACCGCACCCGGGTGAGTGACTTTTTCCCTGGTGGCACTTTTTTTATTTGGAAGTCTTACCTTATCCAGGAACAGTCCCACTATTTTTCCTTTAAATATAGTCTTTGAATTAATTTTTTCTTCAAATAATTCCATGTTCATAATATCTAAAGCTCCGTTTCAATATATTATTTGACTTTAAATTTACATATCTGCAGGACCAGTACCGCCAGCTTTTCCAGTTCCCTTACCCTGGCATACTCTTTACTGGTATGGACCTTTTCCATTCCTGAACTTAAATTTACGGCCCTCTTCCCCTTGGCATTAAAAACATTTATATCGCTTCCCCCGCCAGAAGAGGTGACCTTTGGAGTTATGCCCATATTTTTAATCACAGACTGTGCCACAATAAGTGGGGTCTCGCCATTTTTTATCTTAAATCCATCATATTCCCTTACTACTTTCAGTTTTAGTCTTGTATTGTATTTTTTTGATGCCTCTTTAAGCTTTTGTACCATAGAACCGGTTAATTTTTCCAGTTTGGATAATTTCAAGCTCCTGGCTTCCATCTCCAGGCAGGTATTTTCAGGAACAATATTTCTTGCCACTCCTCCCTGGATCTTTCCAATATTTGCAGTGGTCTCTTTATCAAGCCTTCCTATTTTCATTTTTGAAACAGCTTCAGATGCAGCTTTTATAGAATTTATCCCACTCTCTGGTTCAATTCCTGCATGGGCAGCTTTTCCCTTAAAATCAGCATAAATAGAATCCTGGTAAGGCGCCCTGGTGATTATGGTCCCTATATCGCCATCTGAATCAAAAACAAAACCGTACCTGGCTTTTACTAGGCCGAGATCGACATATTTAGCTCCCACCACTCCTATTTCTTCAGAAATGGTAAAAATTATATATATATCACCGGTAGGGACATCATTATCTCTTATGGCTTCCATGGCCTCTATTATTGCGGCTACAGCGACTTTATCATCGCTGCCAAGAATTGTTTCCTTATCCTTGTTTATAACTTTACCTTTTTCTAGTGATGGTATGATCTCGCCCTTTACTTCAACAGTGTCAAGGTGGGCCACTAAAAAAATAGGTTTGCTTGAGGATGGATTTTTTGTTTTATATATTGCGACCAGGTTTCCTGAATTACTTCCATAATCCTTTCCACTGTCATCGACATGGACATCCAGCCCCAGGCCTTCCAGTTTATTTTTTACATATTCTACGATCTGCTTTTCATTGCCTGAGGGGCTTTTGATCTTTAGCAATTCAAAGAATGTATCAAGCAGCCTTTTATTATTTATAGGATTTCCAGCCATATCACTTATTAAACTTAAACTTTAATGTATTAAAATATATACCTTAAGGTCTTATTCCGGGCTTAAAGATCTTCAGCAGGGCTATACCGGCCGTAAGCAGTACCGCTGCAAAAATGCTTGAACCGGCAGCAAGCCTCATAAAGAAATCATTAAAAAACCCGAAAGGAAACAGCATTATTATAAGAGAATCCCTTGAAAACATAAAATTACCCTGGGGGAAAAAGAGCACGTGAAACTTGTCAAATAAGAATGTAAAATTATTTAAAAGAAAATACAGGATCATAAATATAAAAAGTATGGATGAGGAAGAAATGATAAAGATGATCCCTAATTTCCTGAAGAAATTCCTGGAATTTTTTTCAATAAGTAAAACAATTAAACCAATCAATACTGCTATGCTTGCAAAATAGAGTATAAATATTCTTGCGAGCAGTATCCTTACATCCTCCAGATGTCCTATCTCATTCCGGGTAAAAGAAGCCACGCTGCTCATAGTTTCATCTGCAAATCTTACCTGGATGGAGGGATCTGATGCTCTTAAATCTCCATTAAACTTAAAAAAATCAAAGATCTTTCCGGTCAATTTTAAAACATCAGCTTTATTGAGCACTGAAAAAACTCCATTATTTTCATAAAGTGACTGGTAATAATCATAATTAATAATATGAAAAGCCAGCGGGGAAAACAGGATTATCACGATCAAAAATAATGAACTAATGATAATAATAGATTTTTGTATTTTTATACTCTTATAACTCATCTTTTGACTTTAATATTTTTTAAATTCTTGACCTGCATGTGTCCCGGTACATGCTTAATTGAAGCTCCGATAAAATTCCTGAACAAAGGATGGGGTCTGTCCGGCCTTGACTTAAATTCAGGATGAAACTGCACCCCGACAAACCACGGGTGGCTCCTTATTTCTACGATCTCAGTCAGGTCCTTTTCAGGATTGACACCAGTGGTGACAAGTCCCGCTTTTTGCAGCCTGTCCCGGTATATATTGTTTAATTCATATCTGTGCCTGTGCCTTTCGGTGATATTTTTCTTTTTATAGGCATCCATGGCCCTGGACCCATCTTCTATCCTGCAATCATAACTGCCTAGACGCATGGTCCCACCCATATCATCTATACTTTTCTGCTCAAGCATCAGGTCTATGACCGGATTTTTTGTATCATGATCAAATTCAGAACTATTCGCATCCCTCAAGCCCAGCACATTTCTTGAAAACTCTATCACTGCACACTGCATCCCAAGGCATATTCCAAAAAAAGGTATCATTTTTTCCCTGGCAAATTTAATTGCATCTATTTTCCCGTCGATCCCCCTTGCTCCAAAACCATATGGTACCAGTATCCCGTTAATATCATATAAATGGCTATCTTCAAATGATTCAGAATCGATCCATATAAGTTCAATATTTTTTCTGTGGTAATAGCCTCCATGGTTTAAGGATTCAACTATACTCATATAGGAATCTTTAAGGCTGGTATACTTCCCGACTATCCCTATCCTGACACAACCTTGCAGATTATGAATGATGTTTACCAGTTTCTTCCAGTCAGCGAGGTCAGATCTTCTTTTTGCAAGGCCCAGTTTTTCAAGCACTATAGAGTCTAATTTTTCCTTCTGGAGCATCAGGGGGACTTCATATATATGTCTGGCATCAACAGCTTCTATAGTATCTTCTTTCCTTGTATCGCAGAAAAGACTGATCTTGGTTCTTACACTGTCATTTAAACCTGTCTCACTTCTGCATATAATAATATCCGGCTGGATACCGATACTCCTGAGTTCTTTTACACTGTGCTGTGTTGGTTTGGATTTCAGTTCCCCTGTTGTCTTCAAATATGGCACATATGTCACATGGATGTATAATACATTCTCTTTTCCTACATCTTTTTTAAACTGCCTTATAGCTTCCAGGAAAGGGAGGCTCTCAATATCTCCAACAGTACCACCGATCTCAGTTATTACTATATCTGTTTTTCTTCTCAGGAGAGTTTTTTTAATACTGGTTTTTATTTCATCAGTTATATGCGGGATCACCTGGACCGTTGATCCAAGGTATTGCCCTTTTCTCTCATTATCAATAACATTTTTATATATCCGGCCTGAAGTGAAATTATTGTATTTTGACAGGTTTTCATCAATAAACCTTTCATAATGCCCCAGGTCCAGGTCTGTTTCTCCCCCATCATCGGTAACAAAGACTTCGCCGTGCTGGAGGGGATTCATTGTACCGGGATCAATATTTATATAAGGGTCAAATTTCTGGATAACTATGCTATATTCCCTTGATTTCAATAGTTTTCCCAGTGAGGCGGCAACTATTCCCTTGCCGAGCGATGATAATACTCCCCCGGTTACGAAAATGTATTTAGTTTCCAACCTTGACCTTTCCTTCCAGCAGGGTATTCTTTATATTTTTACATTTTTCCAGAAGTTCTTCTGCATGCATCATAGAAATGTCGCTATCACTGGTCCCGCTGATCATCCTTGATATTTCTTTGATCCTGGCGTCTTCTTCAAGTCTTGAAATTCTTATCTTTGTCCGGCCGTTTTCTATATATTTATCAATGAAATAATGATAATCCGAAAAACATGCTATCTGGGCCAGATGGGTTATCACCAGGACCTGGCAATTCATAGAAATCGTAAATAGCTTTTCGCCTACCACAAGGGCAGTTGCGCCTCCTATGCCTGCATCTATCTCGTCAAAGACCATGCTTGAAATATCATATGCAGAGCTTATCACAGATTTTAAAGCAAGCATTATTCTTGATATTTCCCCGCCGGACGCGACTTTTCTAAGGGGCCTGGCATTCTCACCCACATTTACAGAAATAAAGAATTCAATATTGTCTATTCCATTATTTGTAAGCCTTAATCTCCTATCCCCGATCAATGTTCCATTTTCATCTTCTATATAATCGTGCCGCGGATCAAATGTCACCGATTTAAACCCAAGATTTTCCATCTCAATTGTAACTTTTTCCTTCAATCCTGACATGGCATCTTTTCTTAAGGTACTTAGTTCCACGGCCCCGGCGGATGTTCTTTTGCTGGCTTCATCAAATCCTGACTTTGCCTTATCGATCTCATTTTCAAGATCCTCCAGGTCGTCTATTTCTTCCTTTATTTTTTTTGAATGTTCCTTTATCTCTGAAAGAGTCATATTGTATTTCTTTTTGATCTCGGACAATCTGAACAGCCTTTCCTGGATGCTATCCAGCCTGGCAGCGCTAAATTCAAAATCAGAGAGATAACTATTTAGAAAATGGCTCAATTCTTCAATAAAATCACCGAGATCTGAAATCTTACTTTCAAATTTTTTAAATTCATGGTCGATATCGGCAAGACCTGATACATTTCTATTCAGGACAGCAATATTATCACTCAATGAATCTTCCCCGTCTTCATCACTTTTTATGGCTTTTTTTGCTTCTGATGCCAGATGAAATATTTTCTCATAATTTTTAAGTATCCTGTGTTCATTTTCCAGATTTTTTTCTTCATCCTTTTTAATATCTAATTCATCGATTTCTTCCAGCCTGTAGTTTAGTTCTGCCAATTTATCTTCTTTTTTTCCCTGCAGTTTTTCAAGATGGTCCAGTTTCTCTTTTTTAGCTAAAAAATCACTTAAATGATCCTGGTATATTCTTTTGGCAGCAGCTATCCTGTCCTTTCCAAAATTATCGATTATCTCTATATGGGCCCCGGGTTCCAGAAGATACTGATGATCATGCTGGCTGTGAATATCAACAAAAAACCTCCCTAATTTCTTAAGGGTACCGACCTGCGTAAAGATCCCGTTAATAAAGGCCCTATTTTTGGCATTCCTGTTTACTTCCCTGGATATTACCACTTCCCGGGCGGATACATCCTCGCCTAAAAGGTTTTCAGACTTAAGAAAACTAAGGATCGTGGGATTATTGGAAAAGTCAAAATACCCCTGGACCAGGAGTTTTTCTTCATCGTCCCTTATCAGTTCATTTTCGGCCCGCTCGCCGATCAGCAGATTTATCGCTTCAATAATAAGTGTCTTGCCGGCACCGGTTTCACCGCTTAAAATATTGAGCCCGTTCCTGAAATCGATTTTTACATCATCAATGACCGCAAAGTTCTTTACCTGTAATTCTTTTAACATAGACTTGCCATAAAACTATTGTTTGGTTATTAAAATTCAAATCCTCTCAATAAACTTTTCCTTGAACACTCTATAGAAAACATCCTTTTCAAAGTATATCAATTTTAGTTTCAGGTGGGATTTTTTTACCTTGAAAAGATATCCGGGAAACATGGTTATGGATTTCGTTATGCCGTCCACACTTAAGCTGTCTTTCTTATTCTTTGTATCGATCTTTATCACCAGTTCATTTTCCGGATTAATGATGATGCTTCTGCTAAAAAGGGTATGGGGACAGATGGGGGTTATGATCATGGCTTCATTTTTTGGATCTACAATAGGTCCTCCTGCTGAAAGTGAATAAGCAGTGGAACCGGTAGGAGTCGCGATTATGATCCCGTCAGCTGCTATTTCTTTTATCGGGATATCGTTGACGATTATCTCCAGCTTTATGACTTTTCCAAGCATGGACCGTGTAATGGCAAATTCATTCAAAGCAAGGTCAGGTAGTCCGATGTCCTCTACTAGCTTGCCGTCTTTGTAGAGATTACCCTCAAGAAGCATCCTTTCCTCCAGCCTGTATTTTCCGTCCAGCACCCTATCTATGGATTCAAACATGGTTTCAGTATCGACCACAGTCAAAAAACCCAGGGTCCCGACATTTACTCCCAGTACAGGGATCCCCTTTTTAAAAGCATGCCTGGAAGCTCTTAAGAAAGTACCGTCTCCTCCAACTGATATTATTATTTCAGACTTACTGCTGAAACGGTCCTCATTCACAGAAGGAAGCGAGTACTTACTGGCTACCCGGTCTGTTTCAAGCAGAAGCACGCTGATCCCTTTGTCCGCTAAATGATCATAGATCTTTTTAGATATTTTTAAGGCTTCCTGTTTTTGGTTGTTTGAGACTATCCCGATGATCTTCATATTCTAAAATCAAATCGTTTATGCATTAGATAATATTGAATGTGCCTTCGTAACTATATCACTTATTATTTTATCATATTTTATATTAGATATAGCTTTCTTTGTCGATTTAGTCAGATAAATCCAGAACTCTATATTGCCTTTGGTGCCTTTAATTTTTGAAAAAGTGATTTTCTTGATCTCTATATAAAAATCCTTTATAAAATCAACCATATCAATTAAAACTTGCTTATGCAACTTTTTTTCCCTTATGATCCCCTTTTCCTGGACCTGGTGTTTTTTTACCTCAAATTGAGGTTTTACAAGCAGTAGTATCTCCCCTCCACATTTTGTCATATCAAGGATCCTGGTAAAGATCATTTTTATGGATATGAAAGAAACATCGACTACGGTAAGATCTGCCAGAAATATAAGCCTGCCCATGTCCATGTGCCTTACATTGGTCCGTTCAAGGATATTGACATTCGGGGAATTCCTCAGCTTCCAGGATAATTGCCCGTACCCTACATCAATCGCAGTGATCCTGCTGGCACCGTTTTTTAAAAGATAATCCGTAAAGCCGCCTGTAGAGGAACCGACATCAATAGCATCTTTTCCCCGGGCATCAAGGCCGAACTCTTTAAATACGCCTTCCAGTTTTAACCCGCCCCGCGAGACATAGTCTGCCAGGCCTTTTATTTTTATAGTTGAATCAATATCGACCAGCGTGCCTGGCTTATCGATGATCTTGTTTTCAATACTGATCCTTCCGCCCATGGTAAGGGCTTCTGCTTGTTTTCTATCCTTGATCGATTTGCTTTCAAGCAGCAATGTGATCAGTTTTATTCTCGTTTTCTTTTTTATACCGGCTAGACCTCTCTCACTAAAATAAATTTTGCAAGATCTTCCAGCAATTTTCCTTTCAGGTCCATTTTCCGGATTATCTCAATGGCTTCGCAGGCCTTATCCCGGGCTATCTTTTTAGATCTATCGATCCCCCAGAAAAAAGGGTATGTATTTTTGTTCTGCTTGATATCCTTTCCTGAAGTCTTCCCGGTTTTACTGCTGCTGGAAGTAATATCGATTATGTCATCAGTGATCTGGAATGTCAGCCCAATATTACTGGCATATTTCGTCAGACCTTTCAGAAGGTCTCTGCTTGCACCGCATATTATTGCGGCACTTCTTACAGAAGCAATTATCAATTTTGCCGTTTTGTTAAAATGCATATTCTCGAGTTTATTTTTACTGATCCTGGTGCCGGCATAATAAACATCTATGATCTGGCCGGCAACCATCCCGGATGCCCCTGAAGCGCTTGAGATCTCTTTTAGGACCCTTACAAGGCTGTCTGCTGGAGCTGCCTGATAATTAAGTATTATATTAAATGATTCTGCAAATAGGGCATCTCCCGTCAATATGGCTATATCTTCACCAAATTTTTTGTGGCATGTCGGCTTACCTCTTCTGAGGTCATCATTATCGATTGCCGGCAGATCATCATGTATCAAAGAATAAGTATGTATAAACTCTATGGCACATGCTGTAGGCATAACCGAATGGTAATCACTGCCCAGGCTGTCTGCAGTGGCCGTGCAAAGAACCGGCCTGAATCTTTTTCCGCCATTTTTAACACAATAATCAATGGCTTCCCTTAAGACCCTGGGGATATATTTATATTTGCCTATATAATAATTTAATTTGCTGTTGATTTCTTTTACCAGAAAATCTGGATACAGCTTTGTTTTTTTTTGTATATTTAAATCCTGCCCGTTCATCAAAAATATATATCAATTAGAAATATTAGTTAATATTTTACCAAGCACTCCATTTATGAATTTAGGTGTATCGTCTTTCTGCCCGAGGCTCTTTGCGATCTCTATTGCTTCGTCTACCGATACTTTGAGGGGAATATCATCTTCAAAAAGCATCTCATATACCGCGATCCTCAATATATTCCTGTCGATTATTGCAATCCTTTTAAGTGTCCAGTTCTCGACTATGTCCATGATCGTCTTATCGATTTTATTTATATTTTGTTCCACCCCTTTGAGCAATTCCAGGGTAAACTCATCATACTGATTGCCTGCAAGCATTTCAGTTTTTAGTATCAGGTCCAATCCCTTATTACGCAAATCCCTCTGATACAGCAAAATTACGGCATTTTCCCTGCTTTTCCTTCTAGATGTTTTTGGCATAATATATGATTAAAGTCATTGGACCCGGTGATATGCCCATTTTACTGGTATAAGCCTAGGCCCTGGTGATATATTCACCTGTCCTCGTATCGACCTTTATTATATCACCTGTATTTATAAATAGCGGTACCTGTATGCTAGCCCCCGTCTCTATTTCTGCTGGTTTAAAGCTTGAGCTCACTGTATCGCCTTTTATACCGGGTTCTGTTTTTACCACTTTTGCTTCTACTGCTACCGGAAGATCGATTGAAATCGGTTCATCTTTATAAAAAACAACTGATAATTCCATGTTTTCCAGTAAAAAATCTTTTTGCTGCGCGACCTGGTCCTCGGTTAACGGGATCTGTTCATATGTTTTTAGATCCATAAAATTAAAATACTGGTCCCTGTATAAATACTGCATCTTTTTTGTTTCAAGAATAGCCTGATCCATTTTTTCCCCGGCCCTGAAAGTCTTTTCGATTATTGCCCCTCTTTTTAAGTCCTTAAGTTTTGTCCTTACAAATGCTCCACCCTTGCCCGGCTTTACATGTTGAAAATAAAGGATCTTATATAATACACCATCATAGACAATTGAAAGTCCATTTTTAAATTCTCCGGTATTTATCAAATCAATTTATCCTTTCATATAAACCAGTTAATAATATAAGATAATTTTATTAATTAGAAAGTAATGCCAATTATAGGATTATCGGGCCTTTTATTGAACTATAAAGGACTTCACAGCAGTTCTTTTTAACAAGCACCATGTCTTCTATCCTTATACCGCCGCAATTTTCAATATATATCCCCGGTTCGATCGTTACTATCATGTTCTCTTTTAAAACATTTTCCCTGCCCACCGAAACTACCGGATCCTCATGGACTTCAAGACCCACACCATGGCCGAGCCCATGGTGGTAATTATCCCCGAATCCATTTTTAGTTATAAACCTTCTGGCTATAGCATCCAGTTCTTTACCCATTATCCCTTCTTTGCAGTTTTCAAGGGATAATTTCTGCGCCTGTAAAACTATATCATAAATCTTCCTGAATTTATCCATGCTCTTGAATTTTTTTAAAAAAATAGTCCTTGTTATATCTGAACAGTAATTATTATGCCTGCAGCCAAAATCCATTAGAAGTAATCCATTTATTATCTTTTTACGGGTAGCAGCATGATGCGGCATGGAGGACCCTTCATTATTTGCTATCACCATATCAAATGATCTCCCTCCTGCACCGCTCCTGATTAAATTATTCTCGATTTTTAGTGCCAGGGTCATTTCAGATTCACCTCTAAAATAATCAAAACCGGCATTTATCATCCCGGTAAATACAATATCTGTGATCCTGCATGCCTTCCGGATATTAGATATTTCACCAGCGTCTTTTACTGCCCGCATGCCTTCAATGATCCCACTGGCCTCTTTTAATTTAATACCTTTTTTTGATAGCAATTTTTTAAGGCTCAAATAATCTGCAGCATTGATGCTTTTACCTTCTATTGCTGCATTGCCGGAACCATAGCCTTCAAGTATTTCTATAAGCTTTTTATATTTATTCTTCCTGTACTCGATAATATTGATCTTTTTGCTGAAAACAGATCTTTTAGCATATTCCAGGTTGATAAAATTAACGAGAAGATATATTTTACCCGGAGTAATAAGAAGAAGGCTGCCTGAATTTTTACCATTAAATCCTGTAAGGTAGAAGATGTTTTCGTCTTTTAGGACAATAAGGTTTTGGCTTCCTTTGTTTTTGATGAAGTTTAATAATCTGTCCAATCTGTATTTATGGCAACTTTTTTTTCCAGTGTTTAAAACCATACCAAAAATCAGCTAATGATCTCCTGCCAGTCTACTGGAAACAGTATATTCCCAAAACTGGGCAAACTTATAGGAAGGTTATTGTTTATGCCATTCTCATAATAAATAATCACATTCTGGGCTGTAATAAGTGATCCTGAGATGCTGCCGCCCCTCAAGACTGTTCCGGTGGTAATATCTGTTGTAAGGTTAGCTATACACATGATTGCAGCATTTGGATCATCAAACCCGGTTCCGCCGATTGCCTGGTGTAGCGCAATATTAATATTCTGCAAAGATGTCAGGACTAAAAGATCTTCAGAAGGAAAATTTACAAAAGTAACAGGAATTGTCTGCGAATATACAAATATGTCACCAGTTGCGACAAAATTTGCTTTCCCTGAATAGCTTATAGTAAAATTCCTGCCAGGTATTTCACCCATGTCAATATTTCCATAGACTACTATATCTCCCCCAATCTCCAAGATCCCATTATTATGCCTGATGTAATTCTGGGCATCCCCGATTGTCGCCTCCGGCACTCCATTAACTGTTATTGTATCGTCAGAAATATACAGGTCCCCCTCAATTACGGCGGCACCTGAGTTTACTAAAGAGTTGACGTATGCATTGTCAATTGCTGGTTTAGTTATATCAAAATCAATATCATGAAGATCACTTACATAAACATATTCATTTCCAGAAGGGTTTAAGGGGTTTATTTTATCTCCTGAAACATTAAACATTGAACCCCCCATGAACAGGACTATAGGTGTCTCAGGTTCACCAATGGATGCACTTCCCCCGATTGTGATATTTTCCTTTACAAATAATGGACCTTCCAGGAATTGTGCTGAACCTACGGTTAGGTCCAGAGTACCATTTACCAAAAAAGGACCGACAATTGAGGTATTACCGGCAATATTTTCGGCACTGCTAAGTGCCTGTTGCGAGTATATAAAGTCATAAATATTTAATGAAAGCAGATTGACCCTAACCGTTCTTGCCTCTCCGCTTTTATCAGTACCTTTAGAAGTCACCGAATACCCATATATTTTGTAAGTGCTACCCACATAGTAAGATTCATGGTTTATGGTATAATCTCCAGCTATATCTGCATCCGTGTACACATTTTCAGTATAGGGACTGCTGGGAAGGCTCGATATTTCATCATTATTATACTTTTCGATATTTAAAAACATATTTGCTATTCCGGCTTCAGCCATATTCAACGCCCTTAATTTATTTTTGTCAAGTTCCGTAAATCCAACATCCCTGTACAGATAGGAGACCATTGCAGAAGTCAGGAGTAAAACTGCTATTCCCATGATAAGCACCAAGATAGTTATATTTCCACTGGTATTTTTAATTTTAAATCGCTGAATTTTCTTCATCTTTTTTTATACACCTTACATCCTGTTCCTTAAAGAAATTTTTGTATCAAGGTCCATGGTCCTCAGGCTCTGGGACCCTCCCTGATCCACTTTAATTTTTAGGCTTACTATCTTTATATCACTTAGTTCACCATCTGCTACTGGTGTTGCCATTCCTCCCGTAGGATAGTCAAATGCTGAATAATAACTAAAAAGGTCCTCATTTATTATATGCATTATAATAATTCTTCCTGTTCCATCGTCGACCTCTTTCATCAAATTAAAATCCCCCTCAGCTGTTTCTGCAAGATAGTAATATACTGTTTCAAATTCTGCATCACTATCAATATTGCTGGAAAATTTAATTCCATTCCCGTCAGCAGTAAGCATATCCATTGATTCCCTTATGTCTTTACTCATCCCATACATGGCGACCCTTGAATCAATTACGGATTTGGTAATAGTGATGACATCCCTGGTCGTATTTACAGACTGGATGTAAGTTGCTGAGATCATTCCCACTATTAAAAATATCAGGGCAATCACCATCAACATCTCTACCAGTGTAAATCCTTTTTGTTCCTTTATCTGCTTACTCAGTTGTGAGTTCATTACTTTTTACACTTTCTGTTCCATCACCATATAGGGTTGTTACATAAAATATAAAGGTCGGGCTGGCCCCGGGATGGTCGATAAACATTTCAGTCAGGGCATCTCCGATATGTTCACTGTCCCGGTATACTTTATATTTATCGACAGTATATCCTGTGTCCGGTGCTGTCCATGACAATTGTATTTCTCTATTTCCTCCTTCAACAATGTCATATCCGATAATTAAATTTAGCGGTGGAGGATATGCGGAAATATTTTCAACTGATCCTCCCGGATGCAGCTGGGTCACTACTTCCACAGACATGTTCATCGGTTCCTTGAATACAGTAACTGCTAGCTGCTTATAGCTGTCTATTTCCCCATAGACCCACGATACATCTATATCAATGTTGTATCCCTCTTTCAGGAGTCCGGGGTTTTCAGCCATCCAGTTGGGATTTAATGAAGTTATATCTATATTATTGTAATTCATTGCCCTGATTAATTCAATTTTTTCATTTGCTACAGCTATGGCCCCGGTTTTTGCTTTATTTACCCTGAGTGTATTTACTGCCACCAGGGTTCCTTGCAGCAATACTGCAGTAATAATACTGATGACCACAATGGCTATCACCACCTCTACAAGGGTAAAGCCATCTTCACCAATGAATTTCTTACACCTCTTTACCTTATTTTCATTATTCAAAAATTTTTTTACCATGACATTAACAGAACGATTATTTCTTTATATCGATTAAATAATTTAGTGCGATCTTATATACATCAGTACCAAGCCCGCTCAAAACCCCGGTCACAGCGGGTGAAATAACTGATTTTGCCCTCCAGTCTTCCCTGGCAAAAATATTTGAGATATGTACCTCTACAGCCGGGATCCTGGAAGCTACCAGTGCATCATGGATGCTATAGCTGTAATGGGTAAAGGCACCGGGATTTATTATGATAAAGTCCATATCACCGATGGCCTCATGGATCTTATCCACTATATCGCCCTCATGATTGGATTGAAAATATGACAGGTCAATATCCTTCTTTTTCGAAATTATTTCTAATTCTTCATAGAGCTCATCAAAACTTTTGCTTCCGTACACATCTTCTTCCCTTTTCCCCAGAAGATTAAGGTTGGGCCCATTTATAATTATAACTTTTTTCATAACACTTCCTGTCCCGGTCATATAGAGATCATTGCATAATAAAACAGGTATATTATATACCAATTAAAGAATATTTGCTACCTTGTCTGAATGTATGGCTAGAAATAATAATTAATACAACTATTAATACTATCGGTAATTACATCTATTTTGAGATCATAATAAAAAAACGGCTTATTGATCCCTTTAAGAAGCACGAACTTATTTTTTCCTTTTATAGATTTCTTATCATATTTTAAGGAAGAAATGATCTTTTCGGTATCAATTCCTGGTATTTTATAAGGCAATTTAAGCTTTTTGTACAGTTTTATGGCCTTTTCCTTTAAATCACTGACCGCAAGGCCTAATTTTATAGAAATATCAATGGCGGCGATCATCCCCATGCTGACTGCCTGGCCGTGGTTTATTTTCTTTAGATCCGAAGCTGCCTCGATGCAGTGCCCGATAGTGTGGCCGAAATTTAAAAGATTCCTGTAGTCCCTGTCAAATTCATCCTTTTCAACAACTTTTATCTTGATCTTTGCACATTCATAGATGATATCACTGAAAGCTTCTGCCCTTATAAGGCTAAAAAGCCTCTCTTCCCCCGGCTGGCTGATATTTTCCTCCAATTTTTCTAATATCTTTTTATCAAAGACCAGCCCATATTTAACAATTTCTGCAAGTCCATTGATAATCTGGTCCTCATCGAGAGTATACAGGAAAGCCGGATCGATCATGACCATGTGGGGTTGATAAAATGATCCGATAACGTTTTTTATCTTCTGGTAGTTGACGACTACCTTTCCGCCTATGCTGCTATCGACCTGTCCGATGATAGTCGTTGGAATATGAATAAGCTTAAGTCCCCGGTGGAATGTAGAAGCCGCAAAACCTGCCAGGTCCCCTATTACCCCGCCGCCAAATGCTATTACAATATCATTTCGGTGCAGGGCATTATTTACCATTTCGGAATAGATCACCTCAAGGCTTTTTAAATTCTTATAACTTTCACCATCACCCACTATAATGATACTGGATTTAAAAGGAGTTTTCTTCAATAGGCCGTTTATTTCTTTTTGATAGATGCCAAAGATCTTATCATTTGTCACAAGGAGGATGTTTTGTGCATCTTTAAAATTTTTTTCAATTAAAGCCGGGGTCTCTTTAAATAGTCCTGGTTTTAAATAAACAGGATATTTTCTAAGTCTGGTTTTAGCGTTTATTGACTTCATTTGATTTTGCGGATTTAATTTTTTTAAAAATTGCATCTGCCAGTTTGCTGGGACCGGTACTATCAGTTTTAAAAGTCATATCTGCATATTTTTCATACAGAAGCTTTCTTTCCCTGAACAAATCTTTTATTTTCTTTTCAGGGTCACCTGTCTTTATAAGGGGCCTGTTCTTTGACCTTTTTAAGCGCCTGGATGCTTCATCAGGAGAGATCTCTAAATAAACGATCAGGCTGGAATCTTTTATTAATTCCATGTTTTCTCTCCTGGTCACTACTCCACCCCCACAGGCAAAAATACAATTCTTATTCTTATATATATTCCTGATCACACTGGATTCTACATCCCTGAAATATTTTTCACCTTTCCTTGCAAATATACTGCTTATCAGGCTTTCCTCGCTCAGCTCTATAATATTATCCAGGTCAATAAATAAAAAATTTGACTTTCCTGATAGAATCCTCCCGACTGTGCTTTTCCCCGATCCCATAAAACCTATGATGGAAATATTCTTAGATCTCATCTATCTTTAAATCTTTTCAAGGTATTTTTTATAATTCTTATAATTCTGGAGTATTTCTTCAATATTATCCATTCCAAATTTATCCAGAATCGAGTTCAACAGCTCTATGGAAAGCATTGCTTCCCCGACCACAGAAGCACTGGGCACGGCACATACATCTGATCTTTCTTTTATTGATACAGCTGTTTCCTTGGTCTTTATATTTACTGTTTTCATGCCCTTTGCAGTAGTAGGAATAGGTTTCATCGTTGCGCCGACCACTATATTTTCTCCATTAGTCATGCCGCCTTCTATCCCGCCTGCCCTATTAGTCTTTCTAAAAAAATTCTTTTTTTTGTTATAGTAGATCTCATCATGGTGACCAAGGCCGGTACTGGCTCCGGATTCAAAACCTTTCCCTATCTCTACAGCTTTAACAGCAGGTATGCTCATGATAGAAGCTGCTATCTTACCATCCATCCGCCTGTCCCAGCTGGAATATGAACCAAGTCCCGGTGGAACACCCGTAGCGGTAAGCTTAAACCTGCCTCCGATGCTGTCCCCATTTCTTTTGGCTCTGTTTATTTCTTCTTTCATTTCCTGGCTTATCTTTTTATCAGGGCATCTTACTTCTGATTGCTCTGTTTTTTGTATATTATCATCATTTATTGCTATATCTTTTTTCAGGACTGCCTTCCCTATCTGGTTCACATAGCTGTATACATTTATTCCAAGAATACCGATTGCTATCCTCGAAAAACCTCCAACACAGACCCTTGCAGCAGTTTCACGTGCACTGCTTCTTTCAATAACATCCCTTATGGTATCAAACCTGTACTTCTGCACGCCAGTTAGATCGGCATGTCCCGGTCTTGGTTCCAGGAGAGGTTCCTCTTCGCGATCTCCAGACGGCCCGGGATCCATTATATTTTTCCAGTTTTCCCAATCCTTATTATTAATAATAAAAGATATCGGGGCACCAGTGGTCATCCCTTTTCTTATTCCAGATAATATCCGGACAGCGTCTTTTTCGATAAGCATCCTCCCGCCCCTGCCATAACCTTTTTGCCGCTTCTCAAGTTCATTATTTAAAATATCAATATTTATAGAAACACCAGAAGGATATCCATCGATTATGCCTACCAGGCCTATTCCGTGTGATTCTCCAGCAGTTAAGAATCTCAAAACTTTTTACTTTCCTTTCTAAGGTATTCATGTTTGATCATATTTGACCTCATCAATAAATAAAGTTATTATTTCATCACCTTTAAGAAGTGCCACAGAATCCGGATTTATTGATTGGACCTGGTATATAATGTTAAAGATATCTCCTTCTTTTAATAGATACTGAAATTCGTTTAGGCTTATTTCTGCATATTCATCGCCATCTTTTGTATAAATATTTTCTAATTTCAATACATTTTCTTCTTCAGTTTGTTCGGTGCCGATATAGAAAGGTTCAAAGGGATCATCCAGCTCATCTGCAATATTACTGATATCCTCAATGCTGATATCATATTTTTCTTCCATCCTCTGGTCAGATATGCTTATGCTTGCAATTTCTTTCTCATCCAAATCCAGGTCCAGATGATCCACTATATCCTGTGTACCAAATGCTTCATCAAACATTCCGCCTATCGTACATGCACTGCTAATCAGTAAAACAAATATTACAGCCGCTATCACACTGATTTTTAAAAATATTTTCATCATACTGCCTTTTATTATTTTTAAACTCATCTCTCAAAAAATGTTTTTGCCCTTAGGTACCCGGTGAGTTCTTCATACTCCAAACCGGAAACCTGTACCAGCACATCCTCTATTTTTATTATCCGGGGGACTCTTTCAATGGTATTAATAAAATTCAGGATCTGGTAATAGGTCCCACTTATTACCAGGTCTACCTTTATCTGTTCAACTGGAATAGCCTGTACCAGGCCTTCCTCTGCTACTTCTACTACTATTATTTGTTCATAACTGACTGATTGTATTTCAACTCCTGTATATTGTCCCACTTCATAAAATTCATTAGTCAGGACCGATAGATCATTTTCTACCGGCAGTTCCATGGATAGTTTTTCGTATTCTGCATTTACCATATAAAAATTATCCCTTGCCAGTAGATAAGTGTTTATTTCTGAATTCAAGTCTACATTCTTTTCCTGTTCCTCGCTTATTTTGGAGAGCAGCTCGTCATTTCTTATAATCGAAGGGCGTACAAAGACCAGGACCACAAATATGGCTATGATGAATATTACTACGATCAATATTATTTTATATAAATTCTTCATTTAACCTTAATATTTTATTCTATTTCCTCGATCTCACTGTCGAGGACACCTTCTTCCGGCTGTTCCTGTTCCACTTCTTTTGCTATGTCTTCCAGAAATGGTTCAAGGTCCCAGTAAGTGTTTATTATAAAATTAGAAGCATTAATACTATACTCAGCTATCTCGACCTCATTTATACTCTTTATCCAGACTTCACTGATATTGTTTATTTTTTTTAGTTCAATGATCAGCTTCAAGATCTCTACATGGCTGCTTGACTCGCCCCTCAACACAAAAGATATCTTTTTTTCTCCCTCTTCTGATTCACCTTTTTGCAGATCATTTAAATAAGAATAAAGTTCTGATCCTTTTCCTTCAAAAGAATTTATATGTGCTCCTTCAGGGATCAGTTTTCCAATATCATATAATATTTTTGACCACAGGATCTCATCTTTTTCAATGGTCTCTATAAGTGAAGCCTTAAGACTTACTTTATCCTTAAAATCTTCATAGGTCCTTAATTTTATAGCATAGTTCTTGGCAGTCATGTTTATGCTTTCATATTGGGCCAGTTCATATGTTAGCGTCTTGTCTATATCAAATAATAAAACAGTTAAAAGTCCTGTTCCTGCCATTACGATCGCCGCAAGTGCGATCAGGACATTAAATATAATTCCTTTGACATCTCTTACCTTTTCTTCTTTTGGAAGAAGGTTTATATTTTTCATCATGATAGGCCTCTTAGAGCCATTCCAATTCCAAGGGCATTGACTATATCGCTGGTATCTTTACCCCTATGGACCGGAGAATTTTTAAGGTTTTCAAGGGAAAAATGCTTTTCCATATTCAATCTTTCTACAAGGTAATTTGTCTTATCTTTTATATAGGAATCAAAATTATTTAAATTCTCCCCCGTTAAGATTATTTTACTGATTTTAACATTTTGATTATTCTGCATAAAATGTTCAATAAAAATATTAATTTCATTTATAAAATTTGAAGCTGTCTTCTTTAAAGACCTTATTACTTTTTTGTCTTTAAGGAAGTCTTCCATATTTTCTTCCCTTGGCAACGGACTGTCACCAATATTAATTCCTTTATCAAGACCAGATGAGATCTCAATGGAATTTCCCCCGGTTTCACTTTCATCGGTTTTACCGGTTCCACCCTTTATATTGCTGAAGTCAAATGCTTTCACTGCATCACTGCAAAACTTATCATCCATTCCGGTTACCTTGACAATATTATCCACAAAACTCTTTATTGAATTAGAGATAAATCTTGGATATTTCAATATATCCTCTGTTATTATTTCAACTATTGAGACTTCAGGACCCACACTTACTATGCAAAAAGAATCCTTGTTTTTACTAAGTTTATGAATATGATCTATTGTTCTGTAAAGAGCAAAACAATTAAGGTCTATGGCCTGGGCAAAAAGTCCTGCATCTTTAATTCCTTTTATTACATCAAATATCATATTTTTCATCGCACCTATCAACATTATCTTTGAACTGGTCTTGTCTCTTTCCATGATATAATAATCATAGATCACATTATCTTTTGGCAGGGGAATAAAATCATTTATCTGGTACTTGATAGAATTGCTTATTTCCTCTTCATCTATCAGGGGCAGGCTCACTTCTTTTACTATGACTTTTTGGTTTGATAATCCTATAAATACCTGTTTCCCTGCAATTCTATATTTGGACCAGGCTTCTTTTAATCCTTTTGACAGCAGGCCGATATCCTGTATTTCCCCATTTACAATGGAATCCGAAGGAAGTTTGAAGTTAACAGCATGTTTTATTACCATTCCCCTTCTTGATTCCAACATTTCAACAACAGATATTTTGTTTGAGCTCAGATCGATCCCTGTAGAAAGCATTAAGAACGCTCACTTTCTAATATAATAATTCGGTATACCATTTTAAAATATAATCCCCATAAAATAAAGCAATCACACTTCCAAGTGCTATGAACGGCCCAAAGGGCATGCTCTGCTTAAATTTTCTTTTTTTGATTATTAATGCAAGCCCAAATACAGCTCCTGTTAAAAAACCAAGAAACAGGCCTACGATAACATTCTTAACAAGAAAAGCTCCTATCATAAGGCTTAGCTTGACATCTCCCATTCCCATGCCCCTGGGATAGATCAAATGTATTATCAGCATAAAAGCAAAGGCTCCGGCACAGTAAGCAAGTGGAAACCACCATTGCCCTAAATTACCTGTAATGCTGAGAATAAGTCCCACAATAGTAAACGGCAGTACTATTACATTGGGTATTATCCTGAATTTAAGGTCTATAAATGAAACAGCTATAAGAAGGCAGCACAATATGATCCCGCTTAAAGTTTTTAAACTTATCCCATAAAAAAAATAATTTGCCAGGAAGGACAAACTGGTCAATATTTCAATGATGGGGCTGGTGAATGGGATCTTACTTCCACAATTCCTGCATTTTCCCCTTAAAATAAGGTAGGACAGCACAGGAATATTATCATAAAAAGAAATAGATTTTTTGCATCCCGGGCAATTAGAACCAGGTCTTACAATTGATAATTTTCTTGGGACCCTGTAGATCACCACTTCAAGAAAACTGCCTATTATTAAACCTGACAATATGAATGCTGTATATAAGATTACTACATTTAGTTCCATATTATTTCTAATTAATTGCTACAAATAATTCTTATAAAAATACTTCTTTTGTGCTGCGTTTAAAATTTATTGTTTTTCATGTTTATATTATTTTAATATTATATCTTTATTTTTAAAATACTACAAACAAATATTTATTTAAACATTTTCAATTTTTTTAGACATAAATCCAATCTTATGATGTCTTTTTCTTTTCACATAAAAAAGAGGGGATAGGCTGACTATCCCCTCTTTTTTCTCTTTATCAGGATATATTATTCTCCAGAAAACACACCATCTATCATCACAAGATCATCAGTGGCATCATCAGTTGTTCCGGCCTGGCTCGTAAGTGTGTAAGTCCC
>SDBS01001757.1_pt1 | contig 21874 bp, 27 predicted proteins | sample 2277091 | NCBI WGS metagenome assembly SDBS01 (sample SAMN10404972, study PRJNA504765) | marine sediment metagenome | isolation source: marine sediment core GS10_PC15, 163 cmbsf | place: Arctic Ocean: Southern Knipovich Ridge | collected 2010
TCGGTTATGCGCTTGTGCAAGATTGAAAAAGGCATTTGCATAGGAGTCGCCACTCCGCGCAATGGCTAAAGAAAAATCATCTTTTGCTCCAATTAAATTTCCAGATAAATAACGAGCGGCTCCTCGGTTATTTAAGGCCTCGTAATCATTTGGGTTTTGTTCAATACATTTATCAAAATCTGCAATTGCTTCGGCATATTGCTCTAGCTGTGCGTACGCATAGCCACGACCGAAATAGGCATTAGAGTAGTTATCATCTAGTGCAACTGCCTTTGTAAAGTCACTGATCGCAGATTCATATTTACTTGATAAATAGTAAGCATTGCCGCGATTGTTATAAAGAAACTTAATGAGGGGAAATATAGGATAATGCAGCTCTTCATACATATAAATACAGAAATCATAAGAAGAAATGGCATCTTCATACTTTAGCAAGTCTAGTGCACAAATATTAGCTTGTAAATATGTTGTTATCATTGACGAAAGAAAAACTTTAGTGTAATACAAACTATAAGGTTCGCCACTTCCCCAAGGTGCTTTTAAGAGATCATAACAACTATCAAAACTTTTCTTGTTAAAAAAATTATTAATAAGATGATCGCGTTTTGAAATTATCTTTTCAGCTATTTTAGGAAAACTTTTTTTTTCTGCATTAAGCTCATCGTCATTGTCCAACATCAAGAAATATCCATCAAACTTATCTTCTTCAAATCGCATCTTCTCCGAAAAAATAATGTCAACTTTCATGTTTCTCTTCCTTTTATGTGATTGTATAAACAAAAAACTATATTAAGGTGCAAATCCAGAATGTTCAGCATTATTCACATCATCATTCCAAGCTTCATCATCGCAATGATTATCTTGGGTTTTGACTCCTTCAATTGCAGCGTGTCTACTGATAATGGCCTTTTGTAATTGATCCATGAAATCTTCTCCGCTTGTTTTTTTGTCATGTGCTTTTGGAGATTGGATTTTATTCTCGACTTTATGTTTTTTGAGAGCAGCTAATGGATCTTTCGGTGGCTCTAAATTTGGCAATGGGGGCGGTAAGGGTGCTGCATTTATATCGCCCATAAAAGAATGTTCTTTTGGTTCTTCAACAACTTGCTGTAGCACATTATTTTCAGATGGTCTTTGTCGTTCTTGTCTCATCATCTTAACAAAGGGTGCAATTAATTCTAAATTTTGCCATTCCCAAGCATATGATAGCGCTGTATAGCCCGATGCATCTTCAAGTTCGGCATCGGCATTATGTGCCAATAGTAATTCAACATATTTTACGTCTTCAGTTTCTAGTGCGTGTGCAACTGCATAATGCAATGGTGTTGCAGCATTGCCTCGTTGATCGCGCACCACACCTAAATCGGGTTCGTGATTTCCATGATTAACATCTGCTTCTGCCGCAATGAGATAATTGGCAATTTCATATCGATCATAAAAAACAGCCAAATGCAAAGGTGTGTTTCCAATATCATTTTCAATATTTAAATTACTGTCATGTGATACGAGCCATTTTACAACTTCAAACTGATTTTCTTTAACTGCCCAGTGCAATGCATTGTATCCCATCGTGTAAGGTTCATACACTGCAGCTAGATCGAGATTTAGCCCAAAAAGATTATGTGACAGATAATTGATGCCTTGTCCAAGTATTGTTTTATTGCGAATTGTTAAATCTTCATTTAGATCCCAGCCGTTATTGATATAACCTTCAAGCGTCTCAATATATCCTTCTTGAATAGCAGTTTTTATTTTTCCTTTGTCTTCATTGGTGATCATAAACATTTTCCTGTTGACAATTAATGCTCGTTCTTAAATAAGCTTCATCATTTTGTTAAGATAACATTGTCTTCTGTGATGAGTAACAATAGCGCCAAATTGTTCCAATCGCTCTGAAGTCTGATTAAATACTCTTGTAAGATCTTGGTGAATTTCTCTTATTCTTCCATCGTATCTCGTTAATGACGAATCCGCATGATTCGTTAACCTATCAATAGAATCAAGATCTTCTCTCGCACTTGCTGTAACTATATTTAGATCAGTACTCACTTCATTAAGCAAGTTATTAACATTGCGAGGTATTGATGTTACTCCTCTAGATCTTCCAGCTATCAAAGCAGCTGGAGCGGCATATCGCTCTATAACAGATGAGTTTCTTGGTGAGGGTAAAAGCATTCCAGTAATTGTGGATATAGCCGGAAGCATATTCACAACCGCGACGGCGGCATGTGTGACCGGTCTTGTTGCTTGTTCTGCTCTATGGATAATATGTCTTGCACCTCTATTTATGTAACACATACAGGCACGATGTGTAACAGCGTCATTAGAATAAAAATTCAATTAACTGTCAAGTTAATTTTTTTTAAACACTAGGGCGATTGCATTAAAATTATTTCAGAGTAAATTTAAGACAAAACACTTGTTTGCGAACTCCAAATTTAGCTCTTTTTTGCTAGTTATAATCCAAAATAATTTTAATGCGATCACCATATTTTACATCACCAATCACTATTTGGTCGAAAAAATAGAGCAAAAAATTACTAGAAAGTTTGGAAACTTTTTTCATCTATAACCTCTGCATCATCGGAGCGATCATAATGTTTAATCAAATCAGCAAAATCGCTATTTGATTGAGATAACGATTCTTTATTACCAAAAATAAATAAGTGGTGACGAGCACGGGTTAAAGCCACATTAATTTGGCGTATATACCGCTCGCCATTGAAGATGCGAATTTCTAACCGCCATTTCATATCGCACAAAACTGTTTGTCATAATTTCCGCATCTTCAATGATAATGGGTATATTCGTCTAAGTGATACAATCACACGTATTCCTCGCGAACATCCAACAAAAACTTTCTTTGCAGGTTTAGTTGGTATTGGATTTTTTGCAGTAACGACGGAATTACCTGATAATTTTCCCAATGCGGGCTCGATCATACCAACGGTTTTTAAATTGAAATAATTGGTTCTTTAATCCGTCAGTTATTCTCTTTTAAGAACTTACTTCCCCTGGCATTGCATAATAAACATGTTTGTATAACGGAAAGACTGTGGAATATCCTGGGACAGGTGTTAAGTTATAGGCTGTGCCTGCCTGATGCGGATAGATATACATCACAAGACTTGGATTCGGTAGTTGTGGAAATTGTGAGTTGATTTCGTTTTTCGGTGTTCGGGTATAAGCATTATAATCAGGTGTTTGCGAACTTAAAGTATTCACTTTAGCGCGGACTTGCTTCAGTGATCCGTCATTCGCAGAACTGTCTGTGCCATTTTCTGTAACGTTTAAAGCATTATTGTAGGATTGTTCCATTGAAACACTGCCTTGTGGCATTCTGCTTGACAGCATACTAGAACAGCCTGCTAAGCTAAATGTTAAGCTGAATACAGCTAATAAGATTACAAAAAAACTAATCAAGTTTACTGTGATTGTTTTGCAACGAATTTTCATTGTTTTCATAATTGACTTTCCTCGCACTTGGATCATGGTTAATAGGAATTTGTTGAGTGATATTCACAACGACCTTCATGGGCTTATTTGTTTTTGGATTGATGTTTGGGACGTAAACGTAATCAAACGAGTTTTTAACGCGTTGATTCCACCAAGTTTGCGCCGCTTCTGCGGCTGCTGCACCGCCTTGACCAATCGCCGCTTTATTAGCACTGCCGATTAGTGTATTGATTGTTCCACCTTCAGGTGTAGTCTTGTTCATGTACTGCGAGCTAGAAATCGCACTGGCATATCCTTCTGCGCCAGCCAAGCCCATTTGTGCACCTAGAAAGATAGCGGCATTACTGTGGAAAGTGCCTGCAAGACATGGGTTTCCTGTTTGGCTCGAAAGATAGCCTAATGAACCTGTATCGCCTTTAGCTTCAGTTGTACTAATCGTACCGTCATTGAAAATGAAAGTAATACTATGAATATCGCCTCTGGCACAACTGCCGAGCATATCACCGCTTGCAATACCGCTCATTACAGCGCCATGAACGCCAGGCATAGGATAACCATTTGCTGTTAAGTTACGTGCTGAAAGCACTAACTTAAAGTGATATGGCGATGGTAAGCTGCCATCTATCGGTATGCGGCCAACTAAAGGCGTCATCAAAGTTGCGCCAGTTAATGTGGCATTCATAGGTATTGTATAAACAGGTTTTATGGGATTCTTTTTCTTGATATTTTCTATCAGATTATCGTTTGGATTATTATTGTTATGCAATAATGAAGAAATAGAATCATGACTGTTAAGACCAAATAAACTTTTATTTTTAAAAGTTGTTTTTGAATTTCCATCCAAATCAGACTTGGATAAATGCTTGGATAAATCAGATACCCAAAGGAATGAATCATTGTTTTTTGAATTTCCATTAAAATTGCCATTGATAGGATAATCATGTGCTTGAGTTTCTGATTTTTCTTTTGAATTTTCTTTTAATTGTTTTTCAAGCGCCGCTTGTTTCTGTTTGTTTTGATTTTGAATTTTTTTTAGCGCTTGTCCAAGCTGATCTGCCACTGATTGTTTTAATTTATTTGCTGTTTGTTTATTTTGCGTTTGAAACGTTTCAATGCTTTGCTGGAGTTGTTTGTTTTTATTTTCAACGGCCAGTAAATCAGCAGTCATGGTTTTTAATGCTTCGACTTTGTTGTCAGCTGAAGCATTGTCATTGACATAGTGTGTTTGATTTTGCGCTGGTACTTCATTACCTGATATCGAAATCACAATAATCATGATGATAATGACAACGGCGATGAGACCGCCAAACAACTTGGTTGTTTTACTTAAATTCTTGAACATAATTGCTTCCTCGTCTCACTTTATTTATGTTTTTGGCAAACAAGGCTGAATAGCTCCAGCAAACGGCTGATTTGATACAACAAACAAAGTTGATGTATCTCGGTTAATAGGTGTGCCGCGGGGTGCTAAAGTAGTTTGAGGATAAAAACTCGCTGCTTTCCAGTTGCCGCACAATAGTCTTGGATCAATGTGTAACGATTGATTCAAAAGATTCTTAACTAACAAGGCTGTTACATACAAATTATCTCCTCGCCAACTAGCTAGCGGAATCGCAGAAGCACTGCCGTCATAAAATAACGGTACAACATGCGCTGTTTCCATTGGAAAGCGCATCATAACATTGGAGTGTTTTAACAAACGTTGAGGTGCATAAAGCTGCTGAACAGCATAGCGTATTAGCGTGACATAATTAACATTGGATTGGCTCGTGTAACTGTTGTTTTCGTTGTTTTTGTTCTTATCGTTCTTATTTGTACGATGTATCGCAGGTAAAACAATATCGATAGAATGATCATCAGCTTGTTTTTTGGCATTAATATCGAGCAGAATAATTTCACCATTATCGAGTTTCGCTTCAGTTCGTTGTGTGTTAAATGGTTTTTTTGCTAAAAAATATAAAGTTTGATTATCGTTTTCAACACGCAACTTTGATGGGGGTAATAATTTAGTGTTATAGCCAAACTGTACTTCAGTTGGAAATGTGACAAAACGTTCTTTCCCTACAGGCAGTGTTATATTTATCGGCGCTCGTTGCCAAACAATGTGTTCGTCAGCGCTGTTTATTGCACTGTTTGTTGCAGCATAAGATAAACTCATAATGCTTAAGCTGGCTAGCAGTGTACCTGTAAAACATAAGAACTTAATAGGTATAAAAAGGCGATTCATGTTGAACCTCGCAAAGTTAGATAGTAAAAAAATAAAAAGAAAGAAAAATAACGTTTTTTCTAATATAAAAAATATTGAACAATTCTTTAAATAATAGTTTTAATCCGCGCAGGACTTTTCGCAAAACCTGCAATGGCTAATCCCCAGGGGTTTTGTTTAGCATCTACGTTGTAACGTACAACCTTTAATGTGTAATACATTTGCACATCTTTCACGACTTTCGCATTGCTGTTCATCATTTCGGTTAAACGCATTTTAAGATGAACGATCCATGTCCCATGTCCGATATAATCTACGTCATCCGGTGAGTATTCACTACCAGCCATGCCTTGCAAGATGCGGATACGGTCTTGCAGTTCTCCTTGATTAAGCTGGTTGTTGTAATTTTCAATGAGTTTTAATTTAAATTCCGGCGTGAGATAAGCTGAAAACTGCGTAATCTGTTTTTTGTAATCTTGCATACCATTATTTGACCAGTGATTAATGCTTTGCCAAACGTAAAACGCAAAACTATAAATCGTTGTCTTTGATATTTCACCTTGTGTGATCGTTAATCCACTTTCGGGAATCTGGGGCGGTACTTCGATCCTGATTTTAGATTGTGTGTGCAGCCAGCCAAAGACTGAGAGTATATTTATCAAAACGACTAAGATCACCACACACCATAAAGAGCGGATATGCCATCGTGCTTGTTCAAGTGCATTTAAAAATTTCATTAAAATAATCTCCTCACTGACCACTTTCCAGAGTAACGAATAAAAGGCGACGGTTTGATTCCTTGATAGTCGAGCCACAATAAGAATTGCTGTTTGACATATCCCTTGGGCTTGCCGTCTTTGAGTTTTTGCATCAGTGTTGCAAAAACCCAACCGACTGGAATAGCCGCCGGAAAGCTCAATCCCGTTCCCACCAAAAACAAGCCAAAAAATAATTTGGTTAAGGAGCCAAGAATTAGAACGGTTACTGCCAAACTAACTAACCCGATGACGATCATTTCTTTTCGGGTGTTGCCGCGAAAAACGATCACATCAAAATTCAGACGGGATGCTAAAATATTGGGGGTGTTGTCATACATAATCACCTCTAAAGTTTAATTATTTAAGATAAAAGCTGATAGAGAATCGGATTGCCTCGAGCATGTCTAAAAGAAAATGTCTAAAAGAGAATGACTAAAAGGGCTAGTTTGTCAGCTGATAACTTGCTGCTGTCCAGCCGATAGCGATTAAGATAATGCCTACTGTAATGGCTAAGCCTGAAATAATAAGTGTTGTGAGAAAGTTTCCAGTATCTTTATTCGTCGAATCTTCGCGTAAGCGGTGCATAATCACACCAAGACCAACGAGTAGCATAATAATACCGCCGCCGATTAAGGCATATTTCATGCTTGTTTCCATGTGTGTTCCGACAGCTTTTACGATATCACCGCCTTCCACATCAATTTTCGGAAAAGGATCATCGCCCCCGGTAGCTAAAGCAATATTGCTGATTAACAGCAGCAATGTGCCAATAAAGAAATAATATTTATTTATCATAAAGTGTTGTATCTTTTGCATAGAATTTTGCATAAAAGATAATATTTTTTTCATACGTAAAGTCTCCATTGGAGTAAGTTAAATTAATCTGAGCAAAAATCTGAGCAAAAATAACCGCATTCCGAATAATGTTGTACGGACATTTGTTCAACAAAAAAGTTCAGTAAAAAAGCATGTTGCTGTTAAGCCTGCTAAGCGCAGACAAAAGTAAAAAAAAGCATAATCACTGTTGCTAAACTGAATAGGTATAATAAGAAGCGCAAACGATCTTGTATCTGACCGTCTTCGAGTAATTTAATTAGGCCAATCATGATAAAGACTGCGACAACCGTAATTAATAAACCTGCACATAGTCGCAACAAGAAATTTAAGCTGGTAGCATGAATGCCGCTGCCCATAAGAAATGCTTGTTCTTGTGCTGGTGTCATGGTGTGTTGTCCTCCTTGTAATTCGATATTTCATTGCTCGCTATTGATTGAGACTTAATTGATTGAGATATAGGGATATAATCACCAGACAAGGGTTTGACCGACCGAGGCTGAATGGATACACGATTAATCGCTTGAGCAATGCCCGTTTGAATGCTGGCGATATCCTGTCTTAATGTATTAAACTGAAATTTCACGCGGGTATTGACATCTTGCTGTTGTTCAGCCAAATTAATTAACGGATTAACTTGACTTAAAATCGTACTGATCCGTGATAACGTTGCATTCATTTGTGATGTATCTGCAAAACTCGTACTGCTCATGACAATTAGACTTAGAAAAGAAATTAAAAAAACTGTAATTAAATTACAATGCCTAATGGATTTTTTAATAAAATGCTTAATGAATTTCATAACTCAATCCCCCTTGATTTGCTTTATTTCTTTTATTTTGTTCCTCATGTTTTTTTAATTGCTGCCATAATGTTGGAAAGTTTTTTGGAAAATCATGCAGTGCGTTTAATGTTTGGTAAGCCAGTTGATTTTGCAGATCAAAAACAATTGGATTTCGTTCGCTAAATAACAATCGTTCTTTTAAAAATGGTTTTTTATGAACAGTATAATGAACGAGATAATTATGTTCAGCGCGTTTAGCCGAAAAATAACGTCCCGCGAGATAAGTAACAAGAAATTTCTCACCAAAAATCACACTGGCTGTTTTTAGAGTTTTCTGTAATTCTTCATGCTTTAACAATAATGGAATGCGAGCGGCATCCGGTATGATCGGCAGATATTCACTGTTTCCTAAAAAAAGCTGCAGGTAAGGAATGCGTGCTTCATGTATGCTTTGATGTATATTTTGATCTTTTCTGTCATCTCTATATTCTTGAAAGTCTTGAAAACATTCCCAGAAGGCACAGAGCTTTAAAATCGCCGGATGATTTTCAGCTTGATCATATTGCCATGTCCATCGGTTTAAATCTTTCTGTTGTGCTAATTGAATCGCATCGTAAATTAATTCTGTGTCTTTCACTCTTGTACAAGCATTTCTCTGGTGCACTTCAAAACGAGCTTGATAAAGTCTTTCTTTTTTTGTATTTGTTTTATTTTGTTCGTTTTGTTCGTTTTGTTCGTTTTGATATAAATCGTCGTATAAAATATTTGTCTGATATAACAACATAATAATACCTCGCTAAAATAGAATGCAATAAAAAGAGTGAGTAAATAGTGTTGAGTGCTAGTAAAAAAATTGAAAAAACATTCAAATGTTATTTAAAGATATTTTTTAAAACTTTTTGCCGTGATTTGTATAGCTAAACCCATTAAGCTTGCTGAGGCTACTAAAATCCATTCAGAAAACTTCACGGGGACAGGCAAAATTAAGACCATAAAAATACCGACTATCAAACTTAATATGATTAAAGGTTTTGCGTTATGGTAAATTAAAGCGCTTTCGCGTCCGGCTGCTGCACGGCGGATATATCGCTGTGTTAAACCGTCAATCAGACCGACAAATCCCAATAACAAAAATAAAGGACTCCATCGAAGTAATAAATATAGGCGAATGATTAACAGTTTAATGCCCAATAAAACTGCATTAATGAAAGGCGTTATCATCATCCAAAAATGAGATTGATACGATAGACTTAAGACAGGCAATTTTATTGCTTTTATTGTTGAAGCCGAAAACGAATCAGGGATGATCTGTAACCAATAGTTAACACTGCTTAGAGATTCAGGTTGTATCATTGTTGTTAAGTAGTGATAATCATTTTGTATTAAAGCTTCTAACCAGTTAAAACCAGACTGCTCACCATTTAATATAACAATCAAAATAGCAAGTACAATACAACCTAAACATCCCATTATGAGCCATCCGATAAATCGTGTGATTAGCCAAAACCAGAGCTGAAATAATGTAGAAGTTTTTTGCTGCATGATAGTTTGCTTGTTTTTTTATCCTTGTTTTTTATCCTTGTTTTTTATCTATTTTGCTTAATTACTTTTTTATTATTTTATCGTAATTATTGTACATTCAGTTCAGCTATGCAGTTCAACTATGCAGTTCGTCGACGATATCCTCAACATTTTCTGGCATATCTGCCATATCATTCTTTGGCAGAGGAAAGCGCACTTTATAAGGCTGTCCGCCGTCTAAGAGACAAAAGGCTTGTCCTTTTGGCAACTGCATTAAATCATCGAATGAAATGAGAGGTACTTCAGATACTGTTACACGGTCTTCAGTATGACTCGAAAAATGAATGCCTTCTGTTAAAGTGGAGGCGTCGTTAGCTAATGATGCTTGGACAACATGTTTTACTTGTACTCGCTGTGGTAATTTATCAGTCAGCAAATGAGCGGTACCTTCTTCTAACACACGGAAACAGATTAACGTATTAAAATTACCAAATATTTGATTCGCTTTAGCTTGATTGTTAAAGCGTGCCAGCACATCAGAACCTGTTTGTGTGGCAACAGTCAGTTGTAATCCCGCCCCGCCGCCTTTATTCGCTAAGGGAATAAATTCATCACCTGCGAGATCGTTGAATTCATCGCTGTACACATTCACCTTATAAAGTGTTTTTGGATGTTTGGGATCAGCAATACCTTCCTGTACGCCAAACTTGTAAATTTGTCCGACGGTTGAACATAGATCAGCAAACATTGAATTTCCAACAGCACTTGATACGGTGCTGTCTGAAAGTGCATCTAAACCGACATAAACAATCTTTTTTCCGCGAATCACTTGTAGCCAATCGAAAATGGGTCGTTCATCATTTAAGTCGAGATAGTTAGGCGATATTAATTCCGCAATTCTTCCTGTGATGAGTTTAGAAAACAACGGCGAGAGTGATGCGGTGATTTTTTGAAAATAAGTTTGGTCATAGTTAAAAATTGCTTTTAATCCATCATAAGTTGAATTTTGAAGATTTAAACTATCGACATAGTTTACCAATGCGATGCTAAATTTATCACGTGTCTTCAAATGAAATGGCAATAGTTTTTCATTGATTAGACCGGATTGCAATTGAACTTTTTGTTCCCAATCAGGGTCAATGGTTGGTAACAATTGATTACAATATTCTCGAAGCAATGGATCGATATTCAAGATATATTTATCCATATCTCGATAATTTGGTTTGCGACCCAAGGCACACATGGCGTTTGCAATAATATTAACAAATCGCCAGGCAAATTCTTTAAATGCTGCTGACTCACCGCTGCTGGGTAATTGGTTTGCGATACGGTTAGCGACTTCAGTGATTCGGGCAAAGTTTCCTATTGGATTATAACGTGCCGAGTGTGTTGGGTGCCCCAAATGAAACACGATAACCTCATTTTCTCGTCCTGCTTGTTTGGCTTCGTGACAGATTCTTTTCAATAGATCCACATCGCCTTTTGGGTCTAGTACAATAACCGCCGAATCGTTTCGGCGAATATCGCTTGCGATCATTAACTCCAAAAGACGGGTTTTGCCGACGCGAGTTGTACCTAAGATCATGGTATGTCCAACACGCTCAGAGAGATTTAAAAAAACATCTTTTTCTTTGGGTTCGACACCGTGAATAACTGGGTTACCACCGACAGGCGGCAAAGGACGTACGGGATTAAATATGCTGTCGCTGCTTAGAAAATTCACTAGCCATTTTAAACCAACAGAATGTTCGTGCTTTAATTCAACGTTTCTTGCCCATTGATAACTTTTACTCGGTTTTAAATACTGCTCACGGCCATTTTGTTTTAAGTCACATAAACGCTGTGTGTGTTTGGCTTCCCATTTAAAGCCTTTCCCTAAAAATAATTTTTTATGACTAATGGGTAGCTCATCGGAACTCAATGCATAAAACGGCAAGCGTTTTAAATTACGCTGATATCGAAAGACGTGATAACCTTGCCAAAACCGCCAAACGCTGATGATGAATAAGACAATAGCAATACTTTCATTGACTGTCGTTGTTAATAACAAGTGTTTTGGCAGGATCAAAACAAGTAAGCCCACAATGAAACAAATTAGACTTGACCACCATTCTACAGGCGTACGTAATAAACTTTCTAATGGGTATTGATTCATAATGTCTCTTGTTTTTTTATCCCTCTTTATGCTTTTTCATACCTCATTGTTCAATGAGATTGTTAGAAATCAGTACAGGATAATGTTTCAAGTGAAGCCACTGTGCAAAAGCATCGCCAGGCATCGGCATGAGCGGTAATGTCGAAAATTGTTTTCTTAAGGCTGCCATTTTTTCTTTTGATGCCACATTGACAACAAAGCCTTTTGCATGCAGCGATAATAGACGCCGTTGGTAATGATTCATCCAAGTTTTAGAAAGTGCATCATCACCAACAATGAAAATTGGTTCGGGAATTGGTTCAGGCAATGCTGTCTGAATAGTGCGTGATTTAATCTTACCCGGTATTAAATGTTCTGAGCGGATAGGATAAATCTTAGGTAAAGCCGTTTCTTTTGGTGTTTGCATGGTTATTTGATCAAATAGCTTCTGAGTGCTTTTTTGTTGTAATTGTTGTAACTGATTCAGTTTATCCGCTATCTGTTCTTGTTGTTTAATCAAGTAAATATCTGTTAGCGGATGTGTTTTTAAGTATTGCTGAATAAGGTGCGTTGCATGGGCGTTATTAGCAACAACAGTATTATTTGAAAAATTATTTGCGAAGACGGTAAAGGAGAGAAAGCCAGCCAAACAAATTAACAACAGTTGTTGTCCTATTTTTTGATGTTTTTCTTGATTGTTCAAAAAATTCAAAAATCTCATGTAACGCATAACTTGTTAGCTCATGATGATTGGTTAAGAAATTAATTAATAAAATTAGTTCTGAATTAAGTAATAAAAATCGTAAGCGCCTCAAGAACTACATACTACCCAGCCTAAAATTTTTGTGAAAAACAAGCGTCTTCATTTTAAATGTGAAGGAGCGATTATCATGTCAGCAGCTATTTCTAAAATAACGAAGCGAAACGGCAAGCAAAATAAAACCCGAACAAGCCAAGCAAATCAACGAAACATCCATCCAAAATCATTTTGGAAACTGGCTGCTTCATCATTTCAAGCAATCACAGCGTGATCGATTTGGCCGGAGATCTGAACGATACATCGATCCAGATAATCCACAAGTTGATTTGTTAGCTGACATTGAATTGCCCGGAGCAAACGATAGCTCAAATGATGACTCAAGCGAATGTTCAGATGACAATGACGAAAACGCAGACCAAAACCAACATTCAAACGACGTGATTCAAATCGCAGCATACCAACGAAAAAAACGCCAAAAGAAAGGTTTTCCAGCCCATTTACCCAGAAGAGAAGTCATCATTAAAGCACTTGATCGTATCTGTGCATGTGGTAAAACAAAAAAGCTGATTTGTTATGAGATCACGGAATTATTAAATCATATCCCTGAAGTGTTTGAAGTCATTGAACAAAAACGAGAAATCTTGGGCTGCTCTTATGGTTGTGAAAACACCATCACTATAGCACCTAATCCGCCGAGAATGTTACCCAAAACATCCATCACCGATTCAGTTGTCGTGCATACAATTATCAGTAAGCTCTACGATAGGCAGCCTTTATATCATCTCGAAAAAGTCTTTAAAGAACGCTTTGATTTGGATTTATCCCGAAATAAACTCGCACGATGGTTTGTTGAATCATTCAAGGCTTTGCAACCGCTTGTTAATCTCATGAAAGACGAAATCATTGATTATGATATTGCAAGTTGTGATGCCACAGGCATTCAAGTCTTAGATGAACCTGGAAGATTGACCACTCAGAAATCCTATTGGTTTTGTATGAGGGGCGGTCCGCCGGATAAAAGGGTTGTTCGTTATGATTATAATTCCACGCAACATAAACCGTTTTTAGTCAATTGGTTCGACGAATTCAACGGATATCTCCATGTCGATGCTCAAAATATCTTTGATGCCTTTAACACAACATGGTGTAAAGCTCGTTTATTGCAATGCACATGCCAGGCGTAAATTTGAGCCGATTGCCAAAGGCGCCAAAGCAGAAGGATTGGCAATGCATGCGATGAAAACATACCGTAAGCTGTATAAAAGCGAGCGCAACATCAAAAATGAAAAGAAAGAGCAGCAATTATAAGCAGAAGCATTTTACAAGCTACGTCATAAAATACGCCAAGAAAAATCAAAACCGATCATAGATGATTTCAAACATTGGCTCGATGAAAACATGAAAACCATTTTGCCGCAATCACCGCTTGGCAAAGCATTTGCCTATGCGATCAGGCATTGGCATGGTCTCAAAAGATTTTCAGACGATGGTCGTTTAGAATTCGATAACAATCTCACTGAACAACAAATCAAACCTGTTGTGATGGCGCGAAAGAACTTCTTGTTCGCATATTCAGTCGATGGCGCTAAGGCATTGTGTATTCACTTAAGCTTAATTCAAACCGCCCTGGCACATGGTTTTGACCCGTATGCTTATTACATCGTCTTTTTTTGCTTGATATTCATCTCTTTTGCGAGGTAGAATGCGATCTGTTTGACAGCTGTTTCCATGATTTATTTCCTCCTTTGATTTTATCAATTTTAAATTTGGAGTTTAGTGGAAGTCGCTGCCACCATCGCTACATTTTGGACATATTTTGACCAAACCTGAGTGGGATTGGCATTGGATTTTGTGGGGAAAGTATTACCTTGCTTTGAACCATGCCAAAAAATGTAATGATTTTCTTATGTATTTTTCTTTCAATTAAAAAAATATAAAATTTTTATGTGTTCGTAAAGTATATATCCATCATTGGCGATGGGTATATCCACAGTATTCTTTGAAAACATAACTTACAATTTAGGAGCAATCTATGAAAAATTCTACTCATGATAGGCAAACTTCAAAAAAAGAGATACCTCAGCGTTACCTATGTAAGATAACAGACGAAATCATGAGCGATCCTGTTTTAGCGCCGGATGGTTTTACCTATGAGCGAGAAGCAATCCACAATGCGCTGCAACTTAACCCAATTAGCCCAATGACACGCGAACAAATCGACATGAATAAGTTAGTGCTTATCCCAAACCGAGATCTAAAAAGTGATATTCAGGAATTCCTACAAAAAAATCCGGAATTATATGCAACGGAAGTTTACTTATCTCAACTGTTAAAGGAAGAATTGATCGATGCCATTCAAAAAGATGATTTGTACTCGGTAAAAACCCTCTTAAATGATGAGCGTCTTTTAACAAGTGCAATCAAAAATAAAAGTACCGCCTTGCACATTGCATGTGAAACGACACACATTGATATCATTTTAGAAATTGTCAGCAGCTTTAAAAATACTGAACAATTGCAATCTGTTTGGAATAGCGTCAAGCACGACGAAATAAAGCTTAATGGGCTTTTTTCCATTTTTGCTAACTTTGTACAATTGGGTGATGTGGAATCCTTAGAGCGTTTCATGCAGTCTGGGATTAAAGATTTCTTTAATATCAACACAGTAAACGATGACGGTCAAAGCTTGGTGCATCTTGCGCTTGCTGCTCAATCGACAGAAATGGTTGATTATTTGATTGCTCTAAATTTTACCGGTTGGTATGACGTAGATAAAGAAGGTAAATCGTGTTTACACTACGCGGTTAAAAGTAAAGTGCTACAACATCTTGAAATCTGCATGGCGAATGAAGTCAGTGTTCGTATTGTAGATAATCAAGGTCAAACGGCACTGTTTGATGTGATTGCTCAAGGCTGGCTAGAAGGCGCATCCTATTTATTCAAACAGAAAGTTGAATTTCAGTTCAGTGATAATAATGGGCGTCAATTAATTCACATGATTGCCAAAACCCCAGCATCAATCGATCTACTAAATGAATTACCCCAAAAACTAGATTTAAATTGTCCTGATCATGATGGAGTTCGCCCAGTCCACCTTGCAGCAGCAGCAGGGAATTTAGCCTTTTTAAAACGTATTCGACATGATGAACAATGCTTGATGGCAATGGATAAAAACGATAATCAACCAGTGCATTATGCTACAAAATCTGGTCAAGTAGAAACACTCAAATATTTAATGGGCCTAAACCTCAACTTGATGGTAGAAAATAAAAATAACGAAACGCCCTGTCAGTTAGCCGAAAAAGAAAAACACACTGCCATTGTCCATATCATTGAAGAATATAATCAGTCTCAACAATTATTTCTAGAAGCCATTAAAGATGATAACCGGCCAATGGTAGAATACTATCTCAAGCATCAACCACATGTCTTGAATCAGACAAAGGACGATGGATTACATCCTTATTTTTTCGCTTGTGAACAAAAGCATCAAACAATCATTTTATTACTACAAAATGCCTTAGATGAAAAATTGTTAATGGTTTTAGATGGAGCTCGGCTATGTCAACGCACCTCTACAGTCATGCAGTTTACCTTAGAAGCAGCCATTAAACGACGCGATTTAAAAATTGTGAAATATTGTTTGGCTTGTACGCCTGATGCTGAAATCTCGTCTGTTATTGACAAACGCTATGATGTTCTTTCACAAACGCTACAAGGGCATACTAGCTCTATATCCCAAATGCTCGTGATGCCCGATGGCGCACTCGTGACGGCGTCTAACGACATGACAGCGAGAGTGTGGGATACCAAAACGGGGAAATGCTTACAAACGCTACAAGGGCATACGGGAACTATAACCCAAATGCTCGTGATGCCCGATGGCGCACTCGTGACGGCGTCTAACGACCAAACAGCGAAAATGTGGGATACCAAAACGGGGAAATGCTTACAAACGCTACAAGGGCATACGGGAGCTATAACACAAATGCTCATCATGCCCGATGGTGCACTCGTGACGGCGTCTCCTGATAAGACCGCGAAAGTGTGGGATACCAAAACGGGGAAATGCTTACAAACGCTACAAGAGCATACTAGCTCTATATCCCAAATGCTCGTGATGCCCGATGGTGCGCTCGTGACGGCGTCTAACGACAAGACAGTGAAAGTGTGGGATACCAAAACGGGGGAATGCTTACAAACGCTACAAGGGCATACGGGAACTATAACCCAAATGCTCGTGATGCCCGATGGCGCACTCGTGACGGCGTCTAACGACATGACAGCGAAAGTGTGGGATACCAAAACGGGGAAATGCTTACAAACGCTACAAGGGCATACTCAGGCTATAACACAAATGCTCATCATGCCAGATGGTGCACTCGTGACGGGGTCTAACGACAACACAGCGAAAATGTGGAAAAATTTTCTTGATCTCAAACTTTCGGCTAAAATATGCAATGCAGATTATTCATACTCATTTTCTAGACAACTGTGTGTGACAGACGCCCCATGGACATTATCCAATAATAAAAACAAGGACAAAGATTCAGCGAAGATTCTCAATTTATTAAACGATATTTTGTCTGAGCTCAGATTTTCAGATTCGTTTACGGATGAACATGACATTCGCTTAAGGAAAATGATAAACCTATATCTTCAAGAAAAATTGTCGAATATGCAATTGTACTATTTGGAATGTCATAAAAACATGCTCTTTGATGTATTGGCTCAGACATCTTTTGATTTCGGTGCAAGTGAAGAAATGCGAGATTATCTTGATGTATTAGGTCTTTCCAATCCTTTCATACGAAACGATGAAGGTGAAACGTTATTACACAATGCAGCATTTTTTGGTAATATTGCTTTGGTTGATTACCTGTTGGAAAAAGGCATGCCGATTGAGTTATCGTGCCAGACACCACCACAAAGACCGGCTCGTTCTCGTTCGACAACGCCATTGCATTATGCAATTCTTGGCAATCAGGCAAAGTGTGTGGAATATTTATTGAAAAAAGGCGCTAATATTAATGCGGAAGATAATACAAAAATGAAGCCATTACAAGTATCAGCAGAAAAAGGATTTATAGAGTGTGTTAAAATTTTGTTAGCGTATGGTGCTCAAGCGGATGAATTGGCGCCTCACCCAAAAACACTGGCTTTACAATTTGATAAACAATCGACAGCGTTACTTTTTGACTCGCATTATCATCTACTACAAGCATTAAGCGAACAATCAACGCGAATGGAAAAACAGCAAGAACAATTGATTATTGTGATGAAAGTATTAACAGAAAAATTAATTTCTGAAACTGATAGAAAAGCATAAGAAGCAGTCAAATCAGATACAACTTTTTCCACGCAGGCGGGAATGCAGCAAAGTCAAACTTTATTTTCAGGCGCACCTGTTTTAACGGATGAAAAAAGTGACATTAACAGAAACAAACAGACTGCAAGGCCTCAGATTTAAAGTTTGCTTGAAAAATATTGACACAGCGCCGCTTGAAGTCGATACGCTTTTCTGCTTGAACCGACATTTTGCATGAGAGCTGGATACGAGCATCTGGACGAGGCGTGTTAGAGGATCCGGCAGAATCGATTGGCGGAATTCATCGTGTTGTCAATATGTGGTTCGCGGGACGGATACGAATATCTGTTAGCGAATGTGTTTTTAAGTATTGCTGAATGAGGTGCGTTGCATGGGCGTTATTAGCAACAACAGTATTATTTGAAAAATTATTTGCAAATTTATTTGCGAAGGCGGTAAAGGAGAGAAAACCAGCCAAACAAATTAACAACAGTTGTTGTCCTGTTTTTTGATGTTTTTCTTGATTGTTTAAAAAATTCAAAAATCTCATGCAACGCATAACTTGTTAGCTCATGATGATTGGTTAAGAAATTAATTAATAAAATTAGTTCTGAGTTAAGTAATAAAAATTACAAGATAGATGTTATAAAATGATATTACAAAATAGATGATAAGGTAATAGGCTGAAATGCGTGATGATGCACAATACCGACAAAAGGTAGATTGACTGATTTACCCTTATTTATCTCATCAAAACGGTCATTGCCATAATTTAAGGTGACTTGTTTGTTGATAATTTTTTGCGGAATGTTCACTCCCTCAGCCCACGACCGGATGTTTTTCTGAGATACATCTTTACCAACAAAATAAATATCTAAAACCGTATCCGATGTAGCTTGAACCACTTTAATCAAATGCTGATAAGCAAAACTGCCAAGCGGCGTATGAATCCCTACAAAAAGCCAAATTTTGTCACCTGGTTGTAAATTGGCGCTTTGTAAATTTTTTTCTGGTATTTCAGGTGTCATGATCGGTCTTTCGTGAGGATAAAGTACTTTATAAGCTTGACTGTAAATCTTATTAAAGGCCAACTCACGAGTGACGCGGACATGCATATTGCGTGCCTGTTGTTTTGCATATTTCATCATTTCACGCGGATCTTTCGCATTGAGCGCCAACACTTCAGCGGGATCTAAATTTTTATACCAATGTTCACTCGGCGTGTTTTTTATGAGCCATAAATACCGTTTAAATTCATCGGTAGTTAATCCCCACATGCTTGCGCGGTCTTGTAACTCATCGGAACTCATAGATGTGGATATTTGGGTAATCTGATTCTTTGTTTGCTGTGTGAGTTTTATTTTTTCTATTGTTGGTGTTTGGCTGTTTTGCACTGTTTCTGCCAAAACAGGAGTAACCGTAATAGTCCACAGATAAAATAGAGCGCATAAGATACTGAAAAGTGAGAATGATTTATTACCATTTCTTTGCTGCTTTTTCGGCTTGTAATTTATTTTGTTCATAATAGTTTACCTTTGGACATTGACGGCCATCCGGCAGTTGATAATGCCGATGATGCATATTTATAGTTAAATTTGTGATTAATACAGGCGCTGCTGCGCAGGTTTGAGTTGTTTGACTGGATATAGGCACATAACCTAAACTTTGCATGACACTTGTGCAGCCTGTTAATAAATTGCTGATAATAAGTATGACACCAAACAGACAAGCATATTTCATTGTTCGATGTATTCTGCTTCTTCTAAAAATCATAAAAATTTTTCTAAAAATCATAAAAAAGACCTCTTTGATTGATTGAATTAATTAGCTTGTAGCTTGACATAAAGATGTTTGTTATTGGTTGTTTTAGCAAAAACAGCGTTTTGATTTGTAAAATCCATGCTTTGTAATATCCAGCCGCGGCAAACAGGGCAGATTTCACGGGAACTCAATACTGTTTGGTTGCCGTCAACATCAATAATAGCTCGCATACCGTCACTAAAGCCTTGAATAGCAACAAGTCTGAAATATTGCTCAACCGTTTTAGAATTTACCCACGTTTTTTTAGCCGTTTGTTTAATAATGGTTTGTACAGAGTTCTGTAAATGATCTACTTTGCCTAGCAATGCTTTATTAGGTGCTGCTACGCTTTGCTGCAAAGCGCGAACATCTTGCTGTGAAGCTAATGACGACATATTAGATTGCAGGCTTTGTAATTTATTTTGTACCCGCTTAAATTGCAGGTTGGATAATGATTTGAGTTGATCAAACTGAGCTTGCAGTCTTGTATTGTTATCCAGAGCATTTATATCATTCGTCGAACTGATGTTTTTTAGATTTTTTAGATTAGGTGCGTTTTTTGCCGCTACGGTATTTACCGGCTTTATTGCCTTCTTTTCAAAGACTGAATAATTAGTGTTTAATTTTGCTGTTTTTATTTTTTTTGTTTTAGCCGGTGAGGGAATAAAGCTTAGAGATATTAGTAATAGTGCGATTATGCTGATACATGAAAATAATACAATCCGTTGACGTTTATTAAGCTGTCGATAACGGAATTTTGCAAATCTATAAGTCATTCGTGATTGAATGATCATGCGGCGCTTTATTTTAAGAAAAATTTTAAATAAACCCGCTTTACTGATAAGTTTTTTATTGGTAATCATAGTAATGACCTCATAGTTAAAATAGTTAGAAAGAATGATTGGGATGAAAGGATTAATCAAAAGCATCGAAAAAGTGTCAAATCAAAAAATTAAATTAAACAAATTAATGAAAAGTTGGTAATGTTATTTCACGATGGCGTATTGGATAAAAGTATTGAGCATCGTCTAATTGCTCTAATAATTTTTCGATCGGCATAACTGATAGATAACCCGGCAGATTGGATTGTTCTTCAAAGCGTTCAATGCGTCGATGTAATTGATGTTTATTTTCCTTTAATTGATTCGATTTGCGTACAATAGAGTAAAGAGAACGTAAAATATAAATTAATGTATCATACTCTACGTGCGATTCCAGACCTTTTATTCCCAGTAAAATACCCGATGGTTTTATTTCCAATTGATTATTGTTTATCGTTTGTGTTTTTATCATGCTGTTCTCGTTTTTTTCTCGTTTTCGGGATAATTTGTTTAATTATTTGTTTTGGCGAAACAGATTTTTTATATAATTTATATAATTTATATAAATTTTCTCATATAAATTTATTATATAAACGGCGATAGGATGGTTTAACTTGAAAACTAACCAAGCGATGAACAGGATCAATGAGTAAGTAAAACTCATTACCAGCGAGTGTGATTAAGCCTTGTTCTAAAGTCATTGGCCCAAATGTTTTATCAATGATAGGTAATGGTTGATTTGACATATTCCGTGCAGGCTGATTCATCTGTTTTAAATTAGCTAAATGATAACCACTGAATCGCAAAACAAACTCAATTGCTTGCTGAATCGTTAATACATCTTGAGGGAATTTGATTTGTATTTGCTGTTGTAATAAACGCTGCTGACCATTTTGTGGTTTTTCTGCAACTGATAAATAACGACCTATCGTAATATTTTTTTCAATTTTTTCAATTTTTTCAAAGTTTTTTGCAAAACTTGAAGTAATCGTGCCTAAAACACATAGAGAAAGTAATCCTGCTAAAGTATAAAGCTTGAGTTGTTTTTTCATTTTTTTCATAAAGACCTCAATATTGGAAGTGTTAAGAACGTTTATAAGGCGCTTCGAAAAATTGAGTTTTGCCTTAATATAAAGAATAAAAAAAGTATAAGAATGAATAGAGTGAAGTATTAACAATGTAATAAGGCGTAATAACGTTACTCAAAATTTAATATTGGCTAAAGAAGATTTCAAGTAGAGTAGAAATGCCGTTGGAATTTTTTATCAAGGCGTTGCTTGTTTTTCCCCAAGATACACGAAAAGAATACCGCCCTAAATTTTTTTTGCAAGTCTTTTTTTGATAAAAATTTTTCTTGATAGGATTTGAAGTGACATAAGGTAACATTAGATATCATAAGGTAACATTAGGTAACGCTTTTTTTTATTAATCAGGAAAAACTTTTTTTATATTAGGAAACTAGGGTAGCATAGACTAACATAAGGTATCATAA
>SDBS01001758.1_pt1 | contig 21874 bp, 14 predicted proteins | sample 2277091 | NCBI WGS metagenome assembly SDBS01 (sample SAMN10404972, study PRJNA504765) | marine sediment metagenome | isolation source: marine sediment core GS10_PC15, 163 cmbsf | place: Arctic Ocean: Southern Knipovich Ridge | collected 2010
CGAATTCCTTGCTGGTTCCTCGAAAAAGCCCTGCTGAGATGGTAGCGCCAGAGCGAGAGATCCCCGGCAAGATAGCTACTGCTTGCATTACTCCTATGAGGAGAGTATCCACAATTCCTACTTTCTCTATTCCCTTGTTGGAGCGGCGAAGCCTCTCGCTAGCCCAGAGAAGAGTCCCGGTGATTAGGAGAAGAAAAGAGGCCAGGGGAACATTGGTAAACAAGTCTTCTACTATCCTCCTGAATAGGACTCCTACCAGAGCAATAGGTACGCTTCCGAGGAGGATAAGATAGAAGAGCTTACGCTGCAGGATTTGTTGAGGCTTTTTTTGAGTGGGCCTTGCAAGAGATACCATCATGCCAATAATATCCTGCCGGAAATAGAAGAGGACGGCAGCCAGTGTGGCGGTGTGCAGGACAATATCAAAGAGAAGCAGGGGGTGTCTGAGTCCCAGATAGTGTTGCACAATAACCAGATGGCCGGAGCTGCTGACCGGAAAAAATTCAGTTAGTCCCTGCAGAACACCCAGGATTGCACCTTGAGCTAAGGTCATGGGGGTGCATTCCTTTTTTCCTTACAGATCCCTCTCTCTGAATTATTGACAAATTCGCATAAGTGGCGAATCTCAGGGATTCTTTCAAGCTCGTTTTCTATTTGTTTTATGGCCTGGGAGGTGTTGAGGCCCGATCTAAAAAGAATCTTATAGGCTTTTTCCAGAAGCTTTCTTTTTTTGGGAGAGAAATTAGCCCGACGCAGCCCCACACTGTTAAGTCCCCAAAGAGTAGCGGGATGACCATCCACTTTCGTATACGGAGGAACATCCTTGATGACTTTAGAGCATCCTCCAATGATAGAGTAAGCACCCACCTTGACGTATTGGTGTATGGCTGAAAGGCCACCAACCATGACCTTCTTCTCCAAAGTGACGTACCCAGCCAGGGTACCCATGTTGGCAATTACCACTCCATCTTCTACCGTGCAGTTGTGGGCAATGTGGGAGTAGGCCATCAAAAAAATTTCGTTGCCTATTCTGGTCGTGCTCTCAGCCTTGCTACCCCGGTGAATAGTGCTGTATTCTCGAATGAGATTCCCATCTCCAATTTCCACAAAGCTCCTCTTCCCTTCAAAGTTGGTATCCTGGGGCAGAGTTCCTACGACCACACCCTTACCAAGGGTACATTTTTTGCCGATCCTGACCCAGCCCTCTATCAGCACTTGGGGACCGATGATGGTTCCTTTACCTATTCTTGCCTCGCCACCGATTATGGAGTAAGGCCCCACTTCAACTTGATCGTCCAACTCGCATTTTGGATCAACCAGAGCTGTAGGATGAACAGAAGTACTCATTCTCCACTCCCACTGGGTAGAATTTTTAGCCTTTCCAGGATTGTATCTCCCCACCTGAGATGATGCGCCAGATTGAATATGGATTTGATCTCTTCCTCATCCAGGTATTTAGCTATTTCAGAATCTTTTCTCACCAGCTCCTCAAAACCTCCATTCTCCTCCCAGGACCTCATAGCACATCGCTGCACTATCTGGTAAGCCTTCTCGCGGGAGAGCCCCTTTTTCACCAGTTTCAGGAGAACACCTTCCGAAAATATGAGACCTCCGGATCTCTGCAAATTTACTTTCATATTCTTCTCATAAACGCAAAGGCCATCCAGGATCTGGATGAACTTTTCCAACATGTAATCAACCAGAATAGTGGTGTCAGGGATAATTATCCTTTCCACGGAGGAGTGAGAAATATCTCTTTCTCCCCAGAGGGAAATATTTTCCAGAGCTGCCTGAGCGTTAGTTCTTACCAGACGCGCCAGCCCACAAATTCGCTCGCAGAGTATGGGATTGCGCTTGTGGGGCATGGCTGATGAGCCTTTCTGACCTCTGGTAAATGGCTCTTCCAGTTCCCTGGTCTCGGTTCGCTGCAGCAGTCGAATTTCCAGGGCAAATCTATCCAAAGAAGAGGCAATGAGGGCTAAGGTAGAAAGGTAGTAAGCATGGCGATCTCGTGAGATTATTTGAGTGGATACCGGAGCAGGAATGAGATCCAGTTTCTCGCACACATACTCCTCCACCCGGGGATCAAGATGAGCATAAATTCCTACCGCTCCCGAGATTTTACCGCAGGCAATCTCTTTCACGGCCTGTCTCATTCGCTCAAGATTTCGGGTGGTCTCCTCAAACCACAGGGCAAATTTAAGGCCCAGTGTCGTGGGTTCTGCGTGGACTCCGTGGGTTCTACCCACCATTGGGATATCTTTGTATTGGCGCGCCTTTTTCTTTAGGAGGTCAGCGAACCTTGCCAGATCCTCGATAATGATTTCCCCAGCCCTTTTCATCTGCAAGGCCAGGGTTGTGTCCAGGATATCGGAAGAGGTCAGTCCCATATGGACATAGCGAGCCTCCGGACCAATGGATTCAGCGAGATTGGTAAGGAAAGCGAGGACATCATGCTTCACTTCCTTCTCAATTTCTTCTATTCTGACAATGTTAAATTTGGCCCTTTCTTTTATGCTGGCCACAGCATCCTTGGGAATCTCTCCTAGCTTTGCCCAGGCTTCGCAGGCAAGAACCTCAATCTTGAGCCATAAGGCAAACTTTTCCTCTTCTTTCCATATCTTCCCCATACGGGGAAGCGTGTAGCGTGAAATCATGATCTGGCCCCCTTGCCTCTCGAATTTACCTTGAGAATGCTTATGGTCCTGACAGGTTCTACCTTTCTTCTTTCCGGCCCTTTCTTAATCGGGCCAATGTCTTTAAAGGAAGACCCCATATTTCTATGAATCCCTTGGAGGCCTTCTGATCGAAGATATCTTCCTCGGTATAGGTAGCCAGTCTTTTTTCATAGAGCGAGTGGGGAGACTCTCTTCCCACTACCTGGCAGGTACCTTTGTAAAGTTTCACCCTCACTCTTCCGCTGATGAATTTTTGAGTCTCATCTACGAAGCTGTCCAGAGCCTGGCGGAGAGGAGAAAGCCACAGGCCATTGTACACGAGTTCCGCATACCTGGAGGAGATGATGCCCTTGAAATGATGAGTGTCCTTATCCAGGTTGAGTTTCTCCAGCTCGTGGTGAGCCGCATGGAGGATAGTTGCCGCAGGAGCCTCATAGATTTCCCGAGACTTTATGCCCACTAATCTGTTTTCTACCATGTCTATTCTTCCCACCCCATTCTCTCCTCCTATCTTATTCAGCTCTTCGATGAGGAGGTGAGGGGGCAAGGCCTCACCATCTAGTTTGATAGGGACTCCCTCCCGGAATTCAATCTCCATATATGTTGCTTTGTCGGGAGCGTCCTCAGGAGAACAGGTTATCTGGTAGGCATCAGTAGGAGGTTCTCTCCAGGGATCTTCCAGAGTGCCGCATTCGATGCTCACCCCCCAGAGGTTTCTATCTATAGAGTAGGGCTTCTCCTCCGTGGTCTCAACCGGAATGTTGTTTTTTTGGGCGTACCTTACCTCTTCCTCGCGTGATCGAAGTTCCCATTCCCTCATCGGAGCCAGAATGATGAGCTCTGGACTTAAAGCCTGGGCGGTCAGCTCAAACCTCACCTGATCATTCCCCTTACCGGTGCACCCGTGAGCAATAGCGTCTGCTCCTTCCTCACTTGCTATTCTTACCAGTCCTTTGGTGATGAGGGGTCTGGCCAGGGCAGTAGCCAGAGGGTATCTTTCCTCATACAGGGCCCCAGCCTTAAGGGCCGGGAAAACGTAATGGTTGCAGAATTCCTCCCTCACGTCTTCCACATAAGCCCTGGATGCTCCTGTTGTTTTGGCCTTCTCCTTGATGGAATCTAGCCGCTCCCCCTGTCCTAAGTTGGCGGTATAAGTAATTACCTCAGCCTTGTATTTCTCTTTAAGGTAGAAGAGAATTACTGAGGTATCCAATCCTCCCGAATATGCCACAACTATTTTTTTTATCTTTCCCATGTACATATCTCCTCATTGGAAGTCTACGTTTTTCGCGTCTTGAAAGTCTGTGTCTGTCTCAAATGCGTCTCTCGATCGTCCCCCTCAAATCCTCCTTTATCTCATTAGCTCAAAAGATTAGCTTGCCGAAGAGGCTCGTCCTGTATTTGGAAAGCCTCCTCTGCGCTTGCCTTCCAGGAATGGAGCTTACGGCCCAATCTTACTCTCTCATTAGCTCAAGAGCTCTGTCAAAAGGGCTTTTTGAAAATGAAGGCGCATCTCCGCTTGCTCGAAAACGATGCTGTGCTCACTGTCCATAACCTCTGGGGTAATCTCTTCTCCCCTATGGGCAGGAAGACAATGCATGACTAAAACATCCTTTCTGGCTTGCCTGAGCATGACAGTGTTAAGCTGATAGGGCTTGAACATCCTCCCGCGAGACTCCTTCTCTTTTTCTTTTCCCATGCTTGTCCAGACATCGGTGTAAAGAACGCTAGCATCCTTCGCCGCCTCAAGAGGGTCCTTGAGGAGCGTAACCTTGCCGGACGCTGCAGCTTTTTTGATTATTTCCTTGTCAGGTTCGTATCCTGGAGGAGTGGCTATAGCTATATGAACTCCCAGTTTGGCCGCCCCCAAGATTAGTGAGTTACAAACATTATTACCGTCTCCCAAATAGGCTAGCTTGAGCCCCTCCAATTCCTTTCCCCTTTCCCAGAGAGTATAGTAATCTGATAGGGCCTGACAGGGATGGAGAAGATCTGTTAGACCATTGATGACAGGAATAGTAGCTGCCTCAGCGAGTCTGGCCACCTCGTTTTGATCAAAAGTTCTGATTACGATGCCGGCAACATATCTGGACAGCACTTTTCCCGTGTCTTCAATACTTTCCCCTCTTTGAAGCTGCATCTCAGAAGAGGGAAGGAAAATTGCGTGTCCCCCTAGTTGATACATGGCCACTTCGAAAGAGACACGGGTGCGAGTGGATGGTTTTCGAAAAATCATGGCCAGAGTTTTTTGCTGGAGGGGATGATAAATTTCCCCCTTATCCAGCAGGCTCTTGAGGTGCTCTGTCTTCTTAAAAAGCTGTAGAATCTCCTCCTGGGTGAGGTCAGAAATGGAAAGAAAGTCTTTTTTCATCACATGCCTCGCATTCTATCTCTTAAGATTTTGTTGACCAGTTCAGGGTTCGCTCGCCCCCTTGTTTCTCGCATAACTTGCCCTACCAGAAAAACCATGGCTTTGTCCTTTCCCTTCTTAAAGTCAGTAACCGCTTTTGAGTTTCGCTTGATGACCCCTTGAACTACTTCCCCAAGCTCATCTGTATCGCTAATCTGGCCCAGTTTTTCCTCACGAATTATCTCTTCGGCGGATTTACCGGTTTCAAACATCTTTTGAAAAATTTCCTTAGCTAACTTTCCACTAACTGTACCTTTGCTCACCTCCCCAAGTAGTTTAGCCAGCATGAGAGGTTTCGCCTTTACCTCCAGAAGGGATGTCTTCTCTTTCTTAACCAATCGGAGAAATTCCCCCATAATCCAATTGCTCACCATCTTAGGCTGGGGGAAGCCTCTAACGCATTCCTCAAAATAGTCAGCCAACTGTCTCGAGTCGGTGAGAACACCCGCATCGTAGTCAGGAAGATGATACTGGGAGATGAATCTTTGGTAGCGATCGAAGGGAAGTTCAATACGACTATCCTCAAGATGCTCCAGCTGCTCATTGGAAATCTTGACAGGCAAAAGATCCGGCTCGGGAAAATAGCGATAGTCGTGGGCTTCTTCCTTACTCCTCATGGGGACCGTGGTTTGTTCCTCGCAGTCCCAGAGCCTGGTTTCTTGAGTGATCTTCTCCCCCTTATTCAAAAGAGCAGCCTGTCTTTCTATCTCAAAGCTCAGCCCCTCTCTTATTTCCTTGAATGAATTCATATTCTTGAGTTCTGTCTTAACTCCTAGCCTGGTTCCTTCAGGCGCCAGGGACACATTGGCATCACAGCGAAGAGATCCCTCCTCCATGTTGCAGTTACTCACCCCAAGATATTCCAGGACCCTTTTGAGATTCACAAGATACTGGTAGGCTTCCTCGGGAGAGTGAATCTCAGGGAAGCTCACAATCTCCATTAAAGGGATCCCGGTGCGGTTATAATCGATGAAGCTGGAGTCTTTGTCTTCAGGGCTCTGTATATCTTCTCCGTGGATGATTTTTCCAGCGTCTTCCTCCAAATGCACCCTTTCAATCGCTACCCGCCGTAGCCTCCCATCGAGCTCAAACTCTAGATACCCGTCCCTAGCCAGAGGCTCGTCGTATTGAGAGATTTGGAAGTTCTTGGGAAGGTCTGGATAGTAGTAGTTCTTCCTGGAAAATCTTGAGAAGGGACTCACCTTACAATTGAGAGCCAGAGCTGTCAAGTTCACATGCTCCACAGCTTTTTTGTTGATGCTGGGCAGCACCCCCGGTAGGCCCAGACATATGGGGCAGGTTTGAGAATTAGGAGGGCTGCCAAACTCAGTGCTGCAGCCACAAAAGAGTTTGCTTTCCGTCAAAAGATGCGCATGAACCTCTAGTCCAATGCTGGTCTGATAGTCCATTTGTATTGTCCTACAGTCCCACTCCGTCTATCTTGGCCTTGCAGTACTCACACTCACCATGTCGGATATGATTGGCCTTGATCTGATAGCCATAGCGCCTAATTATGGGCCGGCCACACCGATAGCAGTAGGTACTCTCTCCCTCATCACCGGGGACATTGCCGGTATAGACATACCTCAGTCCCGTATCTAGCCCTATCTGCCGAGCTCGATGAAGGGTCTGGAGCGGAGTAGGAGGAAGATCCCTCATTCGGTAAGATGGATAAAATCGGCTAATGTGCCAGGGAGTATCCTTACCTAGCTGGAGTATAAACTCAGCTATTTTCCTCAGCTCACCCTCAGAGTCATTAATGGTAGGGATAACTAAAGTGGTTACCTCCAGCCATATTCCGAGCTCTTTCATAAGCTCAAGAGTATGAAGTACAAATTTAAGCCTTCCTCCACATATCTTTTTATAGTGGTCTTCGCTGAAAGACTTCAAATCACAATTAGCGGCATCAAGAAAGGGACTCACTTCCTTTAGACTCTCCTCACTCATATATCCATTGGTGACAAAGACATTGTTAAGATTGTTTTGCTTGGCTAATATTGAGGTATTATAAGCGTATTCAAAAAAAATCGTAGGTTCTGTGTAGGTGTAGGCAATACTGAGGCACCCCGTCGTTTTGGCTTGCGAAATAATTCTCTCGGGGGAAAGATCCCGCCCCTCGATCTTCTCTTCTTTCCTCGATAGCTGAGAAATATTATAGTTTTGACAGTGCCCGCATCTGAGATTACACCCCACCGTAGCTATAGAGAAGATATCCGAGCCTGGATGAAAATGGTAGAGAGGCTTTTTCTCAATGGGATCAACAGCCGAGGAAATTGCTCTTCCATAGACCAGGCTGTAAAGCACTCCTTCCCTGTTTTCCCTTACTCCACATGTACCCCTCTTCTGGTTGGCGATCTTACATCTATGAGGACACAGCCCGCACTCTACTTCTTTGTTCTTGGTTTTCTCATAGAACATCGCCTCATGCATGGAAGGGGGGCCTTTTGGGGGAGCGATTCTTATTTCAAGGTATATCAAATTTCAAGGTATATCAAAGATATTCCTTCGTCAAGCCTACTACCGATTTTGCCTTACTTTTGGAGTGGATCAGCCGCAGCATTCTTGATCTTCTTGACGGAGGGTGCTTCTTGCATGTAAAATAGAAAGCAGTTCTGGAAAGAGTGGCGTCTCAAGGCAATGTTATGTGCCTCTCTTTCTCAGGACGGGAGTGCGCTTTTCGGAGGCTAATGCGTATCTTTTTGGAGCGGGGCATGTCTAGAAGCTCCATATCTAGGGAGCTTTCAGAATTGAAAAGGAGATATGCGGTGAAAAAGATATATTCTATTCTCTCGAGTGTGGCTATCTTTTATCTAGCCAGTGGATTTCTTGGGACCCAGGGAACTGCTCTGATGGTAGAAAAGACCATGGAAGAGCTAACGTATGAGGCGGATTCTATCCTAATTGGAGAAGTCACAGGCATGGAGAGTCGATGGAATGAGGATAGGACGCTAATCTATACCTATGTGACCATCTCGCCGAGAGACTATGTCAAGAAGCTCTCGAACATGGGGGAATCCGAGGAGATTACCGTAAAGATACGGGGGGGCGAGGTAGATGGGATAGGCCTTAGAGTCTCGGATACTCCAGAGTTCAGGGAAGGTGAAGAGGTTTTCTTATTTCTCAAAAAGGAAAGGCCCACTATTTTCAGAGTTGCGGGCCTATTTCAAGGAAAGTACACTGTGGAGGACGGTAGGGCCAAGAACAAGGTACTCGGACGAGAAATTCCTTTGGATATCTTGGTAAGTCAAATCAAAGAAATCATGAAGGAAGCGAGAGTAAACCAATGACATCTGGATTAGTGAGATTGGGATTCCTGGCTCGTCTTTGGTTCATGGTAGGAAGTCCCAAGTCTATCATGGGGAAACTCCACCCCATCATAACCCTTGCTGTTTCAATTGGTCTTGTTGCCATCCTTGCTGCATCCTTGTCTGCCTATGATTACGGTGGAATCCATTGGGACGATAGTGATCTGCCAGTTACCTGGGAGATGAATGAAAATGGGACAGCCGACTGCACCGGAGAGTTTGGCGCCGTCCGAGCGGGCTATCAAACGTGGGAGAATGTCAGCAGTAGCTATTTCACCGAGACCTACGTGGGAACAAGCACTCGCGGGTTGGGCTATGATGGCCACAACGTGGTCTCCTGGGGTGATAGTGAGGGTGAAGGTACTCTGGCAGTCTGCTGGACTTGGTATGACGGAGCTACGGGCAGAATTGTTGAATCTGATATTGAATTTCAAGACAAATATACCTGGTCGTCAACAGGAGAAGCGGGAAAATATGACGTTCAAAACATTGGCACTCACGAGTTTGGACATACCCTGCTTCTGGGGGATTTGTATGGAGGTGGTGATACGGAAAAGACGATGTACGGCTACAGTTCTGCGGGCGAGACCAAGAAAAGAAGCCTCCACCAGGATGATATAGACGGTATCCGCTACATCTATCCCGAGGGAGAACCCGAGCCAGAAAATTCTCCACCTGCAACTCCTTCAGTCCCCACAGGACCCGATAGCGGAACTCCCGGGGTCTCATACAGCTTCACAGCTACCACCACCGACCCCGATGGGGACCAGGTGGCCTTTAAGTTTAGCTGGGGCGACGGAACCGAGTCTGGTTGGTCCTCATTTGTGAATAGCGGAAGCTCAGCCAGTATGTCCCACTCCTGGTCCAGCCAGGGCACCTATGAGGTTAAGGCAAAAGCGAAAGACGTTAATGGTGCCGAATCAGGGTGGTCCAGCTCACACGAGATCGTAGTTGGTCATCCCCCAAACACTCCCTCATCCCCGAGCGGACCAGATGCAGGCACCCATGGGCCCTCATACAGTTTCACAGCTACCACCACTGACCCCGATGGGGACCAGGTGGCCTTTAAGTTTAGCTGGGGCGACGGGAGTGAGTCTGGTTGGACGTCTTTGGTCGGGAGTGGAGAGTCTGCCACTATGTCCCACTCCTGGGGAAACGAAGGTACCTACTATGTGAAAGTGAAAGCAAAGGACAGCTATGATGCAGAGTCAGGATGGTCTCAAGGACACGAGATAGTGATAAGAGCGATTCTTCTCGAGGTTGATCCTTTTTCTTTGGATTTTGGGGAGCTCGGGAAAGGATCATCCGGAACAATGACTTTTCGGGCCTATAATGCCGGTTCGGGCACACTGAGTGGGAATCTCAGCGTAAATCGGGACTGGATAGCTCTGAGTCCGAGTAGTTTTGAAGGAAATGACACCACCATTTCTGTAATTGTCGAAACCGGAGGACTGGCGGAAAGCCTTAGTCCCCATACCGGAACCATAACTGCCACTTCCAACGGGGGAACCAAAACCGTCCACGTGCTGGTTATGGTTATCCCGAGTGGGGCAGCAGTCCATCCCAATCCGTTCTCTCCCACCAGCCACACCAGTTTAACCTTCTGGGGAACCTCTGTTCCGTATGCGAGAATCCAAATCTTCACCACCGCGGGAAACCTGGTAAGGACTCTGGTTGAGACAGCAGGAGCGAGCAAACTTTTGTGGGATGGCAAGAATGAGGAAGGTGATAGAGTGGCAAGAGGCATCTATATTTATGTAGTTAAAGACTCCAGGGGGAAAATAGCTGTTCTTTAGATAACGGAACTATCCTCCTCATACACTAAGAAATGTAGCATAGCTGTAGTTATCTCAAAAATAGATTCCATAAATACGAACGAAGAGGACATAATTCTGGCGTTTATCTCCTCTGCAGTGGCGCTATAAGTTGTTGATAGAAACCACAAAATATGTGGCACCCTCCGACAAGTTCGCTCAAAGTTCTTTCCCTGCGTGAAACCGCTCGAATGCTCTGAATTTTTTCCAACGGAAGCAATGCGCCATGTCAATCCAAGATTCTGTAAAATTAAGACATTCAAGAACATATCGAAGAAGTCCTTTCTTTTCCACCTTCGCCTGCCGGAAATCTTGAATAATCTTGACAGAAAGACGATTTTGTATAGAATTAGTCTGGAGAAGTTCATGCTGAATACTCCCTCCCGGAGGGGGTTTTTGTCTATTCGGACAGCCAGAGGCTGTCCCATTAATTTTGCCGATCGAGAGAGATGAGGAATGGGAAAAACTAAGGGAAAGAGAATTGGTTACAAGGCTAAGTATCTCGAAACCAAAGCTGAACTCACCGAGGCCCGGAGGGAAGTCTCTATCCTCAAGCATAGGCTAAAGGATGTGGAAAAGGAGTTGGAGCTAACGGACAGGGAAGCCAGGGACTATTTGGGCTACCTGGGCCGATTGAAGGGGGAGCTCAAAAGTTACAGAGAGCGCACCCGACGGGAAAAAGAGATCCTGAAGGAGTCTGCCGCGGAGGATCTTATAAAGGAGCTCCTTCCCATTCTGGATGATTTTGAGTTGGCTATAGGATCGGCCGAAAAATTGAAGAATTTCTCCGGTTTTGCGGAGGGGGTGAAAATGATTTTCAATCGGATGAGGGACCTACTAGAAAAGCAGGGGCTAAAGCCAATTAAGGCAAAAGGAGAAGACTTTGATCCGCACCTTCACGAGGCCGTGGGAACTGCGGACTTAAAAAGATATCCGGATAATCTCGTCATAGAGGAGATGCGCAGAGGATACATTCTTAATGACAAGGTTTTAAGACCAGCTGTGGTCAAGGTGAACAAGCGGTCTAGCGAGCCTCCCGAGAAGTAATAAATCTTGGGGGAAGACAAAGGAGGAATTTATGGCTGAGAAAACGAGTGAAAAGATAATTGGTATTGACCTGGGTACCACCAACTCCTGTGTGGCGGTGATGGAGGCGGATGAGCCTGTGGTCATAGCCAGTCAGGAGGGGGGCAGGACAACGCCTTCCATCGTTGCCTTCTCAGATAAGGGGGAAATGCTGGTGGGTGATCCTGCCAAAAGGCAGGCGGTGGTCAATTCCCAGAATACCGTTAATTCTATCAAGAGGGTTATGGGACGAAGATACGAGGAAGCGGCTGTCGCAGAAGCCAAGAAAAAGGTCTCCTACGAGATTATTAAGGATTCTGAGGGTCGGGCAAAGATTAAGGTAAACAAGGGAGAATTTTTGCCCCAGGAGATCTCGGCCCGGGTCTTGCAGAAGATGAGGCAGACGGCAGAAGAGTATCTCGGACAGAAAATATCCAAAGCGGTCATTACTGTTCCCGCTTACTTCAACGACGGACAAAGACAGGCTACCAAGGATGCGGGAACCATTGCAGGTCTCAAAGTAGAGCGAATCATCAATGAGCCGACCGCTGCATCCATCGCTTATGGATTGGACAAAAAAGGCGAGAAAAAGATAGCTGTATATGATCTAGGAGGGGGCACCTTTGATATTTCTATCCTGGATATTGGGGAAGGGGTGGTTGAAGTTCTTTCCACCAATGGAGATACCTATCTTGGTGGTGATGACTTTGATCAGAAAATCGTGGACTGGGTGGCGGATAATTTCAAGAAGGAAAATGGTGTTGATCTAAGAGAAGATAGAATGGCTCTTCAAAGATTAAGAGAAGCAGGAGAGAAGGCGAAGTGCGAGCTCTCATCAACCAAAGAGACTCAGATAAACCTTCCCTTCATTACTGCTGATGCCACAGGACCAAAGCATCTCAATATTACTTTGAGCCGGGCCAAGCTCGAGCAGTTAACCGAGGATCTGATTCAGCGGACCATTGGGCCCTGCAAGAAGGCTCTAGCTGATGCCAAGCTAAAGCCTTCTGATATCCAGGAGGTGGTTCTGGTAGGAGGAATGACCAGGATGCCCAAGGTCCAGGAAGCGGTGAAAAAGCTCTTTGCAAGGGAACCTCACAAGGGTGTTAATCCTGATGAAGTAGTGGCGATAGGAGCAGCTGTTCAAGCGGGAATTCTAGCGGGAGATGTGAAGGATCTCCTTCTTCTAGACATAACTCCCCTCTCCTTAGGGATAGAAACACTGGGGGCGGTTCTCACTCCGCTCATCGAGAAAAATACCACTATTCCCACCCGAAAGAGCAAGGTTTTCACCACGGCCGCTGATAGCCAAACAGCTGTGGATATCCATGTTCTGCAGGGGGAACGTCCTATGGCTGCTGATAACCGGACCCTGGCGAGATTCCAGCTGACTGGAATTCCACCTGCCCCTCGAGGGGTGCCGCAGGTCGAAGTTACCTTCAACATAGACGCCAATGGAATTGTTGATGTTTCAGCGAAAGACAAGGGAACGGGGCGAGAGCAGGCCATCACTATCAAAGACTCCGGGGCTCTATCGGAAGAAGAGAGAGATAAGATGATGAAGGAGGCCGAGGAGCATGCCGAGGAAGATAAGAAGAAACGTGAAGAGATAGATGTCAAGAATGAGGCTGATACTGTTATTTACGCCACGGAAAAAGCTCTCAAGGAATATGGAGATAAGGTGAGCCCTGATGAGAAAAAGAAGATTGAGGATGCTTTGGGTGAACTGAAGGAAGCGGTCAAAAAGAATGATACGGACCAGATCAAAGAGAAAACAAAGAAGGTAGGAGAGGTCTCTCAGAAGTTGGGTCAGGCGGTGTATCAAGAACAGGCGGGGCAGGCTCCGAAAGAGGAACCCAAGGAAGAAGGAAAGGAAGAGAAAAAAAAGGAAGAGGGAGAGAAAGAGGGAGAAGACGTTACCGACGCTGACTTTGAGGTAGAAAAGTAGAACAAAAAGAAATGTTGCTATTTGGATAAAATTGAGTGGCTAAAAGGGATTATTACGAGGTTTTGGGGATTTCCCGCTCCACTTCGCAAGATGAGATAAAAAAAGCTTATCGCAAACTTGCGCTGAGGTATCATCCGGACAAAAATCCAGATAACTCAAAAGAAGCGGAGGAGAAGTTCAAGGAAGTATCAGAAGCCTACAAGGTACTCTCAGATTCTGAGAAGAGGCAGATTTACGATCAGTACGGACATGCAGGACTGGAGGCAGAAGTTGGTGCCGGACCAGGATTCAGTGGTTTTGAATTTGACCCCTTGAAGATTTTTGAAGAAGTTTTTGGTAGACAATCTTTTGGAGGAGACCTTTTCGGAGATTTTTTTGGGGGAAGATCCCGCACCAGAGCCGGGGACGCCGAGCCGGGGCGGGACCTTCATTATGCTCTAGGCGTCTCCTTCGAGGAAGCTGCTTTTGGAGCGGAGAGGCATATTCAAATTCCCCGCCGCGAAACTTGTTCAACCTGTACGGGTAGCGGCATCAAGCCAGGATCTCAACCTCAGACCTGCCCCACCTGTCAGGGAAACGGCTATGTAGCGATCAATCAGGGATTCTTCTCTATGAGCCGCACCTGTACTCAGTGCCGGGGAAGGGGCACTATTATAAAAGATCCATGTCGGGACTGTCGGGGGACCGGAAGAGTCAAAAAGACCCGTAAGGTCAAAGTGAAGATCCCCGCCGGAGTCGATCATGGATCGAGACTCCGCCTGGCCGGAGAGGGAGAAGCGGGCTTCAGAGGGGGCCCTTCCGGGGATCTCTATATCGCTCTTCGAGTAAAAGCTCATTCCATATTTAAGAGGGATGGAAACAACATTGTCTGCGAGGTTCCCATCAGTTTCAGCCAGGCCGCTCTAGGCGCCGAGATAAGAGTCCCCACCTTGAATGGAAGGGTAAGAGTCAAGATTCCTCCCGGTACCCAAACCAACAAGATCTTCCGTCTCAAAGGTCAAGGAGTTCCCTATCTTCGCTCTTCGGGCCGGGGAGACCAGTGGGTCAAGGTAGTTATCGAGACCCCGGTCAATCTGAGTGGTGAGCAAAAAGAGCTCTTGACGAAATTTCAGGAGCTCAGCCGGGATAGCGAGCAGCCCCGTATCAGGGATTTTCTTGGCAAGATAAAGCAGATACTTGGCGGGTAAATCCAGAGCGGGAGAGGGACTTTCCCCAAGGCGGAAAGATACGTTCCTGTGGAGCAGGGGAAAATCGTGCCGAGGTGGCCGAAGGGAGGTCTTATGCGAAAAGGGAGGGTAGCTCTCGTTTCCTTGGGCTGCAAGGTGAATCAATACGAAGTCCAGCTTTTGCGCGAGAAGCTCACCCGACTGGGTTTCACTTCAGTACCCTTTGAGGAGAAGGCTGATTTATACGTTATCAACACCTGCACTGTTACCAAAAGGGCTGACCAGAAATCGGAAGAGCTCATAAAAAGGGCTCAGGGCAAGAACAGAGAGGCAAGATTGGCAGTTACCGGTTGCTACGCTGAGGCAGAGGGCAATCGGATCAAGGAGAAATTCCCCGGGGTGGATGTTGTCCTGGGTAACGATGATAAGCTGAAGCTGGACAGGCTAGCCGGACTTAATGACCCGCTCTCCCTTCCTCCAAGGTCCTCAATTAGCCATTTTTATGGGCGTACCCGAGCTTTTGTCAAAATAGAAGATGGGTGTCACGAATTTTGCGCCTATTGTAGGATTCCTTATGTAAGGGGAAATAGGATAAGAAGTCGCTCAATGAGGGAGGTGCTGGAAGAGGTAGAAAGTCTCGTTCAGAGTGGCTTCAAGGAGATCGTCCTGGTAGGGGTTAACCTGGGACTTTACGGCGAGGATCTTTCTTCCTCAGAGTCCCTGGTGCATCTTTTGGAGAAGATGGAGCATTATGGCGAGGGAGTGAGATTTAGGCTTAGCTCCCTGGAGCCCCACCTGGTGAGAGATGACCTGCTGGAGTTCATAGGATCATCCTCCTCTATCTGTCGCCATTTGCATCTTCCCCTGCAAAGTGGTGACGACCATATCCTTCAGCGCATGGAAAGGAAATACACCAGAGGCGAGTACAGGAAATTGGTGGAAAGAACAAGGGACCTCATCCCCCAGGTATCTATTACTACCGATGTTATGGTGGGGTTTCCCGGGGAAGAGGAACGTCATTTTCAGAACACCTACCATTTTTTGGAAGATGTTCAGTTTAGCCGTCTTCATGTATTTAGGTTCTGTCCGCGGCCGGGGACAAAAGCTTTCTCTATGAAGCCCCGGGTGGAGGCTAAAACCCAGAGGAGAAGGAGCGAAGAGCTAAGACGTCTGGGGAATTCGCTTTCCAAAAGATTTGCTGCCGGATTCATGGGGCAAGCCCTAAGGGTTCTGGTGGAGGAGAAGCGGCATCTTGGGAGTGATCGTCTAATGGGATACACGGATAACTACATTCGAACCTTTCTTGAAGGCAAGGATGATGCGAAGAACAAACTGGTCAGGGTAAGACTCGTTAGAGCAGAAGATGGGGGAGGAGTGATAGGCGAAGTGGAGGCAGTGGATGAGAGAGCCTAGAAAACTTTCCGATCTAGGAAGGGAAGAGCGTAAGAGGATCCTCAGTAGGTCTCATCTTAAGTTGGAGGAAGTCCTTGATGCTGTGATCCCCATACTGAAGGAAGTGGAAAAGAGAGGGGATGAGGCAGTTCTCGAGTTTACCCGGAAATTTGATGGAGTTGATTTGACAGGGCACCAGACCCTGCTGGATAGAGAAAGAATAAAAGAAGCTTATGAGAGGGTATCCCCAGAATTCCTAGGTTCTCTCAAGGTAATGCGAGATCAGGTGGAGGATTTTCACCGCCACCAGATAAAATCCGGGTGGGAAACCAAGAAATCTATATCGGAGGGAGGGGAGGGGAAATACGAGATAGGAGAGCGGTTTGTTCCTCTCAAAAGCGCTGGTGTCTATGTCCCTGGGGGCAAAGCTAGATATCCTTCCTCAGCCATCATGGGAATAGTCCCCGCTAAAGTTGCCGGGGTAGAGCAGGTGGTAGTTGTAAGTCCTCCTTCACTCACCGGACAGATACCCGATGAAGTGCTGGTGGCCTCCGATATTGCCGGAGCTGATTTGATCGCGAGAGTTGGGGGGGCCCAGGCTGTAGCCGCTCTTGTCTATGGAACGGAGACCATTCCCAGGGTGGATATTGTGGTTGGAGCGGGCAACCTCTATGTCACGGCAGCGAAAATGTATCTCGCCAGCTTGGGTAAGGTGGCCATTGATTGTCCGGCAGGACCCAGCGAAGTATTAATCATAGCTGATGAAGTGGCCAACCCTCTTTGGGTGGCGAGTGACATGCTATCTCAAGCTGAACACGATGAGGCGGCATGTTCAGTCTTAATTACTACCTCCAGGGAGCTAGCCTGGAAGGTTTACGGGAATCTGAAGAATGAGCTTCCCTCCTCGGGGCGCCGGGAAGTGATAAAGAGGTCCTTGTCCGAGTATGGAGCTATTCTTTTGGTGGACACTCTCGGGCAGGCGCTTGATTTTGCCAATGAATTTGCTCCTGAACATATAGAGCTTATGGTCACCCGTCCCAAGGAGCTTCTTATGGAAATAAGGAATGCCGGAAGTGTTTTTTTGGGAAATTTTTCTCCCGTGGCCGCGGGAGATTATCTCACAGGAAGCAACCATATCCTGCCCACCGGTGGCTCGGCTCGGGGATTCTCAGGTCTTTCGGTAGACAACTTCTTCAAAAGAGTTACTTACCAATTCCTGTCACCTCAGGCCTTATCCTCTATGGGTCAGCATATCGTCAATCTTGCCAAAGCCGAAGGGCCTTTTGAAGCCCATATCCGCTCGGTCAAGGTAAGAGAGGACGAGCCCTCGGTCTCTGCCTAACTCTATGTTACCCCCGTTGGCTCCTTTCCCTTGCTAAACTCCTCTAGTTTCGGTAGTTTATAGAAGGGGAGTAGATGCCATCCAGAGTTCTAGCCGCCCTTGTTGTTGTATTTTTTCTAGTAGCAGGAGCTAGCGAGGCACCAGGAGAGGCTAACGAAGCTCTCCTTTGGAGTCTGGTCAAGGCGAATCTTCACCCTCCTCATCCATATCTCTCGATTCCCCTATCTTGGGACGAGAAACGAGCCTATTTTTTCCCTCAAAATCCCGCTCCGGAAAAGGAAATTCACCTGAGCTTTTTTGCTGCACCACCGTCCTATTCCCAGGAGCAAGCTTCCGGGACAAATTCCCCTGAAGAGTCGGTCCTGAAAATTTCCGGCAGGAAAGTCATCGGGATAAAGCACACCCTGTTTCGTTATCTGGATGAGGAGCGGGCAGAGTCCCATCCGGGAAAGCCCACTTCCAGTACCGACATCGACCAGAAGCTTCAGGTTAGAGTGACGGGCACGGTAGGAGATAGATCGTTGGTCGAGGTAGAATACGATGACACCCGGCCTCGCAGCGAACAACAGAACATCCATTTGATTTACAAAGGAAAGGAAGAGGAGGTGCTGCAGGAAGTTGAGTTGGGAGATATGCGGCTGGGTTTTCCAGAAACATCCATATTTCCTTATGATAAGGAACTCTTTGGGGTAAAAGGTACGGCAAAGCTTGGAAGGTTTCATCTCACCGGTATTGCTAGCCTAACCGAGGGTGTCTCAGAAACGAAAACCTTCACCGGCCGATCAACTTTTGAGACCAGGTACATCTACGACACCTCCTACCTCAAAAGGCGGTACTACCGGATATACTTTGACCCCTCGGACCTGCCACTGGATATAGCCAGCGCAGAGGTGTTTATCGACGACCAGGATGGCACCAACAACCAGGCATCCATCGAGATGACTGTTCAAGGAGAGAACGGTGACTCATACAGAGGCTGGTTTGATTATCAGTATCCTGTAGAAGACTATCTCCTGGATTATAGTCTGGGGGTAATAAACTTCAAGCGAGGCATTGAGGATAACTTTATCATTGCGCTATCTTACCGGGACACATCCTCTCAGCGGCATCCTGCAGAGGGCTATAGGATGATAAAGAAGAAACAGGATTCTCTTTATGATAGTTACTACCTTGAGAACCGCTACTACCTTGGCTCGAGGAGAATCCAGGATGACGATTTCATTCTGCGTATTCTCAATCTAAGTGGCCAGGTTCTCTTTGACTTATCTTTCAGTGAAGATTACCCGGAATACGAGGTAGAAGTCGACTACGACGAAGGTATTTTGAGAATTATCAAGCCCTCAGAGGTTGACCCGGAAGAGCCCTTTCCCGAAGCCTATCCACCTCTTTCTCTTCACCGGTATACTATTTACACCGAGTACCACCATGGAATAGACGCTTTTTTCCTGTCCCCTGACGTAATCCCTGACAGCGAGAAGGTTTACATGGATGGCCAGCTACTGACCAGAGATGTGGATTATGTTCTGGATTACTCTTCCGGATTCCTCAGTTTTGTTGATCCAGGTAGAATTACTCCTGACACGGCGATCAAAGTAGATTATGAATGGATGCCCTTTATGGGAAGAGCGGCTCCCATTTTTGGGGTTCGGGGGGAGTATTTTTTCGAGAAAGGAGTATCCTTGGGCTCTACCTTTGTTTCACACTCTTCTCCTCGCACCAGGGAGGTCCCTCAGCTGGGAAGTGCTCCTTCTTCCCTTAAGGCTGGTGGTGTTGATCTCAATTTCAGTTTTCCTTGGAGGCAAGGTGGAGTGGATGCATCTAGTCCTTACGAGATTTCCCTCTCGGGCGAGGTAGCCGGCAGCCGCCTTAATCCCAACATCTTCGGGAAGGCTATGATTGAGAATTTTGAACTCACCAAAACTACTGATGAGCTGGCCATGGATGAGGAGATGTGGCAGTACAGTAGCCCTCCCCCAGAGGCTCTGGGACCTCGAGGAGAAATTCTCATATCTAGCGAGGAGATCCCAGGGGAGGAGATCAACGTAGAATGGAGCAGGCATGAGAGAGAGGTGCTGGTTCTGGACTATAGCCTTGATACTTCTCAGTCCTGGGATAGCGTGGTCTACTCTATCTCTTCTGAAGGGAAAGATTACGCTCAGATACACTTTCTGGAACTCTGGCTCAAGGGGGATGGAAAGAATCTGATGGTGCATCTGGACGTGGGTGTGGTGAGCGAGGATGTCGATGGGGATGGTCCTCCTCTCAAGACAGAGGATGTCAATGGAGATGGAAAGCTTAATCCTGGTGAAGATATAGGGATCTGGATCAGGGGAAAGCTAGTCGGGAAAGGCAATGGAAGATTAGATACCGAAGATCTTGACCGCAATTTTGTCTTAGATATTGAGGAGAGCATATCTACCTACAACTTTACCATAGAAGCTGACTGGACGGATTGGAGGAAGGTTAGTCTGCCTCTCAATGCTTCAGCCGATTGGGAAACTGTCAAACGGGTGGTGAAGCATTTGCGGCTGTGGATAGAGGGCTCCGGAGTACAAGGAACACTGAAGTTTGCTGGTCTCGATTTTTTCGGAGATCGGTGGGAAGAAGAGAACCTGCTAGCTTTGCCCATCAATACCCATGATGATCCTGAGTATGATCCCTTCTCCGATTCTAATTTTCGTGCCTATTACGAGGATATGTACGGGGAGGCAGAAACCTACGAAGAGAAATGGAGAAAGGAGGGAGCTTTTTCTCTTGAGTATAACCTCGCTTCCGGTGAAGAAGGATGGATTCAGCAGACCTTTATTCAACCCGCGGATTACTCCTCCTATGGAAGCTTGAATTTCTGGGTGTACCGGGAGGAAGGAGATGGAGAGGCTATCTTCTATCTTCGCTTTGGCTCTGACGTGGAAGAGGGAGAAGACTACTATGAAATCTCCCGTTTGGCTGATTGGGGCCAGAGGAAGTGGCATCACATAAGGGTAAGCTTGGACGATCTCTCTCGCGTAGGAGCTCCTTCCCTGCGCGAGGTCAAACAGCTGCGGGCTGGTTTTCGGAATCCCTTACAGGAATCTGTTCAGGGTCGGATGTATCTGAACGATATTTTTCTCTCCGAAGTGAAGATGCGAGAGGGCCTTTCCAGGAGAGTGGGCCTGAAAGCTAATTTGGGGGAATCTTTCTCTCTGGATGGGCAGTATAAGGAAATGGACGCCGCCTTTCAACCGCTAGGTGCTTACTCTCTTGATCGGTCTTCAAAACAAGGTGAGCTGGGAGCTACCCTTACCCTCTTTGATCATTTGCCCTTAAGCTACCGATGGAAGCGGGAGGAGAGCGAGACTGTTTCGGCTGGGGAAAGTGATGTTCCCAGCTGGGAAGAAGGTAGGGTTGTCCGGGAAACTGAGAACTACCAGCTTCGTGTCCTCTTTCCATCATGGCCCGAGCTAACTCTTTCCCGAAAAAATGAGGTGGCCGATTACCTGACTCAAGGGAAGAAAAAAAGCTGGGACATTTATGATGCCTCCATGAGCTACCGTCTACCCTTCCGCCATTCTCTTCTACCCACCTCTATTCGAGGTAGCTATCAGGTGGGGGAGGTCCAGACACTGGATTTAAGACCCCTCAAAGAGGACATAGAAAAATGGAAGATAAGTCTTCCTTTTAAGCCTCTGGAAAACTTCAGTTTGACCCCTACCTACAGTGAAACTAGAGTGAAGGAAAGAAGGGAGGGTGAGGGATCTAGCCCTAAATCTCAAGGCAAGGAACTTCTCCTCGACTCCACTGCCACCTTTTTCCATCTTTCTCCCAGAATGAGCTTTCGTGGGGGCTATAAGGAGTCTAATTTTAGAGGAGCGAGTCCCGAGAGAAGGGATATTTCCACCTACTCAAAGATTTCTCTGAGCATGCCCCTCAGGATAAGTTCATTCTTTCCTGGGCTAAAAATTCTAGAGACCTTGCATTTCTATCCCCGATATGAGCAAAAAAAGGAGACCTGGTACGAGAATACTGCTGCCTCCTTGGACTATTTTTCCAAGATCGGCCTCAAAGACCCCCAGATCCTGGACGGCGAGATAAAGAGGGGTTTGGATAGGAAATATTTCAGCCTCAAGGAATCCTGGCGTCCCTTGTCTTTTTTGGATCTGAGCTCTGAGTATGGCTACATAGAGGAAGAGAGGATATATCGGGCTGTCCCCTATTTCATCAGGATGAAAAGGTGGCCCGTTCTTAGGGCCACTCTGGACCTGAACAAGGTTTCTTTCCCATTGGTCCGCTTTACCCAGAGGATATCCACCTCTTTCCTTGTTATGGCCAGCTACACCGAGAAGGTGACCATCAAGCAAGATATATCCTCCAAGACGACGCGGGAGCCTTCCCTAATCTGGAGAATTCGCCTAAAGAGACCCGAGGATCTAGGTTTGACCTTGACTTATAGATTTACAGAGAATGAAGAGCACTATTTCATCCAGCCTAGAAAAACAAAGGATGCCGTTTCCCACTACCAGCTGAAGCTCGACCATTATGCTCTTCCTCTCTGGGCTAAGAAAGTCCCCCTTCTTGGAAGATGGATAGATCCTGAAAAGAAAGCTCATGTGTCGACTTCTCTTAGCTTTGATGAGAGGAAGAAATATCTTGCCTCAGGTCTTGTGGGTGAGGCCAATACAAAGTGGAAGCTCAATGCTGATACGGACTACACGCTGAGCCAGGCTCTGAAGCTAGGGTTTGGGGCGGAAATTGGCTATTTTCAGGATAGAGTAAGA
>SDBS01001759.1_pt1 | contig 21871 bp, 23 predicted proteins | sample 2277091 | NCBI WGS metagenome assembly SDBS01 (sample SAMN10404972, study PRJNA504765) | marine sediment metagenome | isolation source: marine sediment core GS10_PC15, 163 cmbsf | place: Arctic Ocean: Southern Knipovich Ridge | collected 2010
TTCACGCGGGTATCCTGTTAGTTCCTCCGCCCGTTTATTACCGTAGAGTAAGGTGCCTCTTAAGTCATTAATATAGATACCATCGGGAGCACTCTCCATATATATTTCAAGGTTCTCCTCCGTCTGCTTGCGCTCGGTTTCTGACGTTTTCAGTTGAGCAAGCCGTTTGTGTAGTTTCGCCAGTTCGCTTATCAACTGCTCTTTTGTCTTATCACTATCTTTCATCAAAAACGTCTCCCTCAAATATCGGAGTGGCAACATAGAACGGCATCGTCATATTACTATGACTGCCGACCATCCCCATTATAACCGCCATAGAGCATTATTCAAGGTATTTTGGGGGTATTCTGCAAATGTTTAGAAAATGTTTAGATTAGGACCACCCTGGATGTGACGAAGGCAGGCATACCCGGCTCAGTAGGGTCGGGCTATTGCCTCTTTATCCCCAGCCGCTCCGCGAACAGCCCGATATCACCTTCACCCGGGCAGTAGTCCTGGTGCCGGTGACTGCTTTTTGTCCGGTTCCAGAGATAGGCGTATTTCTCTCTATCGGACATACTAAACCACGTTACGCGAAAGCAAATCCTCCTCATTAAATAAACCATTCCAGCACTCATAGCACTACCTCTTCTCCTAGCGCCACTAACGGGACTCAGCCGGCACTGCTCAACACCATCTGACTATGCTTGATATTAATACAGAAATGCTAAACAAAAGCTAAAGAAATGCCCAATAATCTAAAGATTTACTAAATATTTTGGTTACCTCAGAAATAATCGGCTCCAATAGCAGTAATCTGAATGGTTACCTACTGCTAACAGGCTAGCTCCTTTGGGTGATTGTATGGAGAGGGAGGATAAGGTAAGGTAAGGCATATAAGGGAGAAATAGGTTTAGGTCAGGTTAATGGAGAAAAAAAGGCAGGATATAGAGATGAAGAATGGTATGCTGACGATAGCAGAAACGGCCCACCTGCTCAATGTCCATATCAACACGGTAAGACGGTGGAGCGATCAGGGGATGCTGAAATCATACCGCATCGGTACCCGCGGCGACCGCAGGTTCCACCGTGAGGATATCGATAGCTTCCTCGCCGGGCTGAACAGGCCACCCGAGCAGCGTCCGGGAACGGCTAATGGGGACAGGAAGAAGATACTCATCGCCGATGACGACAGCAATATCAGGGCACTAGTCAAAAGGATGCTCGGCTCCGACTACCTTGTCCTTGATGCCGGTGACGGTGATGAGGCAGTCAGCCTGGCGCGCCGCCACAGCCCCGACCTTGTCCTGATGGACATCCTGATGCCGAACACCGACGGCTATACCGCCTGCCGCGCCATTAAGCAAGACCCGCTAACCCGGGGAATTCCGGTAGTAATGCTCACCGGCATCGCCTATGAACTGAATAAGAAGCTCAGCCAGCAGATGGACGCCGACGGCTACATCACCAAGCCCTTTGACAGTAAGAGCCTGTTGGATGGGATTAGCGATATACTCAACACCAGGGGGCTGGTACCTAAATAGATGGGTGACGCCTCAGCCTCTCTACACTCCACTTGGAGAACAAACCCCGATAGTTCTTTGTGTCACTACGGTTAGTATTCCCTCATACACCGCAATATTTCACTGCCGGTTTGCCTTGGCCTCGATTAGTATCCTGTGCTCCGCCCCTGAGGTCCGCTCTATCAGGATAACCCGGTGCTGCCTGTTCTCCGCATTGCGTGGGACACGCTCTACCGACAGGGGGTAGTCAAGCAGGACCTCTAGAATCTGCCCCTTCCCCATCTTTTCCAGCGCCGCCCTGGCCTTTATGTCCGGATTGGGGCAAATCTCACCCCTGACATCGAGGGTCTTATCAATTCTGGTCTCATCCGCCATTTCCATTATCTCGCGTCTTCCGTTGTTTCAAGCGTCTCTCCCTAGTCTACCCTACCAGATAGCGGGGTACAACTCACTACCTACACTCACTACCTACATTTAGCATCCGCAAACACACCCTCAGGCCCCTTCCTTTGCACACTTCACCCTTTATTGCTAAAATAAAATGGCGTAGCGCTCTATGGCGAAGAGCCTTCATTCAGATAGGAGAATAGATTGGTAGATAAGTATAACCCTCCCCGGATAGAAAAGAAGTGGCGGCAGAAGTGGGCTGAGGATAAGCTCTATCAGGTTACCGAGGACAGTGCCAGGCCCAAGTGGTATGCGCTGACGATGTTCCCCTACACCTCGGGAGACCTCCATATCGGGCACTGGTATGCGATGGCTCCCTCTGATGTTCACGCCCGCTTTAAGCGGATGCAGGGCTATAATGTGCTACATCCGGTAGGTTTCGACGCTTTCGGGCTGCCCGCGGAGAATGCGGCTATCAGCCGCGGCATCCACCCCTTCACCTGGACAATGCAGAACGTGGACAATATGCGCCGCCAGCTGGAGAGTATTGGCGCCATCTATGACTGGAGCCGGGAGATAATTACCTGCCTGCCGGAATACTACCGGTGGACACAGTGGCTCTTCCTGAAGCTCTACCAGGCCGGTCTGGCCTATCGCGGTAGGGCGCCGGTCAACTGGTGCCCGTGCTGCCAGACGGTACTGGCTAATGAACAGGTGATAAGCGGTCTCTGTGAGCGTTGCGAGACGGTTGTTGCCCGGCGCGACCTGGAGCAGTGGTTCTTCCGCATCACCAAATATGCCGATGAACTGATGCAGTACGACGATATTGACTGGCCGGAGCGGATAAAGGCAATGCAGCGGAACTGGGTGGGCAAAAGCACCGGCGCCGAGATTTCCTTTACCCTCGACCACCCCGGAGTAGAGGAGAAGGAGATTCGGGTATTTACCACCCGTCCCGATACTACCTTCGGGGTCACCTTTATGGTGCTGGCCCCCGAGCATCCCTTGGTGGCTAAACTAACCTCGGTGGAGAAGAGGGCTGAGATCGAAGCCTATATCGACCGCTCACGGCGCGAGAGCGAGATAGAGCGGCTGTCCACCGAGAAGGAGAAGGAGGGCATCTTTATCGGGGCTTATGCCGTAAACAGGCTTAACGGCGAAAAGGTGCCTATCTGGATTGCCGACTACGTCCTGATGAGCTATGGCACCGGTGCCGTAATGGCGGTGCCGGCCCATGATGAGCGCGACTTTGCCTTCGCCAGGAAATATAACCTGCCGATAAAGGTGGTTATCGCTCCAGCCGATTGGCAGGGTGGGGAGCTGGCCGAAGCCTACACCGAGCCGGGTGCTATGGTTAATTCAGGGCGGTTCGACGGGCTCTACGGCGAGCAGGGCAAGGAAGCCGTCTGTAATTTCCTGGAGGAAAAGGGGTGGGGAAAGAGGGCGATAACCTACCGACTGCGTGACTGGCTTATTTCACGCCAGCGCTACTGGGGAACGCCCATCCCTATTATCTACTGTGAGCGGTGTGGCATTGTGCCTGTCCCGGAGAAAGACCTGCCCGTCCTGCTGCCGGAGAACGCCGAGTTCAGGCCTACCGGTGAATCACCCCTAAAGTACTGCGGGGAGTTTATCAATACCACCTGCCCCCGCTGCTCATCTCCAGCCCGGCGGGAGACCGACACGATGGACACCTTTATGTGCTCCTCGTGGTACTTCCTGCGCTACGCCAGCCCCAATGATGATACGGCCCCCTTTGCCGCTGATAAGCTCAGCCACTGGCTGCCGGTTGATTTATATACCGGCGGCGCCGAGCATGCCGTTATGCACCTGTTCTACGCCCGCTTCTTTATCAAGGCGCTTCGAGATATGGGCCTGGTTGATTTCGACGAGCCGTTTAAACGCCTCTTTAATCAGGGCATTATTATCGCCGGGCACCATAAGATGAGTAAATCACGGGGTAATGTGGTCAACCCGGATGACTATGTCTCCCACCTGGGGGCTGATGCCATCCGCGCCTACCTGATGTTCCTCGCTCCCTGGGAGCAGGGTGGCGAGTGGGACGACAGTGGCGTCAGCGGCATCAGCCGCTGGTTTAACCGGCTGTGGGTCCTGGTGCTTGAGGAGTATCGCTACTGCGGCAAGCCCGGTGCTGATAGAGAGAAGGCGGAGGAGGAGCTCTCCCGTATCACCCACCAGACCGTAAGGAAGGTAACCAGCGACCTGGAGCGGATTCACCTGAATACTATGATATCCGCCTTAATGGAGTTTACCAACCACCTGGGCCGGGTAAAGGAGACCGGTGCAGTCACCCCCTCCGCCTGGGCGGAGGCTATAAGGGCCCTCCTGCTGCTCTTAGCCCCCACCGCTCCCCACCTCACCGAGGAGCTGTGGCAGCGGCTGGGCTATCCCTACAGCATTCATAACCAGTCCTGGCCCCAGTGGAACGAGGAGCTGGCCCGTGATGAAGAGGCTACCCTGGTCGTTCAGGTCAACGGCAAGCTGCGCGATAGGATTACCGTCCCGCTATCCATTACCGAGGCAGAGGCTAAGAGCCTGGCGATGGCAAGCCAGCGGGTAAAGGCCCACCTTGAGGGCAGGGAGCTGCTCAAGACGATATACGTCCCGGGCAGGCTGGTCAACCTGGTGGTGAGATAAGGATAAGGAGAGCGATATGAGGCTGGCTTTCATCGGCGGCGGCAATATGGGGGAAGCGATGCTAGCCGCTATCCTGGAAAAAGGACTCAGCACAGCGGATAATGTCACTGTTAGTGATATCAGCGAGCCCCGCCGCCGGCACCTCAAACAGAAGTACGGCATTACCGTAACGGGTGATAACCGCCAGGCGGCAGCCGAAAGCGATGTGGTGGTGCTGGCGGTTAAGCCGCAGCAGCTTGCCGAAGCAATGAGCGGACTCAGCGGCCGGCTTCATGCGGCGCAGCTGGTGCTGTCCATTGTCGCCGGCGCCGCGACCGGTACCCTGTGCCGCGGGCTTGACCACAACTGCGTTATCCGGGTGATGCCCAATACCCCGGCCCAGATTGGTGAGGGCATCAGCGTCTGGACAGCCACCGCAGAGGTAAGCAAAGAGCAGAAGGCTCAGGCCGCTGCTATCCTCGGTACGATGGGCAGGCAGGTCTATGTTACCGATGAGCGGTACCTCGATATGGCGACGGCGGTGAGCGGCAGCGGTCCCGCCTACGTCTTCCTCTTCGCCGAAGCGCTGACCAGTGCCGCTGTAGATATCGGGCTCCCTGATGATATGGCAAGGGAGCTTGCCCTCGAGACAGTCCTGGGTTCGGCGCGGTTTATGCAGGGCTCGGATAGGCCTCCCGCCGAACTGCGCCGGATGGTCACCTCCCCCGGAGGCACCACCGCCGCGGCGCTGGCCCGCCTGGAAAAGGGGCAGTTCACCGAGCTCATCAGGCAAGCGGTCAGGGCAGCCTACGAAAGGGCCAAGGAACTGGGAAACCAGTAAGGAATAGCCTTCCTCGACTCAAACTGCCAGGTGGGAGACAAGCCCTAACCCCCTATTAACTTGCATGCTTCTCCTAAAAGTACTATAATTATGAATATTCATACATTTACTACTTCTGGACTGAAGGGGGTATTATGGACATCGAACATGTCTCGCCTGAGTACAAGTGCCTGGGCTCGATAACGGTCAATCCCAGGGGGCAGGTGGTCATACCGGCCAATGCCCGCAAGGAGCTGGGCATAGAAAGCGGAGACACGCTGCTGGTCTTCAAGATCCTCCACGACCAGGTGCTGGCGCTGGTTAAGGTCGATACCCTGGAGCAGGTCTTAAGGGATATGAGCAAACATATGGCCGGCTTCGAGAGGTTAATGAAGGAGTACAAGCCAAGGGCAGCCAGTAGAAAGAAAGGGGACTAGCCAGGTGAAACGCTCAAAGATTATAGTCACCCTCCTACTGTGTCTGGCCCTGGCCGGCGCCGCAGCCTGTGTGCCGGGTGGAAGCAGTGGGGAAGAGGAAGAGTCCAATCGGCAGCTGGTTGAGGTGGTCCGGGGTAATCTCACCATCAGTGTCAGTGGCAGCGGCTTTATCGGGACATCCGATGAGGTGGTATTGACCTTTGATAACGGCGGCAGGATAGGAGGGATTTACGTTGAGAGCGGTGATGAGGTCAACCGTGGCCAGTGCCTGGCGATACTGTACCCGTTTGATGAGGAGGCGCTTACCCTGGCGGTAACCCGGGCGGAGGCCATCCTGCTGCAGGCGGAATACGAGCTGGAGCAGGTGGTAAACCCCTACACTGAGGATGACATCGCCGATGCTGAGGAGGCGGTTGATGATGCCGAGGACTGGCTCAAGCTGACCGAGGACATGCTGCGGTATGTCCTGAAACACGGTAGTGAGTGGGAGGTTATGGAATGGCAGATGGAGGTATTCAAGGCCGAGGCGCAACTGGCGATAGCCGAGGACACACTGGAGACAATGCAGGAAGAGCCTGATGAGGAGCTGGTAGAGATACTGGAAAAGCAGGTACAGGCTGCCGAGCAGGCCCTGGACGAGGCAGAAAGTGCGCTGGAAATGGAGATTATGAACGCCCCCTTTGACGGCGCAGTAGCCGTCGTCTATATTGAGGAAGGGGACGTTATCCCCCCCGCCGCCGTATCGGCGATGCCGGTAGTCCGGCTTCTCGATACCAGCACTATGGAGCTGGTGGTAGAGCTGGATGAGATAGATATCCCCGGTGTTGAAACAGGACAGCGGGCAATTATCAGCATCGATGCTCTGCCGTCCCTTCAGCTTGAGGGCACGGTTGCCTCCATCGCTGCCGTGCCGACCGTAGAGGCCGGTGTGGTGCTGTACAACGCCCGAATTAGCTTTGATGTCCCCGAGGGGGCAAAACTCAAGGTCGGTATGAGCGCTACCGCCGATACCATCAGCACAGAACGAAGCGATGTCCTGCTGGTGCCCGACCGGGCAATCAGCTACAGCGAGGGCGGCCCAATAGTCTACGTTATGGTTGATGAACAGATTGAGGAGCGACCGGTAGTTATCGGCATCACTGACGGATTCCAGACCGAGATTAAGGAAGGGCTTGAAGAAGGAGAAGTAGTGGTTATCCAGGGAAAGACCAGTTCAGAGTCGGAGGGGTTCGGTTTCTTTGGCTAAGGCCGGGCTGATTGGATGAGGATATGTCCCAGGGTATGATTGAGCTTGATAAGGTGACCAAGGTCTACCATATGGGCAAGGTAGAGGTTAACGCCTTAAGAGGAGTCAGCCTCTCCATCAACACGGGGGAAATGGTTGCCATCATCGGCGCCTCGGGCTCCGGCAAATCAACTATGCTAAATGTAATCGGCTGCCTCGATAAGCCTACCTCGGGCAGCTACTTCTTTGAAGGGGTGGACGTTAGCCAGCTCAATGATAATCAGCTGGCCGAGGTGAGAAACAAGAAGATAGGCTTCGTCTTCCAGGACTTTAACCTGCTGCCGCGCGCTACCGCCTTAGCCAACGTGGAGCTTCCCCTTCTCTACAGCGGCGTCCGCCGGAGACACCAGCGCGCTATCGAAGCGCTGGGGCAGGTGGGCTTAGGAAAGAGGGCCAACCATAAACCTACCGAGATGTCGGGTGGTGAACAGCAGCGGGTAGCCATTGCCCGGGCGCTGGTTAACAATCCAGCCGTTATCCTGGCCGACGAGCCCACCGGTGAGCTTGACACCCAATCCTCTGCCGAGATTATGTCTATCTTCCACCAGCTTCACCAGGACGGTAAAACGATAGTCTTGATTACCCACGAGACAGATATCGCCGCCCAGGCGCAGCGTACGGTCCGCCTTTGCGACGGGGAGCTTGTCAGCTGATGAAGTTCAGAGACTCGCTGGTTAGTGCCTTAAAGTCACTGGCCGCCAACAAGCTGCGCTCCGGGCTGACTATGCTCGGTATGGTAATCGGGGTCGCTTCGGTCATCGGGCTGATGTCAATTGGCAGGGGTGCCGAAACGATGATCACCTCTACCTTCGAAGACCTGGGCTCCAATGTCGTCTGGGTGCAGCCGCGTAACCCCGACGCCCCGGGGTTTGCCGGAATGTCGCCTGAATTCGCTATGCAAAGCCTCACTATGGATGACGCTGAGGCGCTGGCCGATATCCCCTCGGTAGTAGGCATCGCACCGACCAATGATAACTTCGCCGAACTGGTAGTTGGCAACGAGAGCTTTGCCGCGATGGTCAGTGGCAGCACACCCGCCTTTCAGCAGACCAGCAATCATACGCTGGCCTATGGCCAGTTTATTACCGACCGAAATGTGGCCAAGCGAGATACGGTAGTCGTGCTCGGCGATAACGCGGCAAAAGAGCTCTTTAACTCGGCCGACCCCCTCGGCGAGAAGGTTAAAATCAAGGGGAAGCGGTTTACCGTTATCGGCGTCCTCGAACCCAAGGGCGGGGCATTTATGGGGGTCAGCATGGACGATATCGCAGTAATTCCGATAACCACCTTCCAGACCAAGCTCTTTGCCCAGCAAACGGCCAGTGGCAAGGATGCCGTCGAGTCAATTTCGGTCCAGCTCGCCAGCGCTGAGGCGATCGACGGGGCGATTGAAGACATTGAGACCATCTTAAGGAAGCGCCATCGCATCGGTCTCGATGAGAAGGACGACTTTGCCGTCGTCAGTCAGGAGCAGGTAGTCGACATGCTTACGCAGATAACCGGGGTATTCACCATATTCCTGGGGGCTATCGCCGGCATATCCCTGCTCGTCGGCGGCATCGGTATTATGAATATTATGCTGGTCTCGGTAACTGAGCGGACCCGGGAGATAGGCATCCGTAAGGCGATGGGGGCCAAGCGGCGGGATATCCTGGTCCAGTTCCTCCTCGAGTCGGCAGTGATGAGCCTGGTCGGCAGCAGCATTGGCATCGTTTGCGGCTGGGTTATGTCACGTATTGCCTCCGGTATAGCTATCGCCGGTACCAACATTCCCGCTGTGGTATCACCGGATATTGTCGTCCTGGCCATCTCGGTTGCCATTATCATCGGCATTGTCTCCGGGATATACCCGGCAATGAGAGCAGCCAGGCTGAATCCTATTGACGCCCTTCACTACGGGTGATTAGAATAGAGGTAAAAATAGGTGTGTTGCTATGAACTGGCTTGATATCGTTCTTATTGTGGTAATCGGTATTACCGCCTTTATCGGCCTACGAAAAGGGATTATCAAGATGGCACTGACCCTGGCCGGGCTGATAGTCGGCATAGTCGTGGCGGGACGCTACTATGTCTCCTTTTCTCAGTACCTGACATTTATCTCCTCACCTACCTGGGCCAAGGTAGCCGCCTTTACCATCATATTTATCGGCATAATGGTGATTGCGGCGCTACTGGCACGCCTGCTGGAGAGAGCCGCCTCGGTAATAATGATGGGCTGGGCAAACCGCCTCGTCGGCGCTATCCTCGGCTTTATCCTCGGGGCTATGCTCTGCGGTGCCATCCTGGCGGTCTGGGTCAAATACATAGGTACCCCGGGGGCCGTCGCCCAGTCACATATCGCCCCGATACTATTAGGCACCTTCCCCAGGGTACTGGCCCTATTGCCCCAGGACTTTGACTCGGTACGGTCTTTCTTCGAGTAACCAGTTCCAGAGGCAGCAAAAGCCACGGTACCGATAGAGTAACGATTAACCCCCGCTAGACTAAATATTAGCCAGCGGGGGATTATTTCTCACCGCTAGTTTTTCGCTTAATAGGTCCCTTCGGCAGGCTCTTCACCCGGGTGCAGGCTGCGCCACTTCTCGAGGAGTTGCTCTTTAGTCTCGGAATGCTCAGGGTCGAGTGGACAGCAGTCAACCGGACATACCTCAACACACTTGGATTCTTCGTGGCTGCCGACACACTCGGTGCACTTCTCGGGGTCAATCGCATAGATTGTTTCCCCCTCACTAATTGCCTCATTAGGGCATTCCGGCTCGCAGGCTCCGCAACTAATACACTCATCCGTAATCTTGTACGACATAAATACCTCCTGTTTTTCCTCCCTTTCTTCCTTTAGGAATTATTTTTTATAATATTCTCTAATTTTCCGTAACACCTATACTCTGCTACTAAACTTCTCTTTGAGAGCTATCGTCACGTGTTCAGGGACAAGTTCACTAACATCACCGCCCAGTCGGGCTGCTTCCTTGAGCAGGCTGGAGCTTAAGAACTGATATTTCAGGTCTGACATCAGACAGACTATTTCTATCTCCGGGGACAGTGTTTTGTGCATCATAGCCAGGTCGAACTCCCTCTCGAAGTCGGCGCTCATTCTCAGACCACGCACTATGGCCTGTGCCTTCACCTCCTTGGCAAAGTTGATGGACAGTCCGCTAAAGACCCGCGCCTCAACATCAGGCAGAGAAACTATTGACTGCTTCACCAGTTCCACCCTCTCATCGGTAGCGAAGAGAAGGGTTTTATCCGGCCTATCGTAGATGCCGATAACCAGCTTCTCGAAGAGTTTAGACGCCCTGGTGATGATATCAAGGTGACCGTTGGTTATGGGGTCAAAACTGCCCGGGTAGATGGCGGTAATCAAGGCCTGTCCTCCTTCTTATAAACGGCAATACAGCTATCCCCATGGCGGCGCTCTTTAATAAGGTTCAGTGTACTATAGCTCGCATCCAGGTGAGTACGGGGGGAGTGTGTTACCACTACAATTGATTCTGCCCCGACCAGTTTAGAACCTGCCAGTCGGGCTACCAGCTTACCTATGGAAGGATTAGAATAGGGGGGGTCTATCAATATAATACTGTACTCCTTGTCCAGGAAGAGAATTGCTTTAGTGACATCACGGCAGTAGATATGTGCCTGTTCGGTAAACCTCGTCTTTTCTAGATTTTGCCTAATTATATCACAACACCGCGGCTCACGCTCAACAAAATCAACCCACTCGGCGCCGCGGCTTAAAGCCTCAATACCCAGGGCGCCGCTACCGGAGAATAAATCAAGCACTCTTCTCCAGTCGCCGGTGATTGTTTCCAGGATAGAAAAAATCGCTCCCCGTACCAGATCCGTCGCCGGACGAGTAATACTGGCATCCTTCGGTGCCTTCAGTCGATGTCCTTTTGCCTTACCAGCGATAACCCGCATTATCGATAAATTATTATGGTGTCTCTTCTTTATCTACCCCGAGACTACATTCTAGATTATACGGGACAAATTATCAAGCAGGCTAACCCTTAAAGCGGCGCTTTTCGTTATACCGCAGCCGGTTCGGCCTCTTTCCCGGCCCTGGTGAAATCAGCCAGCGTATCCTGCGGGCACTCCTCGACACACTTAAGACAGAGGGTGCATTTCTCCTGGTTGAACTCGGGAAGGGCGGTCTCCTTATTCCACTCTATCGCCTCATATTCACAAGCCTTAAAGCACTTGCGGCAGCGGGTACAGCCGAAATCACACCTTTCCCGGCCCGGAATGTTCTTTAACGGCTTGTAGCTGCAGAGAAAAGCTATCTTGGTCCCGGCGGGGACCAGCTCAATGATGTCTTGGGGGCACTCGGTAACACAAAGTCCGCACCCGGTACACTTCTCGGCGTCAACAATGGCAACGTCCTTCTCCTGATCAATAGATACGGCGTTATGGGGGCATACCTCCACACAGTCATTGAGGCCCAAGCAGGCATAGGGGCACTTCTTGTATCCGCTGAGAAGCTGGGCTGCCCCCTTACAGGTCAAGGCTCCGGAGTAGCTGCAGACAACCTCGGAGTTACCGGTACAACGAACGACGGCCTTCTTGCTCATCTCGGATACATCCAGGGTTATACCAAGCGTCTTTTCCAACTGCTCCAGCCTCTCAGGGTCCTGTAGCACCATAGAGCACGGCGTGGCAAAGACCAGGTCGGCATTCTTTGCCACCGCCTGAGCATAGCCGAAGCAGCCGGCATAACCACAGGCACCACAGTTCAGCCCGGGCAGGATAGAGTTTATCTTCTCCGTTTTCTCGAGTCCCTTTACCTTCTGCGGAACCTTAAGGTAGACAAAGAATATTACCAGCCCGCAGACTAGACCGATAGCGGTAAGGATACCTATAATCATAGTCCTTTTGTCCTCTACTTAGATTGTATCACCCGTTATAGCATTCCCCCAAACCCCTGGAAGGCGAGGCCAAGCAGTGTGGCGGTAATAAATGCTATCGGCAGCCCCCTCATCGACTTGGGGGTATTGGCCAGCTCCAGCTTTTCCCTGATGCCCGACATGATTGCCAGAACGAGGGTAAACCCGAGGCCGCCGCCAAGCGCAGCCACGATACTGCCGGTAAAGGAATAGCCCTCTGTCGCATTTATCAGGGTAATGCCGAGCACGGCACAGTTCGTGGTAATCAGCGGCAGGTAGATCCCGAAGGCGAAATAGAGGTTGGCATTTGTCTTCTTGATGTAGAGTTCGATAATCTGGACCAGTGTCGCTATCACCAGGATATAGATGACGATATCCATATACTCGATATCGAAAGGAACCAGGATATAATTGCGGATGAGCCAGGTAGCGATGGAGGCGATAGCCATCACGAAGGTGACGGCCACTCCCATACTGACAGCGCTGCCGATTTTCTTGGAAACGCCGAAGAAGGGACAGAGACCGAGAAACCTCATCAGAATGAAGTTGTTGATGAGGACCATACCGATGAAGATGGTAGCGAACTCATTCATTCTTTCATCACCCCCGTCCTTCTGAATAGCGCCATTATCAGCCCTATTAACAGGAATGCACCCGGGGGAAGGATGAATATTACTATCGGGTGCTCCTTGAGGACAGGCAGGTCAAAGAAGTGGATACCGAACACCGCCAGGTTGCCGGTACCCAGTATCTGCCTCAGGAATGAGATGATGAGCAGGGCTAACATAAAGCCAACGGTAATGCCTAACGCATCAGCAATCGAGTTCAGTATCGGGTTCTTGGAGGCAAAAGCCTCGGCCCTGCCGAGGATGATACAGTTCACCACAACCAGGGGAAGAAATATTCCCAGCGACTCGTACAGGTCAGGGAACCTGGCATGAAATATCAGGTTAACCACGGTAACCAGCGTGGCAATAATGACGATAAAGATGGGAATCCTGGTGATACTGGGGACAAATCTCCGTATCAGGGATATTATTACATTCGCCCCCAGCAGGACAATGAGAACCGCCAGAGTCATCCCCAAAGCGTTATCGATTGAGGTACTGATTGCCAGCACCGGGCATAAGCCGAGGGCAAGCACAAAGACCGGATTAGAGATGATTAACCCTTTGGCAAACTCCTTGCCGAATTTACCCATCTTTACCCTCCTTCCTCACTAGCCTTGATTAACTTGACCTTCTCCATAGCGGCAGCCCTAACGGCGTCAACAACAGCCGCGCAACTTATCGTGGAACTGGTTATGGCGTCTACCTGCCCTCCGTCCCGCCTCAGGGCTACATCGGCAATATTCAGTCCGATAAACGTATCGGTAAAAGAAGGCTCAGCTATTCTGTTACCCAGCCCGGGGGTCTCCTTCTGCGAGATGATGGTGATGCCCTTTAGGGTCGTCTCATCCTCAAGCCCGACCAGAATCTCAATATCGCCTCCATACCCCTTACCGACGGCGATAAAGGCATAGCCAATCTCATCCCCGTCGGAGTAGATTGTGTAGATATCATCCCTAAACTCATATCGGCTCATCTCGGGGAACATTCCAGAAAGCATGCTCTCTGTCCGTGCTTCCTTCTGGGCCTCAATCTCACCCCGGGTCATACGGTCGGTATAGGTAAGCGCAGTCACCGAGATAGCCACCACTACGGTTAGAATAATTACGGGGAAAGCCTTTTTCAAAAAATCTTTAGCCGGCACCTTTTACCCTCTGTACCAGACCATACGGTCTTATCTTAATATAGCGGTCAATGAGGGGTGTCATTGCGTTCATAAACAGAATGGAATAGCAGACCCCCTCCGGCATACCGCCGAACTGCCGTATCAGCATGGTTAATACCCCAAGAGCAAGGGCGAAGACTATTTTACCCCGGTTGGTAAGCGGGGAGGTGACATAATCGGTAGCCATAAAGAAAGCGCCAATCATAAGCCCCCCGGCCAGAATATGGAATAGGGGGTCCTGGCCCATGGCGAAGGAGAGCAGCGCAACCATCCCGATATATACTGCGGGAATCCGCCAGTTTATCAGACCGCGGCCGATAAGGAAAATGCCCCCGACCAGTATCAAGAGGGTTGAGGTCTCCCCCAGCGAGCCGGCGGTATTGCCAAGAAACATGGCCTGATATAGAGAGAGCCTATCTGCCGTCCAGATAAAGCTCTCACCCAGGGGGGTAGCCGTAGTTACCGCATCGGCGGTAAAGCCGGTCGGCGCTACCCAACTTGTCATCTCCAGAGAGAAGCTGACCGACATAAAAGCCCTTGCTGCCAGGGCGGGGTTGAATATATTGTGCCCCAGGCCGCCGAAGGCTTCCTTGACAATGGCGATAGCAAAGACAGCGCCCAGTGCCACCATCCATAGAGGTATCAGCGGCGGCAGGATTAGGGCAAGGAGAAGGCCGGTAACCACGGCACTGCCGTCCATTATGAAGACCCGGCCCATCAGCTTCTTGCACAGGTACTCGGTAAGCACGGCTACGCCCACGCTGACGCCGATTACCGACAGAGCATTATAGCCAAAGAAATATATTGCCGCACCAGTGGGGAAGAGGAGAGCAATCACCACAAGGTACATTATCTTGCTCACCGAGAGCTTCTTCCAGAGGTGCGGTCCCGGCGAGACCAGGAGCTGACTTACTTCACTCATTTATTGGGGGCCCTCTTCGCAATTTCTTTCTTGGCTACCTTGATGTACTGCACTATCGGGATGTTGGCCGGACAGGTATAGGCGCAGGCGCCGCACTCAAAACAGTCATCGATATAGTAGTTCTCTTTACATTCATCGTACCTGCCATCCTTAGCATATCTCGCCAGCAGGGTCGGCATCAGGCGCATAGGACAGGCCTCAATGCACATACCGCAGCTGATACAGTCCTGCTCCCTTATCGGCTCGTCTTCCTTGATGAGTATGCTGTTTGTCCCCTTGACGACCGGGAAATCAAGGTCGAACTGGGCAATACCCATCATCGGCCCGCCGAGGATTACCTTATTGGCTTTGTCCGCCATCCCCCCGCAGTGCTCAATAAGAGCCCTGATGGGGGTGCCGAACCGGGCCAGGAGGTTCTTAGGGCTTTTCACCGCGCCGGAGACGGTTACCACCCTCTCAATAAGCGGTCTGCCCTCAAAGACAGCATCATGAATTGCCTTGGCGGTGCTTACATTGTGGACAACTACCCCGACATCCAGGGGCAGTCCGCCAATCGGCACCTCTCTACCCAGTACCATATTGATAAGGGTCTTTTCCGCCCCCATCGGGTATTTCGACTTTAAGGGTACTATCCTGAAGTCCTCCCCCAGTCCCAGGCTGACTATCAGCTCTTCCATGTGCTTGATGGCATCTTCCTTGTTGTCCTCAATGGCGATGTAGGTAGCCTGAGGAGAGAGTACCTTTCTGATAATATTCAATCCGGACAGCACCTTCTCTCCGTATTCCAGCATTACCCTGTGGTCTGAGGTAACATAGGGCTCACACTCACAGCCATTCAGGATGACGGTATCTATTTTCTTATCTTTAGGCGGCGACAGTTTGACCTGAGTAGGGAAGGCAGCTCCCCCCAACCCCACGATACCCGCCTCTCTTACCTTCTCTAAGACCTCCTTTACGGAGAGAGACTCAGGGTTTCTCGGGACCTCCAGTTCGACCCAGTTATCTTCACCGTCAGAGGTTATCACCAGCGCCTCGACAAGCTGGCCGGTCGGGGGATTGACCAACATAGTGGTACCGGATACTTCACCGGATACGGTAGCATGGATCGGCGCACTGACAAACTTGTCCGAATCAGCTATCTTCTGACCGGTTAAGACCTTTTCCCCCTTCTTAACCAGTGCCTGAGCGGGGGCTCCGGTATGCTGCTGCAGGGGGATGACTACCTTCTCCGGCAGTGGTGCCGGCTCAATCGGGCTTTTCTCACTGAACTTGCGCTCAGGAACCTTTACCCCGTAAGGAGCACTCTTCTTTTTCAACCTGATAGCCAATCTGTTCACCTCAACTAGCCCTGCACCAGGTATCGGGACGACCCGGAAGAAAGGTGTATCGTCCGGTCGGCATCAACGATAAGACACTCTGTATCGTCCAGTGATTCAATCAGCTCGATGCCGGCTTCGGGACCCATGACAAAAATACTGGTAGCCAGAGAGTCAGCCTGTGTCGCGCTCGGGGCTATTACAGTGGTGCTGATACACTCCGCTGCTGAATACCCCGTCTTAGGGTTAATGATATGGTGCGCCTCTTTCTCCGGGTCAAAGTATCGCTCGTAATTACCCGAGGTAGCTATCGCTTTATCGGAGAGACTGAAGTTGGCCAGGCTCTGGCTGGTGTTATCGGGGTTGACCAGGGCGATCAGCCACGGCTCTCCTTGCGGCTTGGTACCCAGCATCCTCATATCACCGCCGGCGTTTATCAGGGCATGCTCAACGCCTGTATCGCTAATGACATCTAACGCTTCATCTACAGCGTAGCCCTTAGCGATGCCGCCAAGGGTAATTTCCATCCCCTCCACCGTAAAGTATATCTTCTCATCTTCAATAACTATCTTATCCCACCCGACCAGGCCCAGCGTCTCATCTATCCTGCTCTGCTGGATAGTCTCACTCTCCTGCCACAGGCCGGCCTGCCACAGGTCCAGTAGCGGCTGGACGGTAATATCGAAATAGCCGTCCGTAATCTGAGCGTAGTCCAGGGACAGGGCTATCAACTGCCGAAAGTCCCCGGATGGCGCCTCCAGATAGCCGTCTCGATTGAGCCTGAATGCCTCACTTTTCTCATCAAATATCGAGGCTTCTCTTTCTATTTCTTCCATTCTGACAAAGGCGGCGTTTATCACTTCTCCGGCCTTTTCCTCACCGGAGGTATAGACAGTAACGGTAATGAAGGTGTCCATAAGGGTGTGGGTCTCTTCGAATTTGGTTAATTCCTCATCAGGGGTGCTACCGGTACAACTACTAGCTCCAAACGCAACGGCAGAAAATGCCGCAACAACAGCTATAATCCAGTAAGCTTTCTTCATATGTTCTTACGCTTAGTATTTCCTATCTGATCACTCGGAACGAAGCGTCCATAGCCGTCTTAAGGGAAGGCTACTTACGCTTAAAGTACGGCTTTGCTATTCTAGCAGAAAATTTTCCAGGATTCCAGTTTACCCCGAGGGCTAACCTAGCCCAGAATACCCAGAAAGATGCCGGCGGCGGTAGCGGTGCCGATAACCCCGGCCACATTGGGGCCCATAGCATGCATCAAGAGGAAGTTCCGTGGGTTAGCCTCCTGGCCCATCCTCTGCACTACCCGGGACGCCATAGGTACCGCGGAGACCCCGGCCGCGCCTATCATCGGGTTAATCTTCTCCTTAAGAAAGAGGTTCATAAACTTGGCCAGTATTACGCCAAAGAAGGTAGAAACGGCGAAGGCAGCAATGCCCAGACCGAACACCAGCAAGCTCTCCGGCTTAAGAAATGAGCCGGCGCTCATAAAGGCACCGACCGAGATACCGAGCAGGATGGTAAGGATATTAATGAAGGCGTTAGCCGCCGTGTCCGCCAGCCGGTCAGTAACACCGGACTCCTTGAGCAGGTTGCCCAGCATAAACATACCAATCAGGGGGGCCGATTTGGGGACGAGAAGGATGATAATAATAGCACCGATTACGGGGAAGAGGGTTTTTTCCAGCCGGGACACCGGGCGTAATTGCGGTTTCATGTATATCGCTCGCTCTTCTTTAGTAGTGAGCGCTTTTATTATCGGCGGCTGGATAATGGGCACCATCGCCATATAGGTATAGGCAGCTACTGCGGTAGCCCCGATAAGGTGAGGGGCAAGCCGGTTGGTGAGATAGATAGTGGTCGGCCCGTCAGCTCCACCAATGATACCGATAGAGGCAGCTTCACCAAAGCCGATACTGATATCGGGGAAGACAGAACCCAAAAGCAGAGCCATAAAGAAGGCAAAGTAAACACCGAACTGCGCCCCGGCGCCAAGGATTAAGGTCTTGGGGTTGGCAATAACCGGACCGAAGTCAGTCATCGCCCCCAGACCGAGGAAGATGAGGGCCGGTATCAACTCCCAGACCAGACCATAGTGGAATATGCGGGAAATCAGGCCAGCCGGCTCACCACCGATGGCATACGCCTCGACGACTTTACCCTGAACGATGCATTCCATCAAGCCGCCGAGAGGCAGGTTAATCAGGATAACCCCGAAGCCGATAGGCACCAGCAGCAACGGCTCCATCTTCTTGACGATGCCCAAATACAAAAAGGCAGCGCCGACAGCCAGCATTACCCCGTTACCCCAGTAAAAGCTGGCAAACCCGGTTTCAAAAAGACCGAACATAAGTCCTCAGTTCATTCTTGATAGACTAGAACTCGATAACGGTGATTGTCTCACCGGGCTTGACCACCTGCTCAGCACTAACCCCTACCTCACCGATAGTACCGTCCACCGGAGCCAGTATCGGGTTCTCCATCTTCATTGATTCCAGGATGCAGATTACATCACCCTCTTGGACCTGGTCTCCCGGTTTGACATTGACGCTGATAATTTTACCGGTTATTGGGACCTCGACGATTTCTTGAGCCATCTTTTAGTCACCTTCCTGTATGCTATCTTTACTCTTACTGCGGCCGATTCTTCGCACCGCAATTGCTATCAGTACTATCGCCGTGGCTAGAATACCCAGTACCAGGAACACGGTACCGAAACCGACGCCACCAATCTGAAAAGCCCGACCCCAGTCTACTGACATACCTTAATAGTCCGCCCTCCAATTGTTTTGGGTAAAATTAAAGGGTGGGCTTTTCTCTCCCTCACGGGGCTCCACCCTTCATAACCAGCAAGGCAAGGTTTGCGCTATCGGGCAAGCTAAACCGCAACTGCCTTGCTTACCTAAGTGTCCCGCCCCTTTTACAAGTCAATTACCCAGTCCAATGAGTTATGTTTTCCCTTCCCCAGGTGTAACACCTACGATTGCCGAGTGCACTACAATTTCCCCCTCTTCCAGGTCGACTACAGCGGTATCCCCGGACTGGAATTTGCCACTGAGCAGGTCCTCCGAGAGTTTATCCTCTACCGTATCCTGAATCACCCGGCGCAGTGGTCGGGCCCCGAAGACCTCATCGTAACCCTTCTCACCCAGGAAGTCCTTGGCGGCATCAGTTACTTCCAGCTTGATTGCTTTCTCAGCAAGTCGCTCGGTTATTATCGCCAGCATCAAATCAACTATCTTTCGAATGTGTTCTTTATTCAACGGATGGAATACAATCACCCCATCAATCCGATTGAGAAACTCGGGACGGAAGGTTTTCTTCAGTTCACCAAGCAACTTCTCTTTCATCCGCTCGTAGTCCTGCTGCCGGTTCTTTGTCTCGTCGCTGCTAACGGCAAAACCGAGGGTAGAGCCCTTCCTGATAAGCTCGGCACCAATGTTACTGGTCATCACAATAACGCTGTTGCGAAAGTCAACACGCCGCCCCTTGGCATCGGTCAGGTGACCGTCATCGAATATCTGGAGCAGGATATTAAACACATCAGGGTGTGCCTTCTCAATCTCGTCGAGCAGGATACAGCAATATGACTTACGCCTCACCGCCTCAGTCAATTGTCCGCCTTCTTCATAGCCAACATATCCCGGGGGCGCTCCGACCAGACGGGATACGGCGAACTTTTCCATAAACTCCGACATATCAAGCCTGATGAGGGTCTCCTCACTGCCAAACATAAACTCAGCCAGGGCTTTGACCAGCTCCGTCTTACCGACACCGGTCGGCCCCAGAAAGATGAAATTACCTATCGGCCGACTGGGGTCCTTGAGCCCGGCCCTGGCCCGCCTTACCGCTCTAGCCACCGTACTGACCGCCTCATCTTGACCAATGATACGCTGATGCAGCACGTCTTCCATCTCAAGTAAGCGAGTGGTCTCGTCTTCAGCCAGTTGCACTACCGGGATACCCATCCACATACTCACTACCTCAGCGATGTCCTCTGTGGTCACCACCGGCTTGTTCTGCTCCTGCTCAGCCTGCCACTCCGTCTCCATCTCTTTTATTTTCCCCTCAATTTGAAGCTCACGCTGGCGCAGTTCAGCGGCGTAATCATACTGCTGAGTAGCCAGGGCAGCATCCTTGTCCCGGTGCACGCTGTCCTCAAGGCGGCGGGCATCCTTTAGGGTCATCGGGATAGTCCTGTGTCTAATCCTGACCCTTGATGCCGCTTCATCGATAAGGTCGATAGCCTTGTCCGGCAGGAAACGGTCAGGTATATATCGAGAAGCTAATGTCACCGCTGACTTCAGTGCCTCATCACTTATCGCCAGATGGTGATGCTCCTCGTAGCGCTCCTTAATACCATTTAGGATCTCCAGTGCCTCATCAACGGAGGGCTCCTCCACCAAGACTGGTTGGAAGCGGCGCTCAAGGGCGGCATCACGCTCAACATGCTTCCGGTAATCATCAAGGGTAGTCGCTCCGATGCACTGCAGTTCGCCCCGGGCCAGCGCCGGCTTCAAGAGATTGGCCGCATCTACTGCCCCCTCAGCCGCCCCGGCACCTACCAGAGTATGGAACTCATCGATAAATAGCACGCAGTTGCCGGCAGTCTTTATTTCATCAATAATCTTTCTCAGTCGCTCCTCAAACTCACCACGGTATTTTGTGCCGGCGACTACTGCCCCGATATCCAGCGCAATTATTCGTTTATCTTCCAGTGTCTCGGGGACATCCCCGGCAACAATGCGGTGGGCCAGACCCTCAACAATTGCCGTCTTACCCACCCCCGGTTCACCAATAAGGGCCGGGTTGCTCTTGGTACGGCGGCTGAGAATCTGAATTACTCGCTCAATCTCTTTAGTGCGTCCGATAACCGGGTCAAGCTTACCGGACCGGGCTGCCTCGGTCAGATTTGTGCCCAACTGGTCCAAAACGGGGGTGCGGCTCACACTGCGGGCTGCTTTGGACTTAGGCGGGGCCTGGCTGAGAATACGCTCCACTTCGGCACGCGCCCGGTCAATGGTAATCCCCAGGCTATCCAACACGCCAGAGGCTATCCCTTCCCCCTCACGCAGCAGACCTAACAGAAGATGCTCCGTCCCGATGTAATTATGGCCGAGGTAGCGTGCCTCATCAATGGCCAACTCAATAGCTCGCCTGGCTCTAGGCGTAAGGCCGGCCTCAGTGGCACTGGGCTTATCACCACGCCCGATAACGAACTCTACCGAAGCACGTACTTTACTCAAGCCCACGCCCAAATTAGCCAGGACCTTAGCGGCTATCCCCTCCTCCTCACGCACCAGACCAAGCAGGATATGCTCAGTGCCAATATAGCTGTGATTAAGGCTCTGGGCCTCTTCTTGAGCCAGGGTAAGGACCCTACGAGCTCGCTCTGAGAATTTCTCAAATCTGTTAGCCATCTCTTCTACCCCAAGACCAGCCTCTACCAGAAAGTAGGGCTACTGCGTAGATTATAAAACACTAATGATAAAAGGTCAAAACTGAAGGCCAGATTGTTTTGACCCAAATAGATAAAGCCCTCTGGCAGTGGCATATTTTCCACAAAGAGTTTCCCCTTCAGTATCGTCTGCGCTGAGGCGTTTCACTTCCGTGTTCGGGATGGGAACGGGTGGTGCCACCTCGCTCTAACCACCAGAAGGCTGCTTAACTACTACCACTATATCTTGTGACGTACTTCCCACTCTCACCGTAAGCCATCACTTGACTGCAACTTGACTAATTATAACACATCCTTCGTAATAAGCAAACCAGTAATCTCTTCCAATACAAGATGAGCCTGGAGGGAGGGATGATTTCTAACACAAGGTGAGCCTGAAGGACTAAGGCAGCTCGTTTATGATTGGGACATGCGACTAATGATGAACGACGAAGGTCTACAA
>SDBS01001760.1_pt1 | contig 21870 bp, 26 predicted proteins | sample 2277091 | NCBI WGS metagenome assembly SDBS01 (sample SAMN10404972, study PRJNA504765) | marine sediment metagenome | isolation source: marine sediment core GS10_PC15, 163 cmbsf | place: Arctic Ocean: Southern Knipovich Ridge | collected 2010
TTGTAAATATTCTAACCGCGCATAACCTCTATCTGACATTCTGTAAAGGCCTCTTTGTCGATTTAGGAGACCCTGCCAATAATACCTAGTTAAAGCTTTTTTTGTAGCTTCTAAACCCATATCTCCAAAGTAGTCCATGAGCTCTCGTGCTCTAGCTTCCCCAAGCTTAGTGATAACCTCAAAGTCCGTGAGGAAGTTCTCTGTTGTTTTCCGACCCTTCGATAACTCCGGTTCATTTGAACTTTAGATATTATCAGTCAATTCAAGCACGTAACTTCTTCATTTAGACAGTAATATACGTAGAGTGATCAGTCCACGCATTAATACAAAAAAGAAGAAAATCATCCCGATTAAAAGGAAGAAGCAAAGAGAGAAATCTCTCTCTTTAAATTTTTTGATCAAAAAATGGGGCAATGGTATAATCGTACACATGTACGATTATCCTCCGGGAGATTCGAATTCCTGTCAACTTTAGAAAAAAGAGAGGAGTTGCGGGGGATCAACGGGTGATGTATCCACAGTGGTATGGGTTCAAATCTCCTCTATCCCACTTTCGGATACGCCTACCCCACTCTGGCGTTTCCTAAACAGCTTGACTCCGTTTAACGTACAAACATAGGTAAATCCGATCCTAATCAACGCTTTTACACCCTCAACTATTCGAGCTATTTTGTAAATGAACTTCTCATTTTCATCGTGGAATATTGCTTCTTCAAGCTGAATATATCTCATCGTACTCCATATGTTCCTCTGGCCTAGAAAAATCAGTACGTATAGAATGTCCTTGGTCTGATACAAGAGCCGTGGTTTCTTTCCAGTGTCTGAATGTGTGAAAGTGGATTCTTTTTAGCCGTTGATTCTGAAACTTTCGTATGAACATTACTCTTTGCTTCTCAATGCTTTAACGTTGCTTTTTTTTAGTTCTTCTCGATCTTCTTCAGCTAAGCATGCGCTATTAGTTTTTAACGGTTTTAATTCCCCCCCCTCGTAATTGAAGAATTCTAGTCATGAAAAACCAAGTTATCTAAAAGAAACGACCTAAGACAGCTAAACAAAGAATTGTAAGTTTAAGCCGTTTTTGTCTCTACTGCTTCTTATCGAAGTTTTAAGATAGTAGCTATGTTTGCAGTTGACTCGATTTTAGGAATTATTTTCCCTATTCTTGATGTGAAAAGAGTTGTGACACCGGGACCGTGACCGGAGATTATACAGTCCGTATGTACAACGATGCCTATGGAAACAGCGCCCATTCTATAGATTCTACCATATGAATGATCAGCATCCATAATAGCTACGAGATCTCCCAACCTGAGATCTTCTAATCCATACTCCTTCTTAGTTTCCTCATCAAAGAGCTGAATATCATAATCACCGGAGTAGACATTGTTCGCTCCAAGGCCTGAACCCATGACTTTTGCAGGCACTCTGTGAGTAACAGGAATTTCCAGCATTCCCACATCGCCTTTTAGCCCTAATACTTCTAGGAAGTTGGGATCAAGGTTCATCAACTTAACCTCAGGAAAGTCAAGGAGCTTGAGTCCAACTCCAAAAGCCTTTATCATGACTTTATCGCCTATTATCATCCTTTCCATAGTTTCAAGGGAGAAATCAACGAGTATATGCTCGATGCCTCCATGCTTTCCAGTAACAACACCTTTCTCACCTTTGGCGTCACCTGTTACAATTACAGCTTCATTACCAACACAAGATAGGACATTTAATGCATAGTTCGGGCCTTGAGGAGAGCGTACTTCAGTCTCCTTGTTTTCAAGACTCACTCCTGGCTCCACATGATCAGCCATCCACCCTACAGCTAAATCGCCCACGCGAACGTTGTACGTGATACCTCCCACGCCAGGAAAGACCATGGGTTGCCCATCATGAGATATACGATAGGGTGATTTACGAAAAATAGGACTGGTCACCTCGCCGATGACAGAAATCCTTACTAACTTATCGATATTTGTCCTCAAACAAGTTCACCATTCGATTAATCAAAGAAAAAAAACTGTATAACTATTTAGAGGTATTTAGCTAGGTAACTAATATTGCTTACGATGCACTATAAGCGAAGAGTGAATGAATTAGAGAATAATTCAGTTGCTTTATAGCGATAATCTTCCATTCTAACATTTTTAATGTATAATGTATGGTTAATCTACGTTTAATAAACTGTAATATCTAAAACTGAATTCCAAGGTACTTGCGACTGAGAAGGACATATGCCTCTACCCCACGGTTTATTCGTTCAAAATGCTTCGAATCTAGGCTTTTTATAACTTTGGCAGGAACACCAGCAACAAGGGTTCCAGATGGCACATGGGTGCCCTCGGTAACAACAACTCCAGCGGCTACTATAACCCAGTCCGCTATAACTGCTTCATCTAGAATGGTCGCCCCTATACCTATAAGCGCGTGGTTTCCAATGGTACAGGCGTGGACAATGGCTCCATGTCCTATTATCACATCATCACCAATGATAGTTGGGTTGTCCGTCGTTACGTGAAAGACGCAGTTGTCCTGAACGCTGGTTCTCGCTCCGACCTTTATCTTGTTTACATCTCCTCGAATCACAGCGTTGTGCCAAACACTACTCTCCGCTTCAAGAGTTACATCCCCAATTAATGTAGCGTTAGATGCAACATAGCAAGTAGAATGAATCTTAGGCCTTTTTCCATTAAATACTATGAAAGACAATTCACTTTCCTTCCAAATAATTTAAGTTCAAATGATAATCCATTTTTTAAAAAAAATTTTCTTACACATATTCTTCATCAAAGGTTACTGCAACATTTTTCTGATATTCGTCTAATTGAGGTTGAAATATTACATATGAAATACTGAAACCTAAAACTGATCCTAAGAGGGTTGCAATCATGATTGTTCCGATAAATTTGTTCATCATTAATATTTTCAAATAATTCACAATTAATTTAACATTTATGAATCTAGATTACATACCAAACTAGCATCTACAAAGAAAAAAGTAGAGAAAGTTGCAGGAGATCTTCACTGTTTGAGAGAAAGAGGAGGAGTATCTGGGGGGTAACACTATTTAAAAAAAAGTATCTCATTATCGTAAAGATCACAACTTAAGGGTTAAATTGTAGTCTTAACACCAAAAAATATGGTCTCACTTATATTTCACTCAACCCTTTCTGGGATGGTTGTTTCGGTTCCCTAAAGCGTCCGTCTCTCTCGCCCCCTCGCTTGCGTCTTTTCTCATGCGCTTCGTCACTTTTCTCTGCTACATCTGCCTCTCTCTTCTCCTTGTTTCCGCACTTGCATTGCCATAAGTGGAGAGATAACCTCGTCATCTTTAAGCCGCAAAGGGGACAGTTTCTTTCTTTGTTTACTGAAAATACTTTACTACCAGCTTCATCAATATTCATCTTTATCAATACTCTTTTCTTTTTGCCTTTATATTAAGAATCCTCTAAATAAGGGGAGTATCTAAGGGGATAACAATACTCTAAAAAAGGCGTCTTATTATCTTCAAGATAACAATTTTAGGATTAAAGTTTATTCACTAAACTACGTATGTGGGAAAGAGACTAGGAAATTATGCCAAGTTGTTTCAAAACACTGAACCGATCCCAGATATCCCATATCTTGATGATTTGGTCATTATCGAAATAGTAAATCGCTACCCCTTTATGTTCGAGTTTTTTTCCAGTCGGAGGCACACCACCCAACTCTTCAACAGGGGTTCCAGTCCAAGAATATAAAACAACTACTTTCTCGGCTTCTGCAATAATATCGATCATTTCATAGTTCGTATCTGGGCTTGTAGTCTGGATTCTGGAGATAAATGCTTTGTATTCGTCTTTTGAATTAACATTTGGATAAATAGGGTCATTGTATTGAAAATCTGGATGGATCATTTTGTCAAAGACTTGAAAATTTTTCTTATTCCATACTTCCTCGGTAAAACCCTTAATCTTGTTTTTATATTGGTTCATTTATCTAACCAGAATAATTTAGGAAATAACTACTACTAATCTTTTACGCATCGTTTTGGGTTTGGTGAATAAAATTTAATCCCAAACCCAAAATTACGTTAATCTACCATCCCAAGATACAAAGGCAGATTCGCTAGTTCCATTTATCTTAAACGCAACTTCGCCACCATAGTCCCAATTATGATAAAGAATTCTTTAGAATATAATAGTTCTAGAGAGAAAATTTTACTTTCTCGATTCAACCAAGAATATCAGCAGAATATAGATAACGATAATAGCATATTCTTTACTTTTTAGTTTTCTTCTCTTTCTTTAGAACAGCTTCTTGAAATGTCATTGTTAGGTTTTTATCTGTACAACATTCTTTTCCTATTAATCATTGTTTAATACTCAGAGATTTTTAAGTAGGGTTAATAGATTTTCGTAATTCTTTACCTTGTAAACGTCCAATTTTTTCTTTTATTAAGCACATTGAAACAATTTGTTGGTCAAAAGAAATCGTCATTTTGGGTGAAAGGTAGGTGATGTATGCTCGACCAAAAGAGTGAGGAAATCTTTTTCGATAATTTTCCTCCCATAGAAGGTGATCCCCTATGGTGCGATGGTTTCCAAAAATCAACAGGTTATATTGTTCGTGGTGGATCTTGAGCGCAATAGGAATGTGTGGGTCTTCGATTATCTGTTTCTGAATCGTTCTATAATTTTTCTTGATCTCAAATAAGGAATAGGTTAAAACGTAGTTTGGTGGAACAAAAAACTTGGAAAAACGACAGACAGGACGACCAATTAGCCCTTCATTATGTAATGTTGTTATTCGTTTTTCAACCGTTTTTCGATGTAATCCGGTTTTTTGACAGAGTAATTTTTCATTAATTTTAATCCCTTGACCAGATACTAAACATTTCATAATTTGTAAATCAGCAGAATCAAAATCATGTTCATTGATAGTTAATTTTCCTTGTTCTTCAAAATCCTTCTCAAGCAGATAGATTCCTGAATGAGGACTGTATTTGATCATGAGTTGATTTGAAAAATAGGCAGAATGACACACCAATGTTGCGTCGTCTTTAGCTACTCCATATTCAACTTGTAAGATTGAGGAAAGAGAATCGACCCAGAGTTGGTAACTGGTGATGCTCTTATGATAGATGAATAGAAGATGGTCGTACTCTCCTTGTCTGGAGGTAAAAGCGGCAAAAATATAGGGATCTTCTTTGACCCATTTTATAATTTTCTGATTATCTGGTAAATGACATTGCAGGACGACGAGTAAAGGATAGAGTTTATACAACCCCAGAAAAGGATAGATGGGGCGATTAAGGATAGCGTGTTCAAATATTTTGTCAACTTTTTTCTTTATCGTGTTCCGATGTTTATGTAGTATGTTAGAGAGTGCACTGATATTAACACTCACTACGTTCCCTGAGACGAGTTGTTCTAATAACATTAAATTTTGCACATTATCCAAGATGGACATTTGAACACCACTTTTTTCATTGAAAATACGATTTTTTTGTAATGAATTGAATAATCATGATTATAAATGTCTTAAAAAGTATACATAATTGATAGCTATATTTCACTCCTATTATGTAATATTTGCTTAATTAACTGCAGAGTAGTTATGCATTATATAACATTTTCTATCACATTTTTGTAATTGGGGTTTATTACACCTTTCTCACATAATACTAGTTAAAATATGTGAAGCCGTTGAGAAAATATGGAAAAAACGAAGATGCAGGAACCTCCAAAAGCGATGCTGGATATGCTTGAAAATGTGAACGTCTCTGCCTTTTCTGATGAGTGGGGTCCAGAGAAGGTTATTTTTGTGAATAAACCCGAAATTGGATTAGAAGGCATTCTTGTGATAGATAATACCGCGCTTGGACCTGGAAAAGGGGGAATGCGGATCCGCTTAGGTGTAACCCCGTTAGAAGTCTTTAAACTTGCACGAACTATGACGTGGAAATGCGCACTTGCTGATCTTCCCTTTGGAGGAGCTAAAGGTGGGATCTCTGCCGATCCTTACTCGATTGATAAGAGCAAATATGTTAAGGCTTTTGCAGCGGCTGTAGCTGAATTCGTTCCGGATAAGTGGATTGCTGCACCGGACATGAATGTGGGAGAAAAAGAGATAGGTGTATTTGTTGAAGAGATTGGGGACTTAAGAGCGGCCACTGGGAAACCGGAACATCTAGGCGGTATACCTCACGAATTAGGAACCACTGGATTTGGGGTCGGCGTCTCTATCGAGACAACTCTGCAAGTGCTGTCTCAAGTGAGTAAGCTGCAAGAATCAGTCGAAGGATTACGGTTTGCTATTCAAGGATTTGGTAATGTAGGATCTGAACTAGCGAAGTATCTCTCCAATAAAGGGGCTAAGATTGTAGCTATCAGTGATTATTGGGGAGCAATCTATAACCGAAATGGGATCAATATTTCCAGAGCCTTAAAACATGCTTATGCTACAACCCCCGCTCAATCCATTAACAATTGTAATGGTGCTACAAAAATCGAAAGAGACAGTGTTCTGTATGTTGATTGTGACATTCTTGTTCCAGCTGCTATCGCAAATGTGATCACCCAGAAAAATGCACATCTACTCAAAACTAAACTGGTAGTAGAAGCCGCAAATAATCCTACCACAAATCGCGCCGAACAGATACTTTTTAAAAAAGGCATCTTGGTTCTTCCAGATTTTTTGGTTAATGCAGGAGGCGTCATCGGTTCATATGCAGAATATTTAGGAAAAAGTGCAGATGAGGCATTTTCCTTGATCAATTCAAAAATACGACAAAACACGCAACTAGTCCTTGAAAATTCGATCAATGGGAAGCGAATCGCACCACCAAGAACCAGTGCCATGCTGATCGCAAAAGAGCGGGTTCTAAAAGCAATGAAAGGTCGGATGGCACAAGAACTGATTAAAACAAAGATAAGGAGGTGAAAAAATGGAAAGAAAAATGATTAAAGTCCTGAACGTACTCAATAGAGCCGCGTGCTGTTGCCCATTAGGATACATCACTTTACACACCAACATTCTTAATCCTCTGACAACATTGGAAGATTTAGAGGAATTAGGATATGTCCACCGAACAGAAAACGAAAATCAATCTCCAAGCTATCATCCAATGTTCAAGATTACACATAAGGGTCAACAAGTGCTTTACAAACGAGTCTTCGAACCCGTTGAAATACCATTCAGAGTTGTCGCAGAAAAATACGCTTAACGTCCAATATACCCTCTTTTTTTTATTTTCATAAAGATAACTGAGACCCGAAGTGGGAAACTCTACAAGTATCAAAAAGATTAAGGAGATGATAAAATGGTTCAATATTTTGTGAAAAATAGGAAAGTGCATAAACACCCAGTTCCAAGTAACTGTAAAGTGACATATGACGGACAAATTCTACATTCAAGGGTCGCATCGACATATGAAAAATGTAATGATTGTTGGTCAGAATTATAAAGATTAGGTAAAAACCTCTAATGATAAATTTAGAACTATCTTTAGAAATAATTGCTTCTTCTCTCGATTCAATCCAAACCATCAGTAACATTATTCTGAGAATAATGAATGAATTGTAAGCTCAACCCAAACTAGAAATACTGAAAAACGAAACAAGACAATCTTGATTGAACAAAGAAGATTTTGACTTGTGAGTATATTAGTGTGGATGTAAGGTATGTTCTTTAGAAATAATGATGTGGTCATTATTTTTTTTAGATTGAATTTTAATGATATTTAAATTATTATTCTAATTGGTTATGGCTTTTGAGGTTCTCTTTTTGGATTAAACTCTAGAATCGTTCCAACATTTTTTACTGTATCCATATAGGCATACCCTATATCTTCATCTTCCTGTAGAATGTTTATACCATGTCTCTTCCATTTCTCAATCTCATCTTTGTAGTTGTCAACTTGACCAAAGCTGATGTGGTGTAACCCATCTCCCTTCGAATCGAGAAATTCTTTCCAAATGGTATCTCCCTCCACAGGTTCAATCAGCTCAACTGACACCTGCCCTATTTCGGCGAAAGCTATCTTGCACTTATAGTCTCCCATGGGTTTCCCATTTTTCCGTGAAGCAGGTGTGCCTTCTAGCTCTAATATACGCCATGACACTACTCCGAATGTGGATGACCAATATTCTTTGACCTTTTCGATATCCTTAACCACAAAACTTATATGAGCAATTTTCTTCGGCAACCTAATCAAATTTTTGATCCTCCTTTAATTTTTTTATACTTCTATATACTCTATCCAAGGGTCTCCCCGCTTTGCTTCTCTAAGAGTTCCTTAGAGATAAATATGCCTTTCTTTTGCTGTTCCTTGTCAGGAACCTCGTATTCGATGGATAGAGATCCCCCATAGTCTATGTCTTTAAACTTGAGTATAAATCTTGCACCATCAACGTCTCCTTAACTCCAAGACATTTGATGATCCCGTTTACCCTTTACGAAGCCATTAGTCGCGTGCGCACTTGAAAGTAGAATAAAAAAAGAGGAAAGGTTGCGGGAGACATCTCCAATATTTCAGAGAGAAATAGGGGGAGTATCTGGAGGATAACACTTCTAAAAAGTATCCCATTATCGTAAAGAAACAACTTGGGAGTTAAAATTTAATCCCAAACCCAAACACCGCACACACAAAACAACAAAAACTTACTAAATAACTTGGATAGGGAAAAAAAAGGGAAAATTTGAAACTCTATATTACTCTAGTTTAACTACTACGGCAGTTCCCGTGGCTGATATCAACATTACACTCATATCCTTTGAACCCACATCGGAGGTTTCTATGTCCAGACCAACGATTGCGTTAGCACCTTTATCATTATTTACATAAAATCCACGAAGATTGTTATAAGCTCGTACAAAAGCTGAACTTGATTTAACCCGTATTGGTTTCTTCTCTCCGCGCTTTAAGAAAATAAAACCTCGACCATAACCCTCAATCTTTTTACCCTGCAGCCACAGATAGAAATTGTCGATCTGTCTTTGAGTAAAGGTAATGTGTTCTTTAGCCTCTTCGATAAGAAAATCGGGATTGATCTCGCTTGTTAAACCTTCTTTGCTATTTCGGAATTGTAGATATTGCTTCAAAGCGGTTTTGAACTGATTCTTTGTTCCGTATGATAAGTCCTCTAAAATGCTCTTGACTGAATCATATGTTTCTATTTCCCTCATCTTAGAACCACTCTATGGAATTATTATGAATAATAATCCAGCGATAAGTGGGATGAGTATATTGTCATTAATCGGTAAAGGAACACTCTCAATAATCATACAAATTGTGGAAACTATTACCGCTTTATAGGGTGATACGAATAAGAGGCAACCTATGGTTGATGCAATAATACCGGCTACTGTTCCCTCAAGTTTTTTTGCTTTATTATAAGGGAAATGGGTTACACCGAATTTTTTCCCCATTATTTTAGCGGTTCCATCTCCTAAGGTTAAAATTGTAATGGCGGCAAATCCTACCTGTTTTGGGTATAATGTAAGGGATAGGAGAATACCTAGAGCGAATAATAATGGGGATATTGCAAAACCCCATTTTTCATCTCCCATTGCAGCCATATTAGTCAATGTAGTGAAGGGGGGAAAGTTAATTCCTATTCTACGTGTGAGTTCAGATATTGTATATAGACTCGTAGTTATTAGAATAATAATTGCTATAGTGTATCTATCTATATTGAAAAATTGGGAAATAATTGGAATGAGAAAACTTCCCATATGAATTATTTCTCTGAAAATGTCAGTTCTAGTGTATGGAATCGTCAAAGTTTTTACTGGTAGATCAAAGAATGGAATTATGTGTTGAAGTTCACCTTTGATGGCGTAATCACATTTTGAAGCAATAATTGTGTCTGGATTGTAACCAATAATTTTTTCACATAGAGGGAATAGTGGAAGATTATTTCGATCATCTACAATTGCAATACAATTATGTTTTGAATATTGTTCATCTTTCTGGAGTTTTTCTAAGACTAGAGCTTTTCCATCTTTTTTAATAACATCGCCATAGATGTTTCCTGTGATAATTCCATTTTTAATTTCAAGTTTAAGGCCATAAGCATAAGTAACATCTAATTTTGTTGCTAGTTCCTTTACCAGAAAATCTGGAATACCTGAACTAATGAGCGCGATATGATAACCAGCATCTTTCAGTTTTTGGAAAACTACTCGAACTCCAGGTATGATTGGAATTGAATTAAAAGTTTGATAAAATTCTCGTTGGGAGACTCCATTGAATAATTGATATATTCCTCTAAAAGCTCTAGCAAGAGTATAATTTCCGAGTTCGTATAGAAAGCCTAAAAACAGGACACGTAATATTTTAGTTATCTTCAATGATTTTTTAGCTTGAAGGAAAAGAAATTGTCTTTTTGGAATTATTATACCTTCAACGTCAAAAACAGCTAAACGTCTATTTGTCTTATTCCTTATAGTCAAATAGATATAATCTCCATTGAGTCTTAAGTTAAATTTGTAAATCCTGTCAACATTTTCTATTCACAGATATACTTCATCATTTCTTATTTTTCAAAATATAACTTTTCTGTATTTCCATACAACAAAATATCCTTTTTATCGAAAAATAGATGACAACTACTATAATTTTAGACATGTAAATATGGGTTGATCGCATTAAAAAAATATTATGAATTTTCTATTGTAAACATTTTTAAGAGCATTAACATTTTTCGAATCACAGTTATACACAATATTACACTATAATCCTGCAATACCCTTTTTAAAATGTAATAGACTTGGAGTTTATTCGTCCTATTTATAAATAAAAGGGTTGACTAAGACGTTTTGCGATAAATAGAGCAGGCTCTTTCACATATGACGCGTTAATCACGTAATAAGGGGGGGTGTGTACTTTTTCTAAGCATACCTGTTGCGTATACGCTTAATCTGTTTCATCTTCGTCGATCAATTTCAACATTCGTCTTGAATAGGCCCGAGATGGTTTATGTCGTCAGACTAGCATCAGTCTTGATAATGTTTCAAACAGTTTTTGGTACGTTGAGTTCAACATTCATCGACTTAGAGAGAATGGAGCACAGCTCCCTAGTTCTCAATATTATGTCCGTTGTGAAAGTTGTATTTTCACTTTTCTTCATAATCTTCAGTTTTGGTGTCATTGGAATGCTAATGGGTCACATTTCAGTTTATGTGTCCGCTAGCATCGCTGAAAGCCTAATCCTGCTCAAACATTACCGGAAATTAGGTGTACCCTCACGAGACGACTTCAAGAGCAACCTTAAGATCATACTTTGTTATGGTTTACCCTTATATCTCCCAGTCCTCATTATCCTCCTGTCAGGTCAGTACAGGACCATAATTTTAGCTTTCTTCTCCTCAAACATTGAAATAGGAAACTTAATGTTGCCACAAAACTTGCATCAGCCATAACCGTACTAGTTTTTCCCTTCAGTGTCCTCTTCCCAGCCTTTTCCAAGGTAAATCCTGACTCCGAAGAGCTCAAGAAACTCTTCAAAATCTCAGTTAAGTACACTGCTTTACTCATTGTTCCAGCTTCAAATCTCATAGCGATCTATATGAAGCGATCGAGAAGGGAGATTACCCTGCTTGGAATGTATTCGCACAGATCATGACCCCAGAAGAAGCAGAAACCTATCGCTTCAACCTCTTCGATATCACAAAAGTGTGGCCTCACGGCGACTATCCTCTGAAACCAATAGGCAGGATGGTTCTCAACAGAAATCCCACCAATTACTTCACCGATGTTGAACAAGCGGCATTCTCTCCAGGAAATCTCGTTCCAGGAATTGCACCCTCACCAGATAAGATGTTGCAGGGAAGGTCTTCTCCTATCATGACGCTCATAGGTATCGATTGGGAGCCAATTATCAACAGTTACCCGTCAACGCCCCGAAAGTCAAGATTCTGAACTATCAACGTAATGGCTTCATGCGCTCTAAATCAGACTTTGAAGGCGCCCCCCAATTACTATCCGAACACCTTTGGAGGTCCAGAACCTGATACAACTGCTAAGTGGCCAAGTTTAAAGGTATCTGGCAAAGGAGCTCGATACGCTTATACGCATCCTAATAATGACTTTGAACAACCAAGAGCTCTCTATCAAAAAGTGATGACTGATGTCGACCGTGACCATCTTATCGGAAACATCGTGGATCATCTAAGTGGAGCGAAAAAAGAGATTCAACAACGTCAGACAGTGCTCTTCTATAAGGTCCATGTAGAGTATGGGACTAGAGTGGCGGAAGGACTTGGATTAGATGTCGAAGAAGTAAAGTGGTTATCGAATCAATAACCAAAACAATTCCTCTTTTTTTAAAAAAAAAACACTAAACATATGAAAAAATTTGTACATAACTACGTTTTGTAGATAGAAAACAAAAAATAAATATTCTAGGAACGAAGATATTTAATTAGGAATATTTTTGACGAATAGTAATAATGTCACCATTATCGAGACTACTTCAATTGGTAGTTGTAAATATCTCTTAATTGGATTTCCTGATGTAGGTCTTGCAGGTTCTATAGCAGTAAGTTATCTTATTCAAGAACAACAAATGGTTGAAATTGGGCATCTTGAGTCAGATACTTTCCCACCGATTATAGTTGTTCATAAGGGGGAGCCCAAACATCCCATAAGGATTTACCGTAAAGGGGATACACTAGTCATAGTGTCTGAAATAGCTATAAGTACTCAACTAATATCTCCAATTGTACATTCAATTGTTGAATGGGTAAAATCAAAGAATGTAGAGATTGTAATAGCATTATCAGGTATAGCTATTCCTAATCGGCTTGAGATTGAAGTACCCGTAGTCTATGGTGTGGGTTCTTCAGAAACTATAAAGAAGCTTATTTTAAAAGCAGATATTAAAATTTTTGAAGAAGGATTCGTTACTGGGTTCCATGCAGTTATGATGAAAGAATGTTTAAAGAAGAATGTGAACAGTATAACATTACTTGTACAGTCCCATCTTCAATATCCTGATCCAGATGCATCAGCTTCTTTGATCACTTCTGTCGCTGAATTAGTAGGATTGAAGGTAGATACCAAGAAATTGTTGGTTCAAGGAGAGGAGATAAGATTGAAAGTGAGAGATTTAATGCAGAGGACTCAGCATCAGATGAGACAAACACAGAAGGGACAAGAGCAGGAGATCCCATTGATGTATGTCTAGGAAGTTGTTAAAAGTTGACATATGATGAGTTTTCACAGTATATGTGGGATATCAAGCGTCAAAGTTTGGTACCATTAGCTAATGTCCATGAGACAGAAGATAAGGTAATCATTGAAATCGATCTACCCCTTGTAAAGAAACGCGATATTCACCTGAGATTAGTTGAAAAGGGAAGTGAGATAGAAGCTTCCTTTGAGAGATGTGTACAGTTTCAGAATTGGGGAACTATTCAGAGGAACTGCGAGTTCAGATCCTTCTACAAGATGATACCCCTACCAACTCAAGTGGTTCCTGAAGGAGCAAAAGCTACTTCTAAGAAGGGGATTTTAAGGATTGAATTGAAAAAGAGAAAAAAAAAGGAATATACAATACCCATAGAATAATTAGAAATCTGATAATATGAAAAATATCTCCCGCAAACCCATCCCTTTTTTTCAATCATATTGATGGGAATTCAAGTAGCCTCCAGGATATCGGACGACAGTGTCTGGAATACTTCTCACAATTTTTTTGGTTTCTAAACAGAAGGTTTAATTAATTTCAAGGCTTTTAGGATGAGTTGGTGATAAATATGAGTGAAAATATTGAAAAGTTTAGCGGCGTTATAAAAGCTCTTGCTGGTAAGGGATCTGATTTGGTGTTGACCTTCGAAGACCTGATCCTCGCTGTTATCAGGGATAATGATGAGAAGCCTCAGATCAGCTTCAAGCTCTCGGGGAGCATCAAGTTGGACGTCGTTTATGTAAAGGAGTAAGCTCTGTATCTTTGTCACTCCTGACAGGTCGTCCTGAGAGGCTGATACATGCACTGAAAAGGCTGAAAAGCGGAAGCCTCAGCGTCAAGTCGAGGGAAACAGACATCGTTAAAATCAGCGCAGCTACCAACGAGATCATCATAGACCTTCAAAACATTGAGATCGTGAAGGATCTCCTGGAGCCCTTCAAGAAACTGGGAGTACTCAGCCCTAGTGTGGAAGAGAAGGAAGATAATAAGTCAGTGATGGAAAAGCTAAAGATGATAAAGGGATTTGCAGAGAACCTCAAAGAGGAAAGGATGACGATTAGCATAAGAAGAATGAGCGAACCGATCCTGATGATTGGAGAAAGAGCAAACCCCAGACTCTCCAAACTAGTCCTAGGAAGCAACATTCAAGCCGATATCATAAAGATACTATCACTGATGAGAGCCCTGAGATAATATAGAATGCACTCGCTCTACAATTTAGTTTTCAACAATGATCAATCTTCCACTTCATCAAGCCTTGAAAAAAAGAATCAGGTGTTAGACATTTAGTGGATATTTAATAGAGACGTTTGGTCTCCTCCGGGCTACCAAACTCTAGAGTTTCATATACCCCTTTCCCCTTTTTTTGGCTTCACACAACGACTAAGGTAATCAAACAGCAGATTCATCTAACGAACGCCGAGGCTCTCGGTTGGCTATGGGGGTGGGTGGGAGTTGAGCGAAAGCCCAACGACCTCAAACTTTGCTGTGACGATTGGGCGATGGACTACTCGTCTAAAAATTGTCGTTACGAGAAAAGTATAGAGAAAGTTTGTATGATCCTGAACATAAACCGCGTTTAAGCTTTGCTAGAAACTATTTGCTTCAATTCACTATAGACAAAGGTATTGATTTTACGGAGTTAACTGAGCTCTATAAAGCGTGGAGAGACTATGATGAATACATGGTTTTACAAGAACAAACTAAAAATCTAAGAATACAAGGAGAGACCAATAAAAAGACGATTGCGGTCAAGTGTGCGAAACGTTGCAATGACGTGTATTGGTCGCGCGTTTGGAAACGGCTTAAATCCATTAATAACTTGAAAGAGCAATACACTCTTTGACACTCACAGCAACGTTAAGAAGTCTAATGTCCTGTTTATGACACTAACTTATGATATTAAGAGGTCAACGATTCAAGAGGCTTGGGAAAGAGTTGGCAAAGAATTTAACAAGTGGATAAACAATATCCGAAAAAAGTTTGGACGCATCTCATATCTTCGCTGTTGGGAAGCCTCACGAAAAGGCTATCCCCACATACACGTATTGATGATCTTTCACGACTACGAGTTTAAAATTAAAAGAATCAGAGGTAAATATCGAGTTTTCAAGAAGAAGAAATTTGAAAAATCGTATCACAGCTTCGTAGATGTACAAGCGGTAAGAAAACTCCGTGAAGAAATCAAGTATATACTGAAATACTTGTCGAAAAACAAATACATGGGAAAATCACAAACGCTAACTCTTGCATTGTGTTGACTTTTTAAAAAACGATCCTTTGCTGTGAGTGGCGATTTCCAAGAAGCCGTATATACAGTATTAAAAATCCGTTATAAGTTTGTTCAAACTGACCTTTTTGGAAATAAGATTATTTCTAAGGTTGAATGGGTTTTAATTGGTATCTATTCAGCTGAGTTGTTAGGTGTTGACCCTTCTGTGTGGTCTCATCACATAAATTTAGATCATTTCGATGTAACTTGGGATAAGAATGAAAGGTTTGCTGAATTAGTTAGGAAACAAGAAAAAATTGCTGACAAAAAGCTGAATTGAACCTTTTCGACTTCTAATTAAGCTTACTTGCTTTAAATTATTCTGTTGAGGATTAAATTTTAGTCCCAAACCCAAACCTATGATAAGCAGAGAAACCGTGAAAATAGAAAAAAACCGCTCCAGCTAGCTAGAGCTTGATGAGTAATTAATATTTGTTTTTATTGGTCTACGCCCTTTCTTTAACTGATGAAAAGACAGGTCATCCTGTTGGACGATCTGATCAACGTCTTCAAACAGGAGCTGAGCCACGTCTTGGAGGACGTGGATCCGCCAGGCCCTGGAAGACCCCCAATCTACCTGGCGAACGGCATGTTCCTCTGCTGGCTCTTCATCTACCTCGGCGTAGCTGACTCCCAGAGACAGCTTATCCAGATCCTGAACCAGCATCCAGAGTGGAGGGATAGACTGGGCTTCGATAGGGTTCCAGACCAATCAACCTTCAGCTGGTTTAAGAACCACCGCGCCAGCCACATCTTCCCAAAGGTCTTCGATGAGGTAGTACATAAGCTTGTTAACGCCGGCGTGATAAGAGGTGAATATGTGGTGGTAGACGCCTCCCTGTTCCAAGCCTACAGCAACCCAAGAAAGAAAGATGAGGTGGGAAACCAGTCTGACCCCGATGCCACCTGGGCGAAGGAGACGAGTACAGGTCAATGGGTCTATGGCTACAAGCTTCACGTCGTCTCCTGCGTAGACTCAGAGTTCCCCATAGCCATGACAGTGACCACCGGGAAGCGTGGAGATAGCCCCCCTCTTTCCACAGCTCATCAGGAAAGCCAATGAATTCCCTATCTCCATGCGCATCGTAGTAGCAGACGGCAACTACCACTCAGCAAAGAACCATCTTGAGGCTCACAGGCTTGGAGCCTCCACCGTAATACCGCTCCCAAACAGAAAACACAGAGAGCCAAAGACCCTAGCGCAGAGATTGAGGCTCCATCCAATAATCAAACGTGGCTCAGAATTGTATCGACGATTAAAGAGGAAGCGGCAGAGCATCGAACGCGTCTTCTCCAGGCTGAAAAACCACTTCAACCTGGATAACCTAAGGGGGAAAGGGCTGGCCAGGGTGAAGCAACATGTCCTCCTCTCCCTGACAGGTATGCTCGTCTATGCTCTTACAGCGGCAAAACTTGGCTTTGAGAACCTGGTCAGATCCCCAACACGGCTCACAATATAACGTGAAAAGAGAGAAGGAACGAAAAAAGGAAAAAAAGATACAGGAGAAGCAAATAATTACTCATCAGCCTCTAGCTAGCTTTGTTTATTTGTACCAATCTTGGATCTCTTTCCAAGGAATTTTGGGACGTGGTAATCCTCGTTTATCCAAATAACGTTTTGTAGTTCTTCTACACTTACGAGTCATTTTAATTAATGCTAGGTAAAAGTTCCCGATCCCCAGCCCAGGAATAAATCGTCGAGGAACAAGTTTCCAACCCTTGTCATCCCTTTCCAAAGAACCAGTTATCATGAAGCTTTTCGGGTTCCAAAGTAACTCATCATGCTTGTGACACAGCATACTAGCTGGCCCAAGTTGAAAACTAAAGTAGGAAGGCAACTTTATTCTCAACACTTGATTTGAAATATCTGGCTCTGGGGTGCAGCGTACACTAAAAGGGTAGCCTGCATCGTCTACAACAGTTAAAACTGCGTTTGGAAAGGACTCTAGGTGTTTTATTATATCATCCCACATTATCTATCACCAATTCCTTAGGTTTACTTGTGAAATCTCCGTGATCCCACCATAATACTCGTCGTGGATTGACATAGATGTACAAACGCATATAGTAATAGTCCATCAGGTATCTCATTATAGGATTTCCGCTAAACATGGAACTTGCGGGTTGACGCTTATATATCTTAATCAACTGCTCTTTTGTCCCAGGTAACGTTGTATATATTTCATCTGGTGCTTTGGCGTTTCCTTGCACAAGCACATATGGTGGGTCTTCAAGCCCACTGGCAGTAGGGTCTGAAAAGAGAAAAGACACATGGGGATTTCTTCTGATGTTGAACGCTTTTTGTGGTAGTCCTATAGATGTAACGAAAACGAACTGTTCTGATTCAGGGGGCTTAATGAATGCTACCATTGGCCATGTCAAAGCTGTTCCTTTTCTCGAAAGGGTCGTGAACTCACATGTTCTGAACTCTTTAAAGACCTCCAGAACTTCTGGAGGAAGATCTAAAATCGATGTCATTTCGCGCGCGCATCCTCAATTAGCTAGATAAAATGATGTTATTTTCCTCTATCGACATATTTATTGATCTCTCCTTTTCTTCTTGGTACTTTGACAATTAGATAGCATACAGTATATATGACTATGCATTTAGGATATAATAATACATTTATAATATACAAATAGTAAACGCTGCTAGCTTATCTTTTTTTAACATTTAAGAGTTATTGTCTTCGTGTGAGCATTTATTTCTCCAAAATGCTTTTCAACTTCTCTAAAGATTTCTCGACTTGATACGTTATATGCATAATTAAGACTAAAAAAATAGTTAACTCATAGGATACCTTTTATTAAGTTAACCTAATGAAAAAATAAACTTGTTTTAGAATTTTTGAAGATCGTGAAACTATTCTTAGAAGTAACTAGAAATAAAGTTAAGGTTGCACAAACTTATAATAAATTGTTTTTATATAGAATGAAAAACAATAAATATCCTAAAAAAGTCTTGGAAATATCATCAATTGACCTTGGTATTGTTTATACCTCATAATGATGGTTTTTGTCTTCTTTCAGATAGGCAGGACACAGTCCAATCATATGAAGAGAAAAATGAATTCGAAAAAAATACGGGAAAATTTACTACCTGCGATGTTGGGAAGCCTCACGACGAGGGTATCCCCATGTGCACCTACTGATGGTCTTTTCCAACTACCAGTTTCGAGTGATACGAACTGCCGGGAAGTATCGAATCCATAAGAAAGGTGCGTTTGAGCGATCGTGGCATAGCTTCGTGGATGTCCAAGCTGTTCGAAAGGTCAAGGAGGGAATAGCATACGTTACGAAGTACCTCTTCAGATTATATCATATATTATTGTCCTTATTTTTTCTCTCTAAAAACTTTCTGCCAAAAGTTATTAGCTAACTAGCACACCAATGTGATTAAAGATCAGGTGAAGATGCATGTATGAGGAATCTAAACGGAGCTGGTTAAAAGCGATTAGTTGGAGAATAATAGCGACATCAACAGGCATGTCTTTAGTGTATTTTTTTACGGGTCGATTGGACCTGATGGCAGAGTTCGGGATAGTCGATGTTGTATTGAAGCTATTCTTCTATTTTATGCATGAGCGGATGTGGAACATGACGGAATTTGGCAGAGGCCTCGGTGGTAAAGTAACGTCGGCTATGCGGTCTCCTCCCATTATATCTCTACACTCTGATACCGTTCAAAGTACAATTCAAAAAATGGTTACCTCCGACATCGGTGCGATTATTGTCATGGATGGCAACAAACCTACGGGGATAATCACTGAAAGGGATATCTTAGCGTGGGGGATAACAACCAGCGAAAATCCCAATCAAAAGGTTGTACGAGAAATTATGTCGTCACCCATCACCGTTGTTGAGCACGACACATCGTTAATGGACGCACTGAAACTCATGCATGATAAACATATTCGACGGTTAGCGGTCACCCAAGAGGGCAAAATAACTGGTATCGTAACCGAACGAAGAATCCTCGCGACTCTCATTTAATTGGGTTGGGGTTGGCTAGCTATGAAATTTATCTCTGATCATTTGCGTTTCTGCTAAAAGATCCAATAATTTCTTTATCTTTTCCTGAACTATCTTATGAGTTCATGCTACAATCAGCTAGCTAGCTTTTACTTATTTCTCCAGATGTCTATGACTGAGTCACACTGGGTTAGTTTTATCGAAACGAAGTTCCGTAATTGTAAAAAGAAGTTATAGTTTGAGAACGAATGTGTGTGTTATTATTGTGTGAATAAAATGAGACTTCGTATACTTTTCTTGGAGCCACAACCATGTATAAGAGCATTAAAATATGCTAGAGGGCTTGAGGCAGCATTAGGCGATACCATTGTCATCATATCCAATACTGCAAAGATATTTCTGGCGAATGATATTGTAAAAGTTAACGTTACGTATAGTAATTTGTAAACTTTTACCTTTCTGGAAATTCCTTGATTTGATCAACATAGATACCTTTCTCTATTATGGCAGAGTTTCATTTTTTCAATTTTTGTAGAAGTTTTTTGTTAACGTCCTCGATACCATTCAATAAAGTTAACCAACCCCTTCTCCAAGTCTACCCTTGGTCTGTAATCCAATAACTTCCTAGCAAGCCCTATGTCAGCGAGGGTGTGAGGAAAATCCCCCAATACTATTGCTCTCTTCATGATAGCTATCTCCTCTTTTCCAGTTAACCTTTTGATCTCTTTTAAGAGGTTATTGATAGATATTCTTTTGCCGCTTCCAATGTTGATCGCGATGCCGTTGGCTTCTTCAACTTCTGCCGCACGCACAGTAGCTCTGACCACATCGTCTACGTACGTAAAGTCTCTCGTCTGCTCCCCATCACCATAGAATTCTACAGTGTTGCCGGTGAGGACTTTGTTTACAAATATATTGATCACCTGGTCGGGTCTCTGTCGAGGCCCATAGACCGAGAAGTATCGTAACATCACGACATTAAGCCCATAAACATCGTGGAAGACTCTGCAGAACATCTCGGTAGCTAGTTTACTCGCTGCATATGGAGAGGTTGGGTTTGTCGGATGCTTCTCATCGAATGGAAGGTATTTTGAAACTCCGTATACGGAAGAAGAAGACGCATATACTGTCTTCTTCACTTGGTTAGCCAACGCTGCAGATAACACATTTACCGTTCCGTTAACGTTTACCTCTTGAACCTTCCTTGGATTCTTAATGGAGTATTGAACGCCTGGCTGAGCAGCTAAGTGGAACACGACGTCCACGTCGTTCATAGCGTTTGTAAGACTGGCGTAGTCGAGGATGTCACCCCTCACTAGCTTAAGGTTACTATTCTCAGAATGATAAAACAAGTTATGTTCTTTGCCCCTGTAAAATGGGTCAAAATTATCATACACGAGAACTTGGCATTCCTTCCTTAGCAATTCATCCACCAGATGAGAGCCAATAAAGCCTGCCCCCCCAGTCACCAGCACATTCAAACCCTTAATATCCATTCCTCTTACCACCTAACAGTTTCCATCTAGCCATTTATCCTCTTTGAACATGTCTCTACATGTCTTTTAGCCGTATTCAGTCAAGATCGCGTGTACAAGAAGGAGGTTATTTCTTAACCTCTACAAATTCTTATAGATCTGCGTCATAAAATATGATTCTGATGAACCATCGATGCCCTTTTTTTAAAAAGAATAAATGGCGCGCATTCTAATACTTTACCCAGAAATCATTATCTAATACACCACACAATACGACTGTTGTATGATGGTTTCTGTTACTATATTAACATTGAGTTTGGAGGCTTAGTTTAAGAGATGAGAGAAACTGGGATTTCAGTTGTAATCTCCGTATATAACGAGGAGAGTTTTCTGGAGGAAGTGGTTAGGAAAATTAGTAGATACGAGGTTGATGAGATCATCATTGTTGACGACGGATCTATAGATGAGAGCCCTCGCATTATTAAGAGACTGGTGAAATCGAATCCTAAAATTAAGTGTCTTAAGATAGAAGAGAACTCAGGTGGATGCGGTTTTCCAAGGGAGCTCGGGGCACTCACAGCAAGAGGTAAATATGTGGCTTTCTGCGACTCCGACATAACCAACATTGACGAAGTAGACTATGGTAGAATCCTGGAAGCTGCAAGAGCACGTAGAGCAGACCTGATAATTGCCAATTATACTGGAAAAGTCGGGAGGGTTACAAACCTTGTAGCAAAACCCATGCTTCATCACTTCTTCCCTGAGATCCACATAAATAGGGTGAAGACAGGAGAGTTCTGTTCCAGTAAAAGGCTTCTCAACCATTTCCTTAAATCCACCAGATTTTCCAGATGGAACTCAACCGTTTCCTTAATCATCTTCGCATACATGAACAACTATAAGGTGATTGAGATCGATATAGGCGAACTACACCACACTATGAAGCCTGACTCAGAGCTGGTAGATCAATCTGAAAGCGTGATAAGGC
>SDBS01001761.1_pt1 | contig 21850 bp, 25 predicted proteins | sample 2277091 | NCBI WGS metagenome assembly SDBS01 (sample SAMN10404972, study PRJNA504765) | marine sediment metagenome | isolation source: marine sediment core GS10_PC15, 163 cmbsf | place: Arctic Ocean: Southern Knipovich Ridge | collected 2010
AGTTTCACAGGCAACTATTTATGATTTACTAATTACTGGTATTGGTTATAACTGGATTGGTAAGGTTAGTGATACTCAGATGAAAGAATTTTATAAGGTTTCATTAAAAGAGTTTTTGCCAGAGACTAAAGAGGGTGTTCTTGAATATAAGGCTGAAAGAATGATTGAGAATATCAAGGAAGCATTCCCTGAGAAGTTGGCTAAAAAGTTGAGACATATTGCATCTAGTACAATGTCGAAGAATACAAATCAATTTGAAACTTTGAATTATGTTCAGAGAGTTGGAGTTAATGTAAAAGCATTCGATACTGATGAGATTTTAGAATTTCAACTTATGCCGTTCGACGGAAAGGTTTATCCATTCCCACCAATGGAAGCAATTATGGCAGAGATTTATCTTCTTTGGTTGATTACTCAGAATAATGTTTCTTTCTTCGAGAATGGTGGAAAGCCAGATAATGTTTTCATTTTGCCAAAAGAATTAGCCGGAAGTCCTAATCATAAATATTTGATTGATACATTGAAGAAATATAAGAAAGTTCAGAATAAACATGGTAACTTAGTTTTTACTGGGGATTTAACAGTTCAAAAGTTAATGGAAGTTGACCAGCAAATGGAGAATAAAGATTTGGGATTATATTTGATTAGTGTCCTTGCTATGATGTATGGGATCCCAGTAAATCGTATTCCTTTTTTGGTTGGTAAAGCCGCTGCTGGCGGAGATTCTGGAGGTCTTGCTGATACTGGTTACTGGAGAAAGATAAGTGTTTGGCAGAGTAAGTTAGAGGCTGTTTACAATAGAGAATTATTTATTCCATTCTTTGGAGTAGAGATGAAATATCGTAGAGGTTATTTGCAGGACGAGGTTAGGGAGACACAGAATGAGATGCAGAAGACTTCTATTGCAGAGCAGAGGATGAATATTGGATTGTGGACTGCTGAAGAAGCAGGTGATTATTTGGATATTGATATTGATGTAATTAATGATGCACAAGAAGAAAAGAAGAAAAGAGATGAGGAGATTGCATCTGGAATGCTTAATCAGAATTTGAATACAAATGATAATGTTATGAAGAATCAAGATGCAAAAAATAAGGCAAAGAAGAAACAAGAGACTCAGAATAAGAATCAACAAAATGCTGGAGGAAAAAAGATAAATCCATAATGGCAATTCACAAAGATTTTCAAATGATAAAGGATAGGTTTATGAGTAATTTTCCTACTACTGGTGAATTTTTATTTCAGAGATTTATCGAAAAGAAAGGTTTCGATACAACCAATCCTTTGCCAAATAAAACAGAAACAAAAGAATTTAAATGTAATGTTGTTGGTGTAGAGATTAAAGAAGATGATTTATGTTTCCATGTTGAGGGACTGATTGCTACTTCACATATTGATGATACTGATAAAGATGAGGGTGCCGGCATTCCTGACAGGATTCCAAAAGCAACACTAGAGAGTTTCGCTGAGCAAATTAATTCTAACCATGATTCTAGGGTTATGGGAGCACATCACAGTGAAGGTTCTAATCAGAATCCTGTATATCGTGATTGGATAAATAATATTGGTGCTAATGATTTAGTTGACAATAGTGCAGGTGCAGAATTTTTTGGAGAGGCAGATGTTTCAAACAATCCTGCAAGAGTTATGACATTGGTTGACGGAGAACATGGTTTATTTGTTGATACTAAATTGTTAAAGAGTGATCCCATGACTCCTAACGTTATAGATGGCTTTCAGAGTGGACATTTCAATTCATTCTCAATAACTTATGAAACTGACGGGTTTCAGACTACTGATTTTGAGAAGAATGGAGATGGACTTGTTAGAGTACTTCTACCAGAAACTCGTCTTGCTGGATACACCGCTGCCAGTCATCCTAAAAATCCAAATGCTATTGCTACTGGATATGGTTATAAAGAATTCAAAGAACTAGTATCTCATACTCAACTAAATTTAAAGGAGGTTAAAAAAATGGAAAAAAATGTAAAAGAAGTTAAGGAGGAAGTTGCTGAAGAGGCTGCTAAATCTGAGGAAACTAAACCTGCTGAAGTAGCTGAAGTTGCTGAGGTAGTTGCCGAATCTGAAGCTGGTTCTGAAGAACCTTCTGAGGGTGAAGTTGCAGAATTGAAGGAGTTCCGAGCTTACAAAGCTAATAAGAAAGTTCTTGAGGAAAAAGAGGCTTTAGAAAAGAAGGCTGAGATGATTGCTGGAAAGATTATTGGTAAAATGGAAGTTAAGGAAAAAGTTCTGAAGGGTGATAATACACCTGCTGCTAATGAAGTTTCTTTGGAGATGAAGGAGTTTATAGAAGCTAGAGATAATACTAAGACACTTGAGATTAAACAACAGTTTTCACGAGCTGGTGCACTATGTGAATCTATTAATTTAGATTGGCAGAAATCTACTACGTCTATGGCGGAAAGTAGAGAGTACAAAAGTTTTATGATTGTTGGTCGAAATCTTGAGTATAAGGGATTAGGTATCACTACAAATCAGAATACGGACACAGACTATCTACAAAGTTCTGCGGAACTACAAGATATTTATGATCCTATCATCTATAATGCTCTAAATCAGGCTACTCTAACTTGGAATATCCTATCTAAGGATGACCTTAGTAAGAAAGGAAATAACCAAGTTCAGTTCACTCTTAAGACTGCTGCTAATACTAGTGCTGCTGCATACTTAGGTAATGCTGTTGCTACTGGAAATGTTACTAGGCTGAAATATCAGACTAAGTTTAAGAAATACCAAGTTGGTGTTTCTGTAGACGGTGACATGATTGCTGCTGCTCGAGGAGGACCTGTAAGTGACGTTTTCGCACAAGAAGTAATGGATTCTACAATGGATTTGATGGCTGTTATCAATCTAGCTCTGTTCGCAGAGAAGGGATTGGAGACTGCTGCTGAAGTTATTGGATTTGAATATATTGCTGATAGTGCAGGAAATACAACTCTATACAACTTAACACGAAGTTCTGCTAACAAGCTAGCTCCTGCTAGTGCTGGAGATACATATATTGATCAGAGTTCTACTGTCATTTCGATGACAAATTTGAGAGCTGCGATTCGACAATGTGTCACTGATGGTTCTAATAAGAGAGACCTTGTTTTCATAACAAGCCCTACACAGGGTGATATGTTAAGGGGTAAGTTTGATGATTCTCGAAGAATGTTGACCGCAAGGGATACAGACTTTGGTTTCAGTACTGATCTTTTCGTCGATGGAATCCCAGTCTTTGAAGACAAGGATTGTAACACTGACGATTGGTTCTGTGTAGACTTATCTGCTCATAGAATTGCTATGTGGATTCCACCTACAATCGAAAGATTAGGTAAATCTGCAGACAGTGAAGATGCGTTTATTAAGACGTATTTCGCTACTTACAATAGAGCTCCAAGAAGATTGGTACAAATTTTTGGTGCAGCTACATCGTAGTTGTATTGAGTTTGTCGTATTAAATTTCGATTACAGCAACCCCACCTTGTAAATAAGGATGGGGAACTGTATTCAATTATATTCCCATAAGGAAGGAGATAAGGAACCTAAATCCTGTAACTAAATATGAAGGAGAAAAACATGAAAAACAAAAAAAACTCCATTAATGGAATATGGCAGCTGCTGCTTTAACACCAACTGTTGTGCAGAAGACGTATATTCCTAGTATTGGAAAAACAGGAACACCTCTTAGGTTAGTAAAGTACTTTTTTCAAGTAACAAAAGTAACTGATGCTGATTGGATTGTTACTGCCACACATTTTCAGACTGGAACACCAGTGAAATTTAGTGCTGTAACTATTGATTCAAGTAGTGATGGTGTTGTAGAAAGTAAGGCTGGATTAACATACACCAATACTGGAACAAAGTTGACTCTATCTGGCGGAACCACAGGTACTACCTATGGTGAAGTTTGGTATACGGAGTGATAGAAGATGACAGAAGCAACTATTACTAACAGGTTAGATAACAATGATCCAACAACTGAAGTTGTGCAATTGACTGTTTCAGACGGAGAGACTTATATCTCGAAGAAGTTTGGAACAATTACTGCCGCTATTGCCACTGGTAATGCTGCTGTTGATGCTGACCTATGGGTTACATTTTCAGGCGGAACTGCAACTATTGGATGGGCAAGTCAAACGGACAAGTTACTAACATTGTTACTTTACGGAAGAAAGTAATTCCATAAATCAATAAATTTTTATTTTTATTTTTTATGTTCGGAGGAACTGAAACTCACAATTAAATAAAACAAGGAGAAAAAAATGTACAAAGCAATAAAAGAAATTGGCGGATACAAGATTGGGGAAGAGATACCTACTGAACAGGCTTTAGTCTGGAAGGATATGTATGCTGTTCCACATGTTGAGGAAGTTAGTGGTAAGTCTACTGTGAAGGTTGAAGAAGTTAAATCTGAAGAAACAAAAGTAGAAGAACCTAACAATTCTATTTTGGAAGATTATCTAGCTCGAGGAAGTAATGTAGTTAAGAAGAATGTTACTGAGGATAAACTTAGTGATAATCAATTAAAAGAACTTTTGAAGTTAGAAAAATCTGATAAGAATAGGTCTGCTGTAATTTTCGCAATCGAAAAAAGGTTGTCAAACTAATTTAATATGGAAGCGGGATTGGATGTTGGGATTAATGAGTTCAATAAGATGAGTAGTAAGGACAGGGATTCTGTTATGTTTCAAAATATGGTGGATATTAGAGGCAAGGTTAAAAAGGATCAAGTAGAAAGAAAAATACATCGTTATTGGCTGATTGCTATAACGGGAATATTGGGAATTAAAAAAATGTTTGGGCTATAATCCGAAACAAATATAAAAGATGGTGACTATAGAATAACATGGTGACAAATAAAGGATATGCAACAGTTGGGCAATTTGCAGAGGTAATTGGAATTAAAGTGAATGTACCCTCTTGGGAACCTAGCACTACTCCTTCAAATGAATCAGTTGGAACTGGTGATGATTCTGAAACTATATTTTATTTAGACCAAAGGAATATTTTAGATGGAACTTATACTTTGTTTCATGGAGCGGATGCCACTACGACTTCTGAATTAATTGATGTTACCGATTATGCTATTGAATCAGATACTGGAAAAATAACATTAACTGCTGCTGGTGTCACGAAACTAGGTACTGATAAAATCTTTGCAGAATATTCTTATACGAAAAATGCAATGTCTAATAGTTATCTCACTGAGGTTCTGAATAGGTCTGAGGTAAAAGTTGATAATGAAACTAATACTACATTTACTGACGGTACTGCAACAAATCCATCTTACCCATTGGAAACAGAAATACAACCTTCTCCTGGATATTTTAGAGAACAAATTATTGCAGAAGAGAAACCATTAATTGATATTCTTACAACTCTTGATGGAGATTTGGCTATTGATGCAACTACTGTTCCGGTTGCTACGGGTACTGGTTCTAATTTTCCCTCTTCTGGTTCTATAATTATTAACAGCGAGGTTATTAGTTACACAGGAGTTAGCACTGATGATTTGACTGGATGTACTCGGGCAACGATGGGTACTACTGCTACAACTCATACTGATTTAGACTCAATCCACACAACAATATTGTTTTTATCAAACACCCAGCAAGGTTCGGCGAGGGTTTATACTGTGCAACCTTGGGATATTAATATGCATGCTTCTGATACTGGTTTGTTTTATTCTTATAACCGATCTGTTTTTAATGAGTCTCAATTTCCAGATAGATTGGTTCAGCAGGATGTTGCTGATAGAGTTAAGTTGATTTATTACCATGGGTATGATACCATCCCTGACGACATCACAAGACTTACTTTAATTTTTGCAAAAGAAATGTTGGTAAAGGATTCTATTGGTTCTTCTTTGATAGCTGGAAGAGATGAATTCAGACCTGGCATGCTGACATCAGATATGAAAGAAATAGAAAGTATTATAAATTCATATATCGTAATACCAATGGGAAATACTTGAGGGTAATTCCTAAAAAACAATATCCGAGGATATAACATGGCACAAATAACATTCGCAAACCTATTTTCAGAACCACGAAACAATGTGGTTAATCTTATTTCTGATAAGACTAATGTTTCTGATCCCGTAACATCTTCTGCTGAATATAGAAAATGGATTTATTCTAGATTCCCAGATGTAAAATCTAGTGAGTTTTCAGGTTATCCTTTTATCGTTGTTCGTTCTACAGATTTGAATACTGAGATTCCAGAATCTAGTGGAGATGGAAAATCTAAGTTTGTTAATTTTGATATTGATATTGAGGTTTATACTAGCGATACAGCTTATGGAAATTTAAGTGGGAAGGGTTTAGTTCATATGGAATCAATATCAGATGATTTAGCTGAGACATTTATGAACATGACAAATAGAAAGTCATTGAAATCTTTTGGTTTGGCTTTTTCAACAATAGAACCAACTGCTATTTCCGAACAAGAATTAAAACAGCAAAAAGTTTATCAGAGAATATTTCCGTTGACATTTAGAAATAAACTTCAGGTGAGTGCATGACTACAATAGAAATTACTAATTTAGATAAGGTTGAGAAGTTATTTTCGGAACTTGGAGTAAAGGAGGAAAAGGTTTTAGCAAAGAGTAATATAAAGTTTCTCAAAGATATTAAGAGGTCAGCTAAACTTATGGCACCAAGAGATACTGGAGATCTGGCAAATTCTATTAATATAAAACAAACAAAAACTAAAGGCAAAACTCAACAATATCTTTTAGAAGTTACTGCTCCTCATGCTGGATTCCAAGAATTTGGATTTACTCCTCATTTGGCACCAATAACAGGGTCAAGAAAATTAGCCCCAGGATTTTATTTTGTTAAAAAGAATACTCCATTTATCAAACCTGCAATAGAAAAGAATTTCTCTAAGTTCTCTCAAAGTTTAAACATAGGTATAAAGGAGGCGATAACAGCATGAAATTAAAAAATAAAATGAATGACATTAGGCAGCTTCGAGTGTCTGGTCAGATTGTTATGGTTGGTCCTGGGGAAACTGTAGAGGTTGAATCAGCAGTTTATGACGATAGAGTATTCGAAGAAATTAATACTAAGAAAAGAAAAGAAAAGATTGAAGAGCTAACTAAACAAGAGGAGGTAAAATAAAATGACTCAAGCAAACGCTCCGAACGCAAGAACAGAAACTTTCTTAATTACTATTAAGAAAAATCTATCTGCCTCAACAGCCATTGAATTCCCAGCAACAGTAACTACTTACGATATTACTGGTGGTGATAAAGATTTCACTCAGATTGCAAATGGAAAAGGCGGACGAATTAAGAAATTTGAATTTCAAACACCGTATGAAGTTGCATTAGAAGCTTATTCACTTGAAGCTGGAACTCTTTCTGGTGGAGCAGTGGGTACTGGTTTTGCAGATTTACTTGCATCAACTGATGCTGCCCAGCCACTAAGTATTGTCGCAGACCATAACAGGGATGAATATCTTTTGGCTATTGCACATACCACTAATACATCAGCAACGAGTGCTATAGCTGTTAGTGTAGATGGTGATAGAATTGAAAGAGATATTTTTAAGAATGGTCACTTTATAAGTTATGTTTCATCTATGACAGATGGGATTAGGAAACATACAATTAAATATAAAGTTACGCCATTTGATAAAGATGCAAATTCAAATATTACTCAGGATTCATCCGATGGAACATCAGCAAATGTTGTTCCTGCAATAGTTTATCCTGCAGCGTAAGGATATAGCAAATTATTATTTTATTTTTTTTGCCAAGGAGGGGATAGGCTCCCTCATCAAAATCATGGAAACAAAAGTACAACAGACAGTAAATAAGAATAAGCTGAGCATAAGTAGAATTCCTAGTTGGGCTAAGGAAGTTATTATTGGAAGGGCTGAGGAACAGTTTTGTGGAGATTATGGGATGTGTGTTGCACAGATTGTTCGGGAATCGAATGAATATGATTGTTTGAAAAGAAAATTTTTCAACAGTGAACTAGGGGTTAAACTTGTTAATCAAGTTAGTCCCGATGAAAAGAAAAAGCCAGGAGATGAAATAAGAACTGGTAATGGAAGAGTAATCAAAAGGGGGAACACATAAAATGGATATAGATAGATTTTTAGCAAAACCGGTTGAAGTTGAAATTAAAGGTGAGAAGGTTATGATTAAACCATTGACTACGGATTTTTATCCTTTGATTGCAAAGTTAGGATATTATAGTCAGAGAATATTAGGTGCTCGTGCTAAACTTAAACCAGGAGAAGAATTGAATCTTGAAGGATTATTTACTGCAGAGGAGATGGAGGCTAGGGCTAAGATTGAATCAGAGATCGCATATTTAACATTTGAGAAAACTTTTGAGGGAACTACTAGAGAAAAGTTTGCGGAAATGCCAGTTGCTGTCATTGATGAAATTATGAAAGGAGCATTAAAAGCTAATGGATTAGATGAAGAAAAATTGGAGGAAATTCAGAAAGCTTTAACGAAAAATGATAAGTCGGATTAAGGATAGAGTTTCTCAGTCTGGAGCTAATCATGAAAAAGCTTTTATAACAACGGTGCTTAGGATAGGTATGGAGTTTGGTTATTTGCCAAGAGAGATATTGGAACTTCCCATACCTCAGTATATGGCAATAGTCGAGAATATAAACGAAACGGATAAAAGAAAAAATGGTAAATGAAGAAACAATATTAGTAAGAATTAAGAACAAAATTGAAGGTGAAGAGCAGTTAAAGAAGGAGGGATTTATTTTAGCAGAAGTTAGGAAACAAGGGAATGCACTAACTAAGACTTGGGAAAAACAGACTGCTACAAATAGAGAACGGGTGGTTGTTACTCAAAAATCAACAAGAGCTAATGCAAAACAAATAGTTGGTAATAGAGAAATCTTAACACAAGGTCCAAAGTTTCAAGCTCATTTTTTAGGTCTTATGTTTGGTGGTATGGCATTGAATCGAGCTATGAGTAATCTTACTGCTACTTCTATGGAATGGGTTGGAATTGGAGAACTTATGTCAACTACCATGGGTGTTGTTATGTTGCCTGCAACTTTGGAATTATTAGATCTAGCAGTATTACCGTTGATGGATGCATTACTCAGTATGCCAGAAAGTGTTCAAACTGTTATTGGAGTTACTGTTATTGGATTAGGGGGATTAGGTAAAGTTCTTGAAATTGCGGGACAAATTTCTTTGGGTGCGATAGCATTTCCAGGAGCAAAAGCAGCGATAATAAAGGCTTTTAAGGGAAAATTTGCAAAAGGTGCAGGAGTTGCTCTTGGAATTACTGCTGGTTTAACAATAGCATGGGTATCAATACAATCACAACTTGATGCAATAAAAGATGGTGATTTACAGAAGGAAATATTAAGTGTTTTAGGAATTGCACTTGGACTGGGAATCGCTGGACTTTCTATTGGTGCTGTTGTTGGGGGGGCTGTTGCGGGAGGTCTTCTTGGATTCACTATTGGTGTTGCAATCGGATTAATAATTCATTGGTTTATTAAGGAAAATAAAAAGCAAGATGTTGTAGATGGTATAGCTGATTTTACTAAAAACTTTCAAGGTGAGTTTTTTGAAGAAAATCTAATAGGGCAAGGAATAACTGGGGTAGCTGCTGGCATTGGTACTCTTAGTGGTTTATTTGCTCCAAAGGGTGGTGGTACTATACTTGATTTTCTTCAAAATCCATTTGCTAAACGTGAATTTGCAGTCGGTGGTAATGTAACTAATAGCGGACTTCATTTCTTGCACGAAGGAGAAACTGTATTGCGTAAAGATCAGGCTTCTAATCAAAATGGAAATATCTCCGTAACTTACAACGTAAACGTATCCGATAAAAGAGAATTTGAACAAATGCTAAGAGTTAATAACCAGCAATTGGTTAGAGATGTAAGGAGGAAATCAATAGTATAATGGCAAGAAAAGATGATATAACTTTGGCTAAAGGTTCTAAGTCTGTTAATTTATGGACTGTTTCTGATGCTGAAAATTTTAAAAATGTCCTAAATGTAATTCCTGGAATAGTTTCTCCAGATAATCAAAATACCGGGGTAAAGAAACCAAGTGTAGTTGACTTACTTAGAATAACCCACACATATCAATTCGAATGTTTCATTTATCATACTGCAGCACTACCTGCTTTAACTGTTAAGAATAATCTCATAGCAATATTTAATGGTTCAAATGTAAATAGTACTCCAGCAACTCTAACTTATGAAGATGGGAGTATTGATGTTTTTGTAGAGGATTTAGTTATCAAGGGAATTAGCAATGACGACGCTGTCGATAAGGGATATACCGGTGATGATTCCGCAGAGTATCAAGTAACAATAACTTTAGTGGAGGGTAAATTAGTAGGACAATAATGGCGAAACAAAAATATTTTTTAGGATTCTTAATTTTAGTTATGTTAACTGCAAGTATATATGTTATGATTCCAGGTTCAGTTAGAATTGATATTGAGAAAACTAAATCTACTTTTAAGGTGTGGGAAAATGGTTCATGGGTTATTTCTGGTGTTGAATATGTTAATCTATTTGATGGGTCCGCAAAGATGAGGGCTAGTGAGAGAACAATAGAAAATACAATGTTTGAGAATACTTCTATTATAACTAGAGTTTCTAAGTATAAAAACAATATTCTTGTTGTCGAGAGATATTTATTTGACGGAAATACAGATGATGTTACTTTGTTTCCAGTTCAACACAGTATTGAAGTTATTGGTGCGTATAGACCAGAACGTCCTTTTATACTTCAATATGAAGTTCAGAAATTATTATATAGCGGGAAAACTATTAACGGTGTTAAATCACCCCAATCTTTTGGACATCGGATGAATGTTGAATGGGATAATGGGAATTATTATTCTAGGATATTAAGATATTCTGGTAGGAATGAGGGTAAGTTGACAGTTAAGTATAGGATTGATTCTGATAGATTTTTTAAAAATGTTAGGTTATTTGATCCTCCTGAGAATATTACTGTTGTTTTGAATAGTCCTGTTGATAATTTTCAAAGTGAGCCAAATATAACATATAATTGTTCCTCTTCTATAGTGGGTGACGAGCTTCTTGAAAACATAAGTTTATACACAAATGAGACTGGAGTGTGGGCACCTAAAGAAACTATAGAAATATTACAGATGATGTCTCATTATAGTTTTGAGGAATCTAGTGGAGACGCTATTGATTTAAAAAAATTAAATAATTTAACAAATACAGGGGTTACTTTTAGTCAAATTGGATTAATAGACAACAGCTACCTTTATAATTCAGGAGATAAAAGTCAGATTAATTCATTTACATTAGACACAACAAATAATCAATATTCTTGGAATTTTTGGAGTAATTCTACTGATACTAGTGGGATATTATTTGAATATGCAGATGTTGGTAGAGATAATGTGTATAGTTTTCAATATAATGCAGGTGGTACATTTTCATCATCTAGAGTTGGAGGTGGTGCTTTTGAAGATCATGATATTGGAATAAACCCAAGCACATATCAAAATGTATGGGTAATGTGGACAATAGTCTATGACCAAAATGACAGCTCTATGAAAATTTATAAAGATTCACTATCTGTTGATAATTATACATTAATAGAGTCACCAACTTTGGCAACTGGAAATATTTTAACAATAGCAGGACATCAGTCTACTGCAAATTTTGATGGGAAAATAGATGAGTTCGGATTTTTTAATAAAGCTTTATCTAATGACGAAATAATAAAATCATATAATTCTGGTGCAGGAGAAATATCAGCAGGAGGTACATCAACAACGGAATTATTTAATACTGAAATAAACGGAAGTACATTATGGTCATGTCAATCATGTGATACAGCCGGAGACTGTAATTTTGCTCCATCCAACAGAACCGCTTTTTTGGACATAGCTGCTCCAATAATTACAATATCATTCCCACAAAATATATCCTATACTGTAAATGTATCAGATTTTAATTATTCCGTTGTTGAGTCTAATCCAGATAGTTGTTGGTATTCTGTAGATTTTGGAAATACTAATTCAACACCTGTTTCTTCTGGAACAAATTTTATAGATGTTACTTCGAGTAATGGAAGCAACACTTGGATAGTTTATTGCAATGATACAATTGGACAAGAGAATAGTTCTAATGTAACCTTTTTTATGGATTTAAATCCACCACAAATAGAATATGCGTCAAATTCTGATGTAACAAATATAACTGGTAATTTCACCGATAAAGATTTTGTGTTCATAAATGTTACAGTTATTGAGGATTTTGAAAAGAATATAACTTTTAGAATTTATTTTTCAAATGTTTTGAATTCTACTGACACTTTTACTGACGGAACTAGAAATATAACTTATTCAAATTTATCAGAAGGTATATATTTTTGGAATGTTACAATTTGTGATTTAGCAGACCAGTGTAATTCTACAGATACTAGAATTTATGGTGTTGAAAAAACTAATCTATCTTTACAATTAAATTTTTCTAGTATTTTATCAGAATTAGGTTCAGATATTTTAGTTAATGCTTCAAATAATCTCGGGGTAGTTTGCGTAGATGTTGACCATCCAGATTATGGATTAAATTTTTCCTGTGATGATTTTTCTTTAGGATTTGATTTAATCATTAATTATTTTAGATCAATTACTTTTAATGATAGTACAATTTTTAAAACACTAGAATTTATAGGAACTCAAATAAATACTATATTCTTTCCTGCACATCAATATGATGAAGTTGATAATATGTCTATTAATATAAGCGGTACGGAGACTTCTCAATATCCTGAGAATGTACAGATTAATAAATCTAATACTACAGAAGTTGATAGGATATTTCCTGGTTTTTTAATTGGAGATAATATTTATCTAAATAAATTGAATACTGAAGTTACTGATATTAGTTTGTTTTATTCTTCTCTGGGACCACAATCAATAGAATTTTTTATGGATGATGGAGCAACTTTTAATGAATTGGTTTTTAATATAACCGGAATTGAATTTGGTATAGATTTTTTAGATAATTTAGATAATTTTAGTAATATGGATACAATATTAACTACAGCACAATTAGATTTAAGTGGAGCGATTATGCCACCAAATTCAACTTTAACAAAATTTATTTTTGATGATTTTGATGATTCTAGTGTAGATAATGACAAATGGTCAGTTTCTCCAGACTTCAGTCAGTCTACTGGAGGAGGAGCTGATTGTAAAATAGAGCGTCACGTTACGGAACAAGATGGAGAGATAAGATTGCAAGCAGAAAATACTCATTCAGGGAGTGGAACAAATGGTTGTGGTTCGGGAACTTCATTTATAATATCTAATAATACAAAACTTAATTTATTTACTAGTGAAAATATTATTATTAGAATAAATGCAACAACAAGCGTAGAAAATGATAATACTGGTTGTGGTGGTTCTAGTTCTGTTACGATTGGAAATAATGATGTATGGGAAAGCGATTTACTGAGTTCTAGTAGTACATCTAGTTCAGAAGCAAAGATAACTTTCAACCTTACAAAATTTAATAAAACTCATTGGATTGCTGAATTAGATGGTTTTGAAATTAATACTATTCCAGGCTTTACCCAGACATATAATTGGACAACAAATACAAAAACTCTAACCAATGGAACAGACGTGCCATTAATAAATCCATTTTTTACTCCAGTTACTTACAATTCATTTGTTCCATTAGGAGTACTGGTTGAAGATAGTGCAACCCCTCAAACTTGTAAATTTTCTTTTGTAAATACTTTTGTAGATATTGTCAATAATAGTTTGTGGAATAGAGCTAATGGAACAGCAATTTCTAAATCTATTCATGATTCTTCTGGAGATATAACGGATGCTACACTAGACGCAACTGGTTTTACTGCTCCTAATGAGACTACTTCATTTTTCTTAAGTGCAAATAATGGTGATAATTGGGAACCAGTAACATTAGGTATTTCTCACTCATTTACATTCCCTGGTACTAATTTAAAATGGAGAGTAGATTTTAATATTACTGATCCAGGTTTTAAAAATTTAACAAGTAGAATTACAAGTGTTAATATCACAACTCCAAAAGGATTTCCATCTGATTTAACTTTTGACTTTGGAGAAGATGGTATAATTGATGCAACATTTAATGGAGAATTAAACTCTACAAATAGTCCATCAACTATATCAATAAATTCTACAGATTTATCTTCTGCTTTTACAGGATTTACAAATTTTGACCACTTATTTGAAGTTCCATTAAGAATAACATCTTCAAGCGTTGGAGAATTGTTTCTAGATGATTTCAACTTAACATATAATCCTAATCCGATTATATTAAATAGTACAAGTATATTTTCTTATTTGATTAATTCTATAAATTTTGTAGACTTTCCAATAAGTATAGAATCTATTGGTGGAAATATTACAGTTGATGATATTAGATATAATTATGCGGGTGGCAATGATACAATTAATGTTTTGGCTCATAACACTGATTATTCTCAAAATGTATCAAGAAACGTAACTTATTATTATTCTAGATGGGAGTATTTCTGGATTCCAAATGGAGTTGAGTGGATTTACTTTGCTCCGGGAAAGCCAGATTCTGTTAATGTAACTCCTTATGGACAAACACCAACAAATGCAATTCTAAATGTTACAAATTATGGATATGGTGGAAAAAATGCTACTTTATCAGTATTCCAAAATGGAACTTCTGATTGTGTGAATGTTACTATGAGTTTAACTAATTCCAAAGAAGATGGATTTTTATTAAACGAAAGTTTTATACAACTTACTAATTTATCATATTTAGAAGCAGCAGATATTTATCTTTGGGCAGATTATAATTGTACTTTTGATACGTGGCATTTATATGAACCAGATTATTATTTCAGACAATGTGTTGATGGGGGTGTCTGTAGTACAGATTTGATTTAATGGCACCTGTTAGAAATCTGGGAAGTATTGGTAAGACAAAACCAATTCCATCTACACACTTCATTCCACCGAGATTTGCTCCTGTTTGGAAGATAGAAATTGTCACTGATAGTGAAACTATAGATGTTACTGAATTATTGGCATCTGGTGAATTCAGCGACGGTGTTACTGATAAGATTGGTGATTTTATATTTAGATTGCTTGATCCATCTAATAATATTAGCAATAGGGTAGAAGAGTACGATACGGTAAATGTTTATTTAGACTATGGAACTACCGCGACTACATTAAGATTTTCCGGTAGAATTGAGAGAAAATCCAACGCTGAACAAATTTATATAGATATTTCTGGAAGAAGTTCAGCTATGATAGCGACTGGAGTAAATATAACTTATAGCTCTGATGGACCAAAGGCCAGAAGTACTATCATGACTGAGATTATTGATATTGTTAATTCACAAAATTCTTCTTCAAATCAGATTAGTACATCGGGAATTGAGACTGATACTGGAACTGCTGATGTAAGTTATGGAGAGATTCCTTTTTGGCAAGTTGTTGCTGAAATATGTAATGGTGGAGATAGAGATGCTTTTGTAAGTCCTGATTTGATTTTTAATTATTTTGAAAGAGGCAGTAGGGAGAATCGGACAGAAGCTGTTGTGGAGAGTATAAATCTTATAGAATCATTTGATTTTGCAAAAGATACTGAAGAGATTGTTACAAAGGTAAGAGTTTATGGGAAACAGGATGGGAATGTTCCGATTATTTTTTCTTCTTCTTCTGATACCACACAAACAAAAGGTATTGTTAAGGAATTAAAAACGGATATTGGTACCATTCTAACTACAGACCAAGCTAAAGATTTGGCTGAAAGTACGGCTGCTGCTCAAAATCTTGCACCAACGGTTGGAACATTAACAGCTACGATGCTTCCTACTCTTCTTCCAGGGGAAAAGGTTAAGATGGCAAATCCAACAAACAATATACCACCCGCTTTTTATGAGATAAATTCTTATAGGCATTTCTTTACAGAGGAAGGCTCCCCACAAACATCGCTTGTTATTAAGAAAGAGAGAATTGATATGTCTAAAGTTATTAGAAGAAGTTATAAATTTCAGAATGATGTTACTGAAAATGTTAATCCAAGAAAAATGGATTTTTCAATAATTTATGATAGTAATTCTGAAGTTGGAGATAATTTTTTCAATATTGGAAGTTTTGATAATACTGAATTAGAAGTTGGATCCACGGGAATTGGAGTCTTGAAAACTATTTCTGGAGAAACTGGAACGTGGATTAGTGCAGAGGTTCTTACAACTTCTCCCGTTTCTATAATTGAGATTCGACAAAATTCCACAGATTTAGCAGGTACTAAATTCTTTGTTAGTTTAGATAAAGGTATTACTTTCAAGGAAATAGGTTCTGATGCTGGCGATTTTACTTTTGATAATCCTCAAAATAGCATTATATTAAAGGCAGAAATTAAATCTTCTAATACAAGAATCCAAAAGATAGGGATTCTTTATAGTACATAATATGGTTCCAGAATATAGAAATAGAAGTTTTAAAGAATATTCTAAAAATCTATTCGGAATGTTATTCATAGGATCCGGAGCTTTCTTGATAATAGAACATATTTATATGTGGGGGGAATTCACTTTCTTTGATTTTATAGGACACGAATGGCTCGGGTTGTTTTTGATATTTGTTGGTATAGGATTGAATATAAAATTTTGGAGAAAAACTAAATAAATAAGGAGGTTAAAATGGCAAAAACAAAAATAATAACAAATGGGAAATTAGATAAAACCGGTTTAAAGAAAATCGGTAAATCTTTATTATTGACAATAGGTGCTGCTGTTCTTGGTTGGATAGGAAATTCTGTAGGTATCATAGATTATGGATCCGCAGAAACTATTATTGCAACCATCCTACCATTCATTGTGAATGCAGGATACAAATGGCTCGGCAAATACGAGTCAAATAATTAGAAGTGTTACTTCTTCCCTAGAGGACGCGAGTTGCTCTAGGTCTCTTTTTTTATTTTTTTAAATTTTAATTCTAAGCATCTATAATTAGTAATCCGACGAACTCATTGCCTTGTTTCTGAATCTCTAGTAAACGAATAGTCTTTGTAGTGTCAATCGTTTCTAGTTCTGTTTCAAGAGCCGCGAGTACGACTTCGTAACTTCCCTGCTTAGAGAATGTATCTAGTGCATAATTTGCCATATTAAGAGTATGTTAATGTGCTATTTAAGGTTTTCGTTTTGCCCAACCCCAACCCTCTTTTCTTTGTAGCCATTTAACAGCCAAAAATAATAATCCACCTAACGCTAGAACATCCTGAACACTAAGATATTTTTCTATCATAAATTTTCCTCAGGAATAATACCACTATTTTGTATAGGTTCTTCCATATCAAAATTCATAATATCCTCTTTTGTTCCTAAAGCCAAACATGCAACTCCGTTAGCATTTATTTCATCACTGATATTATACTTTGTTATTGGTTTTTTCAATCCAAGAAATCTTGCAAACTTAGGTATTATTTTACCCCATTTTCCCATATAACCTTTTCCCGATGTATCAACCATAGGGTTAATCAATCCCATAATTTGTTTCTCATACTCCTTAGGAAAAACAATCTCATGCAACTTAACTTCTCTAATTTGTAATTTAACTCTTCCTTTTTTTATAGAACCATCAGGCAGTTTGAAATTAAGAGGCATCCATTGAGCCGATAGGTCATTCTCCCATTCATTCATTCTGCTTTTGAGTCCTCTTGTTAGTGTGTATAGGTGCATAGGAATACATAGAGTATATACTTTATAAGTCTTTCCCTTATATTAAAAAATAAAAAAATAAAATTTAGATTGTCAAACATTAAGCTTTTAATTTCTTAATATCATGTTCAATCTGTTCAATCGCATCTGTGTATCCATCTTCAGTCAAATCACCAGATTCTTTCAAGTTGTCTAGATTCTTTTTGGATTCTTCTAACTTGTTAATTTCAGCTCTAGCTTCTTCGGTGATGTCTGGTTTCTGTGTAGATTCAGTAGCAGTTGTAGGCATCTGCCCAATATCAGCAATAGATGATGTCATGTGGGCATCTTCAGTTCCTTTCTTCTGCTCGTAATCATTGATATTCAACTCTGCGAATCGTCCAACAAATTCCTCTGGATCAACTGGGTCTTCTGAAAATTTCCAGCCTAGTGCTTCTAATATCTCAGTAATCTTACTGTTCGGAGTAATGGCAGTCTTAAACTCACCCTCTGTCCATGCACCTGTGTCCTTATCTGTAATCTTATAGATATGATAAACGAACTTAGATATTACAACTGGCTTATCATCAAATAGAATTGGTTCTACTGGTGCATCATTTTCATCTTTGCTCCAGACTTCGAAATCCATTATCAATTGTTTACCATGCTTGCATACCTTAACAGAACCATCTCTATTGGTAAATTCTTGAACTTTCAGAAGTTTTCCAGGGTAATAACCTTTCTTGATGTGTGGTCTATTTGCGAAATTGGATGTTGTATTGCTTGTTTCTAATAACATTTTTGATTTCCTTAGCTTTATTGTCCTTTATGGACTAGCTTTAATTTAGTTAATATTAACAAGAGTATATACTTTATAAGCCTTGCCCTTACACTTTATCCATACCTAATTCTTCCATAAAATCCCTAATATATTTGTTAGAAAGATTATAAGACTTCTTAGTAAACCGATAATCTATCTCTTTCTGGGGAATAGTAGAACCCATCCTAACATTCCAATCATTAATCATAACCCTAGCCTCATCATCCCCCACAACCCTCCTCAACTCACTCAGTATGATAAACATAGCCCTACCCAATCCATCACCCACTTTCTTAAAATCATCGCTTAGAAGTCGCTGTATAGCCTGTCTTACCTCATCTGGACAATCATCAGGATTAAAGTAAGATACAGGTGTAGGTTTAGGTCTATTTTTGTATTCCTTAAACTCTTCCACTAATTCCCAAGCACAATGAGGAGCTGATAATTTTATCTTGCCAAGTCTAGGGTAGATTCGATTGTCTTCGTTGCATACATAAGGAATAAAACTCAAATCATTATGAGTGTACCCCAAGAAAGTCTTAAATCCCTTTTTGTTCTTACTCAACTCACATCTAATCAAATGACTAGCCTTAATCAAATCTTTATCAAACTCCCTAATCTTTGTGTCCCAACAGGCAATCATTTTTGCCCTTAACCATTCAATAAATCTCTTTCTATCTTCTACTTGAAAGAAAGTAATCCAATCAATAAACACATGGATATGAATAGACTTATTGCCTGAATAATAATAATGAGGAATAAATCCCTTATTTTCTAAAATCTTTCCCACTATTTTTGATGCTTCAAAATTATCAATGTAATCCGGATAATCTGATTCAATCACAATTTCATTACCAAGCATACTCCTATGGACATCTACAGCCACCCCATTATGTCTGTTTGATAATAAAGGTCCAGGGAACTCTCCCCATTTAGTCCAGTGGTTATTCTCTCGATCCATCAAAGCTATCTTAAGTTTCTGTTGATTGTTAAGTTTCTCCAGATAATAATATCTATCTGTGGCAATAGACATATTTGGATTACCTAAGATATAATCAAATAATTTATAATCTGTTTCTTTATTTGCTATAAAAACCATCATCCACCTGTAAACATTTTAGATTGATTCTCATCCTCTGGTTGTTCCATGCAGTGAGGTCTAAATGCCCCATTGGTTTCTATGATTAATTCCATTTCCTTAAGCTTATCCATAGACTCTCTATATTCCCAATCTTTCATCCCTCCGGATAAAGCAAACTCTCTACATTGATTAAAGGAAAGAATGTCCTTTTCATGGTATATCTTCCAGTAAAGATACTGAGCATTCTCAGGAACATACCAAACCCTATTGTTAATATCAATATTTTTAATCTGATTAATATCTAACCAGCTTCGAATAATATGCATCCAAACATCCTTTAATACTTTATAATCTTCATCAATAGCTGTGAATGACATGTCACTTTCCATCAAACATCTAGTTTTAATAATACCATCAAGTATGCATTCCATGTGATGTTTGTGTCTAGTCTCATAATGTCTTGCAAGAATTTCACTTAAAGTTCCTGTGACCTCATTATAAATAGCTTCCATTCTTGTCATGTCATACTTGGCAGAAAAAGTGTGTAGATAATCTAAAATACTAATCCAATCATTGTCTGCAATTCTGTAATTATATATTTTTAAATCAGAATCATTACTCCGCTTTATCATCTGAACATGGTCTTCAGTCTGATAATAAATCATCCATCTAGATAAAAAGCTGGCATCATATCCGTTAAGTAAATTATTCATACTACTAACCCCTCTTACTGGATTTGACATTGCTAAAATTCTAGCTCTCATATTTACCCTAGCCCTAGATACTCCAGAACCAACTTCTCTTTTCTGATGCTCCAATAAATCATTCATAATCCCAACACTTTCCTCTCTATTGCTACCCTCTTGGGTTGTTCTAGAATTAACAAGACATCTCAGAAATTCATCACAAAGAGCGAATCTGTTACTTTCTGCTAAATATCCTAATTGAGCTGGATTGTTTTTGAATGATGGGACTAGGCTTTTTAGCGTTGATGTAGCTCCTGCAAATATTTCTTTAGTCTCCTTACTTTTTCTATGTAATGAATTTAATAAAGCTGACTTTCCCGAAGCTGCTGGACCCAAAACCATAAGATGCATTGGATAGGTATTCATCATCCCCTTTTTCTCATGCGTTAACCAAGACCATATCAACCACTTATACCATTTTGGTTGAAGTAATTTCCATGTCTTATCCTTTCTAGTTGTCGTGAAGGGATAATCAAATAAAGTATCTTTTCTAACGTCTAATTGTTTTAACCTTTTTTTGAATTGGTCGTGATTATCAAATTCAATAATTCTATTCCTAATTTTTTGTACAAAGAAGAAAGGAAGTTTTGTCATAAGTCTTGTTGAATCTGTTAAAGCTTTAAAGTCATTACATTTAACTTCCATTCCTGTGACAATATAATCTCCAGACTCTAGCCTATTAGTTGAAACTAGCATCATATCTTTATTGTCTTCTGTTATGAATCTATAAAAATAAAATGGCATGATTATTTCTTTGATTATTTTTAATTCAGCCTTGTTTATCTGCTGTCCAAATAACTTAATACTTCTTGGATATTCTCCTGTATCCTTATCTTTCTTCCCCTCAACAATAGTTGCAATCGGTATATCTTGCAACCTTCCTTCAAAATGTTCTGCAGTTATACTTCCATAAATTGTTTTCTCTGTGCTTATATAAAAATTAGCCAATCCAGTTTCTTCAAAAACTCCATTAGAAAGTTTTGTTAATTGACCATAGTTGAATGGTTGAGTAATAGATGCTACCCCTTCCGTTCCATTAGAAATTCTTGCATAAGCAGAAATAATAGCAGGGTCAATATCATTATCCTTATCCTTGTAGATCCCTAACATTTCTGTACTCTTATGTAAATCTATTTCCTCGTCGAGAAATTCTAAATCTTTATTCTTTACTTCCTCTCTCAATAAGAATCCCTTAATATTTTCTAACCTATTGATAAAATCAAGTTTCTTGTCATTTGTTGTTGGTTCTGGTAAATCAGCACACATCACAGCAATATCTCCCTCAATCCTTCCCCAGAAAGACATAGAAGAAAACTTGTCATTAATAATCTTCATTATACCAGAACGAACAGAATCACTCATCATCAATCTCCTTAATCTTTAAAATTCTGTGCCAGGGTAATGTTACCAACTTCCCTTGATATACAAAACTAACATAAGAAATATTTTTCTCTTTGACAACAACCCAATCCTCTTTCTTTCTGTCATCGTCGTCCAAAAATGCTATAAATGTTTTT
>SDBS01001762.1_pt1 | contig 21846 bp, 22 predicted proteins | sample 2277091 | NCBI WGS metagenome assembly SDBS01 (sample SAMN10404972, study PRJNA504765) | marine sediment metagenome | isolation source: marine sediment core GS10_PC15, 163 cmbsf | place: Arctic Ocean: Southern Knipovich Ridge | collected 2010
CGAATCGGGGCATCCACGTCAAGCGGAATCAATGGACTGCGTCGTAGAAATAGGAATTAGTATTGCGGCATTACTTCTTGGAGCTATCGGGTACCGGCTTAAGAAATTGCGTGATGCGTACCCACACGAACCGACAGCATCAAAAACGGCCGGGGAGATTGCCAAAGACGGTGCAATCGGAGGGCTGATGGGGGCTGGCGTAGGTTTGATCATCGGTTACATTGTGGGAATGACCTTTTTTCCCGTTATTCGATTCAACTATGCTGGTGAAATCGATATGATTACGTGGCTGGTATTGATTGCGGTTCTTTCATGGTTCATAGGCGGGGCATTCGGGGGGTTGTTGGCCGATCGTATTATTTTGGAGAATGACTATCCTCGGAAACGAAACACGCTGGCTCTCGGCGGCTTCTTCACCGCATTTACGATCTGTATTGCAAGCTCAATCTTTATGGGGATCGTAAACACGATCGCTATTCTGTAGAAATCTGATTCTCAATAACATTTAACGTCTTGACCAACACCCACTTAATCCTGATTTGATTCAACCATCTACATCTGGTTTATTTATCCGGAACGTCTACGAGAGGATCGAGGCAAGAAGGCGCTGGAGCAGTGAAACGGTCGCCGGGAGCAGGATGGATAGGGCGAGAGTCCGTATCATCGCGGTGTTATAAGGCCATGTTCGAGCGACTTTCAAGCGCGCTTCATACTTCAGCCACAGGTTCAATTCCGTCGAGGCCGACACCATATCTTCGCTGCTGATGGTTCCCCCGCTCAGTGACTGGAAAGCTTCCGAGATCTTCAATTCGGCAAGTTCGATGGCTCGCTTTTTTTCCGCAGATAAAACTTTGTGGGTATCTCGCATGCTGAGAAAGAAAATGAGCACGGTGATGGCCCCGAGGATCGCATAGAGGGTTAATGGGAATATGATGCTATCGTTGGCCAAGGGGTTAATGAAGAGTGCGCTGATGATCAAGCCACCGATAAATGCGAGTGCCATAAAAAGACTAAACCTTCCAATGGGTTCAAATGGGCGCAGGTTAAAGATATCGAACCTCATGGGCTGCTGGTGGAGTATGGTCTGCAGTTTAGTACTAGCGACCGAGGAATAAATCAGCCAGGACAAGGTGCCCCACAATAACGCTCCTGCGAGAGGGAAGAAGATCTTCAGCCATTGATAGTCCCCTTCGATGTTCCAAGGATCATTGATCCAAAACCCAAAAGCAGCACCCAGAAGAAATGCAAGCAGCTCTCCTCGAGCATCAACCTCGGATGCCTCAAACACGATTTTTTCAAAAGCAGCATCATCGAGAAGGATAACATTTCTAAGCGCGAGGACAGCGTGCTCGCGTGCGACGCCCATCGGTTTTTGCAGCGCTAGAATGTACACAAGAATCGCGGGTGCCATGTACATCGTCCGCCAGACCCCCTCGTAGAGAAATTCATGCATGTATCCATCTGCCAAAGCGACGAGAAGGGGCAAAATGAGGAGTACGATCCCCACGAGGACAACGAACCAGGTCCAGGATAGCCGGGTTTTATTTAGGAACTTATCAAGGGATGTAGGCGCGAAAATGGACATAATTCATTATATGAATGTTTTGCATTGATCGTCAATCTGAGATGGGATGTACTTTATCCAATCCTTCCATCTACTCATCCGATCATGAGGGGGATTTCTCACCTTCCTCCGGAAGGTTCGAAATGACATTCATCAGTCGCCCGACCATGAATAGCCGGGCTCATGGCTCAAGCCCCATGGGCTGAGCTGCTCAAGCCTAACAGGTTGAGCTTCAGGGTGCGAAGCACCCTTTCGCATTGAGCCCGGAGGTTCAGCTCCGGGCATAGATTTGTCATGTAATTGCGAGCGGAGGCATTCACGCCGAAGCGTGGCAATCCCTAAGATCGGTTTCCCTGATCCCAAGGTAGAGAGTGCTTTGTCGCCCTCATGGCTGCTTGAATTGATAGAGTTCTTGGCATAGACAAATGACAGTTTAATGTCAGATAGAAACATCTGTTATGCACCCATATTCCATGCAATAATACAAATGTGTTTTCTATCCGCATCTGAATATTCTTGAAAGGACTCGTCATGGATTACGGAGCCATTCTCACGCGAACATGGGGCATCACCTGGCGGTACAAAGGACTGTGGATCCTGGGGCTGCTCGCTTCTTGTGGGGCAGCGGGGAGGAGCAATTCGAATGGGGGCGGGGGCGGCGCGGGCTACAACTTTAGCGGCTCGAAGGATATCGGACGGCTATTCGAAGCACCGGATGAGGCGGTCTTGATCGCCATTGCTGTGGCTCTCATCATCCTGGTCCTTTTCATCGCCCTCTTCTTTCTTCTCCTCAGCGTCCTTGGTCAGAGCGGTTTGATCGCAAGTTTCAGTCGAGCTGACGATGGCTACGATGTCTCCGTGGGTGAAGCGTTTAGACTGGGGATGCCGTACTTCTGGAAGCTTCTTGGGATCCGATTACTTGTATGGCTCACCGGGCTGCTCATCATTATCGTAATCCTTGCGGTGAGCATCCCGTTTTTCATTGCGACCATGGGTGTGGGGTTGCTGCTCATACCCCTCTGCCTGTGTTGTCTCCTGCCCCTCCTTCCTCTCTTCATGCTGGTGGATGCATATGTGATTCTCACCATGGTCGCAGCTGTGGAGGAAGATCTGAGTGTGACCGACTCGTTCCGTCGGTCCTGGCAGCTATGTAAAGAGAATTTCGGTCCAGTCCTGGTCATGACCTTGATATTGATCCTCGGGACGGCGATCCTGAGTTTCGTGCTGGTTTTGCCGTTCCTGATTATGTTTGTGCCCATCGTTATTGGATTTCTCGTCGGGGGAGACCAGAGCATCGCTGCCGGCATGATCGTCAGCGGGCTCTGTCTGCTTATTTCGCTTCCGTTCATCTTCTTGATAAACGCGGTGATTACGACTTTTACCACGGGGGGTTGGACTATTACGTATCGGCGATTGATCGGACGTGAAGGCGTCTCGGAGTTGGGCGCCGCGACGACAGTTTGATTTCTCCAGCGACTTCGGAAGAAAAATCCCCCGTCTGATGACGGGGGATTTTGTGTCCTTCAACTTGAAGCAAAATAGACGCATTAAGTTTGATCGTCGATCTTCGCCTTAGGCGCATTCTTCTTGACGGATGCGATCCCGTTCTTGCAGCCATCTTTCGATGAGTAACCTTCGCCGGACGCGATGACCTGGTTGTTGCCCGCAAGCAGTTTCCAGCGGTATTCGCCCTTCTTATCTTTGTAGATTTCGAATTTTCCCATGACTTGACTCCTTTTTTCCATCGATGATTGTTGACCCCTAGTATAACGCTTGTTCGAGGTCTTTGCCTGTTAACTTTAACTTCATCTCAACACCCGGATAAAAATGATGATGCTGTTCACCATTTCCCCTGCCCAGATGACCAGGATGTTATGGGCGGATTGAACAGTCCCAGATCTCGCCCATCCACTGATGTCAAGAAGTGGATTATGAATAACATTATTTTTAAGAAATGCATCGTGTTACATATCTTCAGGAGTTATTAATGGAGCACAACTTAATGAAATTGTCGCGAGGAAGTATGATAGTACCTTGGATGGCCGTCGGCGTAGGGTTCGGTGTAGCTTTTGGAGTACTCTTGGACAGCCTTGCCTTGGGGATCGGCGTGGGTGCGAGTGTAGGAACCGCTCTGGGCGCTGGGCTTCAGAGTGTGGTCAATGGTCGTGTACGACTGAGTACAAAACGAGGGTGGGTCATTGTCATCATACTTGGATTGGCAGGTCTTTTATTCTCGCTCGGATTTTTATTCTTCTACCTTTTCTTCGTGTGAGCCGGGTCTATTTGATCTTGACGATCGGTGGAGAAACCATGAATTTTGATGTCGAAGATTAGTTTTAATTTGAGAACCGATTTTCTTTCGAAGTTGAATGCTGAACGACGGTCTGTAGTGGAAGGAATTTGGTGTGATGCATTGTCCGTACCCTGGGAGCTTATGCGTGTGGCTGTGGTCAGGAGCTAGCCTGCACCGTGTGCTATAAACTTCATGAGTGATCGGTTTCAGATAAACCTGGTTTTAATGAACGTTGATGTGACGGGAGAGGGGCAGCCATGAAGGATACGACCCGAAAGCGGGCAAGTGACCATGGATTACCCGACTATTTCGACATGCAGGCATATTTGGGTTACACCAAGCATCTCGGAGGTTGGTTCGCCACGCGGGAGTTGGTAGAACTCTGCCACCTCGAGCCCGGCCAGGAACTGCTCTATGTTGGCAGTGGAGCGGGCAACAGCGCAGTAAAAATCGCACAGGAATACGAGTGTCGTGTGGTTGGTGTGGATTTACTGGAGAAGATGGTCCTCGCTGCAAGGGAGTGGGCGATTCAAAAGGATATTGCGGATAGAGTCGAATTCCGTGTTGGTGATGCCCAGGATTTGCCCTTCAATGACGATCGTTTTGACCTGCTCATCTGTGAATCGGTAAATACCTTCGTTCCCAATCTCGATCGAGCCGCAGGGGAGTATGTGCGGGTAATTAAAAAAGGGGGATATGTTGGATTGAATGAGGCAATCTGGATAAAACTCCACATGAGAGCGGTGAAGAGACCATGCGCGCACTGACCGGTCAGCGTCTGCGCACATCAGATGAGTGGGTCGATATGATGAAGAGAGCGGGTTTGCAGGACCTGGTTGTCCGAACGTCCAATTTTGAGATGAGGCGTGAGTCACGAAGTCAGTTTGAATTAATAACGGTTGGGGATTACGCGCGTATCCTGGCTCGTTTCTTCAGAATCCTTTTATTCGACTCGAGCATCCGAAATCAGTTGAAGGTAGCTCTTTCGGAACCGAGATCGATGTACGCTTACATGGGGTACGGGCTCTATGTTGGACGCAAGCCGGAAGGCTTGCCATAACACCATCCCTGGAGCTGAGCTGTAACAAAGCTTCCTTGGTCAGACCCTCGTCTATCGGTCGAGCTGGAACTCCATCGGATCAGGTTTGTTATCAAGAACCTCTTCGATGCGCTCCATAACGTCGTCGGTAAGCTGATCAACGATGTCGACTGTCTTCAAGTTTTCTTCAAGTTGAGAGAGACGCGAAGCACCCAGGATCACCGTGCTGACATCGGGATTTTTCAGGCACCAGGCGAGGGCCAGCGTAGCCATATTCGTCTCCAGTTCTTCGGCGATAACGCTCAAGTCTCTCACCTTTGCAACACGTTCATGCCCTTCCTCGCTCTCAAAAATTTTCTTCATCCATTCATAGCCAGGAAGGTTGATGCGAGCATCATCCGGAATTCCTTCGTTGTATTTCCCGGTGAGCACACCGGAAGCGAGTGGAGACCAGATTGTCGTTCCGAGACCTACCGTGTCATAGAGACGGGCGTATTCAACCTCGAACCGCTCCCGATGGAACATGTTGTATTGGGGCTGCTCCATCGTCGGCGGGATCAGATTGTGCTGCCGGGCGATCCCATGAGCCTCCATGATTTGTTGGGCCGACCATTCTGAGGTGCCCCAATAATGAGCTTTTCCCATTTGAACGAGATCACTCATCGCGCGTACCGTCTCCTCGATGGGGGTCTCTGGATCTGGTCGATGGCAGAAGTATAAATCGAGTGCTTCCACGCCTAATCTGACAAGAGCCTGATCGCATGCCTCGATGATGTGTTTGCGGTTCAGCCCCCATTGTGTTGGTTTATGATCAGAAACACTGCCAAACATGACTTTGCTTGATACGAGATAACTATCCCGGCGCCACCCGAGTTTCTTAAGCGCCACCCCCATTACGATCTCAGCCTCACCGTGTTCGTATACCTCGGCGTTATCAAAGAAATTGACCCCGGCATCGTATGCGGTTTTCATAATCTCTACAGCGTCATCGATATCTACTTGTTTGTTAAACGTAACCCAGGCGCCGTAGGAGAGTGCACTGATTTGCAGACCAGATTTTCCTAATCGTCGATATTCCATGATTCACCTCATTTATTGAAATAATTGAAATATATAAATGACTTTCGTAAGCGAATAAGAGATGACAATCGTTGATCAGCTTAATTGTAACGTAGCCCTCACATAATTGCCGATTGATATGGTCATGGATACCCCCGAGGCATTCCCAATTCGGCTCTGTTCTCTATCTGTCGAGGGGTTGTGGGAAACTATTCCTTAAATGGTGTTCGCAACAGATCAAGGGGTGTGACTCATGTGTAGAATTGAGACACAAGGATTTTTACCTAGAGACTGGAAATACCCTCCCCCATCTGATGGATTATGCATCATCTAACTCCTGGAGGCGGAGATTCATGACCAGAGTCGTCTTGCCACCCGGGGTCATGCATCCTAGAATGCCCGCATCCTGGATGGTGTCGATGTCATCGCATATTCGTATGAACCTCACACGGAAACCGGCAAAGCGGATATCCCTGGGCTGTTTGAGCCTGGTCGTTGGAATAATGGGTCTCTCTGCGTGTAATTTTCAGAAGATTGCTGTGAGCCTATTTATGAGCCCTACGCCGACCCCTTCGGTGACACGCATCCCGACGATGACGCAATCGCCTACGAGAACACTTACCCCGACGGTCACGCCTACGGCTACCCGGACATCGACCTCAACCCGAACATCGACGCCCAGCCTCACCCCCACGATCACGCTTACTCCTACGATCACCAGCACCCCGACACGAACCGCCACGATCACACCAACTCCTGAGATTCGCGGTCGGGTATCCGTTCAGTCAAATTGTCGCTATGGCCCTGGTTCGGCCTACTTGTATGAGTGGGGGCTGTATCCTGCCAATCGTGTTACGGTGCTCAATCGAAACGATGATGCGACCTGGGTGTACGTAGACCCATGGACTTACATCGACTACTGTTGGGTAAAAGCCGATCTGCTGGAATTCGATGGCGACATCACCAAACTCGACGTCCGTGTGCCGATCTTGCCCGCATCTGACTTATATGGTCCGGTGTCGAATGTGCGCGCAAGCCGCGTCGATGGTGATGTATGGATCGCTTGGGATGGGATCTGGATGACCGAAGATGATTATCGCGGGTACCTCATCGAAATATGGATTTGTGAAGCCGGGGAGTTAATCTTCAAACCAATCCACAGCCATGGGTTCCTCGTGATCCTCCCGGAAGACCTGGACTGTGACGAAGAGTCACATGGTCGTGTGTATGCCGCTGAAAAACACGGCTATACACGCTGGGTCGCGATCCCATGGCCAGCTCACCCAACCGCCACCCCCCCTAAAAAGCCATCTGAATAATTCGGGAATAACTTTCCGGATCTTCTTTGGGTACGAAAACTATCCTCGTTATCGTCCCTCTATATGTATGTGTTTCAATTCGCGAATATAAAGTGCGATCGGGCGTTTTGTGTTCGCTCAATACGAGATGTATAGTTCTCGAAATCTCGATGTGAAAGGATCGGACCTTGACGGATATCCGAATCTCAAACTTGGCGGACATATTGGTAAATTACTCTGTTGAAGTGGAACAAGGACAAATGGTGCATATTGGTTGTTGGCCCTTCAATACTTCAGCGCTTCCTTATCTACAAGAGGTCACCCGGGCAGTGCTCAAAGCAGGGGGATATCCGCTGCTCGACCTGGAGCCTGAGTTTTTCAGTAATGTTCTGTTTGACGAAGGAGACGATGCGCAGATTTCATTCGTGGATCCTCGACTGCTGTGGGGCGCACGTGAATTGGACCGATCGATCGTCTTCACTTGTGAAGAAAATACACGCCGATTAACAGGAGTTGACCCAGAACGGCAGACACGATGGGTGGCCGCAAATCGCGAGGTTCAGGACATTTTCTATCGACGCGCTGCGGAAGGCAGTCTACGCTGGGTTTTAACTCTGGTGCCTACGTCCGGGTATGCGCAGGATGCCGAAATGAGTCTCGAGGAATTCGAAGATTATTTCTTTAAAGCTACGTTCGCCGACATCGATAATCCCATCGATAAATTGACCTCGATGCGTGAGGAACAAGACCGCATCATATCCTGGCTTGCTGGAAAAAAGGAACTAAGAGTCCAGGGTCCGAATGTTGATCTGACGCTGTCTATCGATGGACGCCCTTTTATCAACTGCTATGGTGATGAGAATCTTCCAGATGGTGAAATATTCACCGCTCCAGTGGAGGATTCGGCGGAAGGCTGGATTAGATTTACCTACCCCGCGGTTTCGAGTGGCCGTGAGGTGACCGGTGTGGAGCTTCAATTTGAAGCGGGTAAGGCGGTCAAGGCGACGGCTGAGAAGAATGAAGAATTCTTACTGGCCTTGCTCGACATGGATGAAGGGGCGAGATTTATCGGAGAATTTGCATTTGGCATGAATAAAGCTATTGATCGGCATATTAAAAATATTCTCTTCGATGAGAAGATCGGGGGGACGATTCATCTCGCCCTTGGATTTGGATATCCAGAATCTGGGAGCAAGAACAAGAGCGCCTTGCACTGGGACATGATTTGCGACATGAAGGACGGCGGGCAAGTCCTGGCGGATGACGAGATGTTTTATAAGGATGGGGAATTTCTTATATGAGAATCTTCTGCATGAGCGTTCGATCGGTATTTAACCTGTTATGAGATCTGCCTCATGGAAAATAGTATGTGAGGCTGTAGGATAGGCAAGGTGATGGTTTTGTAGGTCTCGGATCAACCTATCTGCATACAAAAATTGATCAGATAGTATGTGACATAACCTGGGCCCAAGTAGCTGGGCTGGTTTATGTGCTATAGTAATGGTAGAGGGCGTACTTCATCGACCTGGTGCCCCAGGCGATGATAATCAAGCAGTATGTACGTATTGATCTACCGCTCTTTCACGCCTCCTCCATAACCCCCCGCTATTTTGTACCGTTTACTGCTGAAATCCAGTCACTGAATACGATCTGCCGCATTCAAATATAGATCATGCGGGGATTGCTGGACTTTATTCCATAAACCGTCTCACGGGCCTCGCAAAGGATCAAATTGTGCACAAAGCAGCAATCGGATATCCATATACTTGTAAGCTCGCTGTAAGTACGAGTCAATCTATAATCAAAATTGCCTTACAAAAAGGGGATTGGTCCCCTTCTTGCATCTGGAGAGGAAAACCGATATGGATATTGATGTGAAAACTAACTTGTACAACGACACGAAACCTCTCCTCGATGCTGTTCCTGAACAACAGAAACCGGGCGCGCCGTCGTCTCTATCTGCAACTGGTCTTTCTGAGGAAGAGAACAGCGTCAGCGATGAGCCGTGGAAGAAAGAATCTTGGTGGAGCATGATCATCTACTGGATGGATGAGTTCATCTGGTGGCGGCGGTACTGGAATAAACTGCGCACGCGAGGCGATCAATAAATAACGACGTGGGACATTGCGCCTCATCCCGTGCATGTATAAGAACGTAAAAGATCACGGGCCCATATCAACCATTATAAAAGCCTCCTCCGTCGACGGAGGAGGCTTTTTTTTCCCCAGGGCCAATGCGCTGATGATGTCTATCCTAAGGGAAGGGTGGGTGAACCCACTTTCCGGTAAGTTTGTCGAGCGCAAGCCCCAGCTTCTTGACCTCGGTCATCTCTGCGATCAGCATGCTCAATAGGTAGGATTCAAAAGCCGAGAGATGTGGAGCATGCATGCTCCGGTTCAGCATTTTTTGTGCAGCACGGATGAGCTCATGCAGCGCCGCGGCGTCTTCGGTGGACAGTTCCTCCCCCCATGCATTAAGACCTTCCGCTTCGTGCCTCACCCGATCTACCCTGACCACATTGGGAAAAACGAACAGGCTTGCGAAGGGATCCTCGTGCTCCATGCTTCGACCATAGCATAAGGTCCCGCATTGTCTATCCCCTAAGCGGGGAAGTTATTCGGGGGATTTCTCGCCCGGAAGCGGTTGGTCTCTCGCATAATCAACACAATTTCTACATCCCGTCTTTACCCGGGGATTACACGTCCAAACTATCTTTTCAAGAAGGAACGCACCTGTACAGCAGCAGTGAAGGAGGGAACCTGGGATGTAAAACAGCGTAGGCGAGATTCGATTTTAAGACCGATGGAGGAGGGGATACTCCCATCACCCCTCAATCAGAGACTGCCGGCATAACAGTCAACTCGTTCTCTAGTTGAGGCGTGGTCCATGACAAGGCTCACGTTCAAATGTTTCACAATTTCCCTATATGGATATCGCAAATTTATAACAGTGTTTGTCTATGATCATGGAGAGAAGTTGCTTGCCCACCGAGATGAATAAAAAAAAAGGAGTGATAACATGAAAAGCAGAAAAAAATGGTTATATCTCATGCTAGGGGGAATTGGAGCTCTTGTGATTGTGTTCAGCGCTGTGTTAATTTCCGTCCAGGACGTCGGCGCCTCACCTTTGCTTCAGGGGGAAGGTCCGGGCCGACTGGGAGGTCAATCGGGTGATTACGCCGAGGCGCTTGCGGAAGCGCTTGGGATTTCTGTCGACGAGCTTCACGCGGCGCAGGGATCCGTGCGTGATGCCCGCCTCGCAGAGGCTGTCGATAGCGGGATGTTTACCGAAGAGCAAGCGGCACAGATGGCGGAACATGAACGAAACGGCATTCCGATACGCGGCCGTTCCATGGGTTCGGAATTTCAAACCGCACTCGCTGAAGAGCTAAATATCTCCCTCGACGAGCTGGAGCGTGCACAAGCGCAGGTGCGGAAGGACTTCATCGCAATGGGCGCTCAAAGTGACGTCATTTCGGCGGAGCGGGTGGAATGGATGGATGCCCGATACGCTGTGCGAGAATATCTGAAAGATGCGCAGCAGGACGCCATGGAAAGCGCCATCGAACGCGCGCTCTCAGATGGCGCCATCTCATCGGATCAAGCCGATTTGCTCCGAGACAGGATGGAAGGGGGTTTCCCAGGTCGGGGTGCTCTTAAGCGAGATCCCGGCTTATTTGGAAAGCCAATGCCGGGAGGGAATTCCTAGAAACTCTTCCCGCACTGCCCCGCATGGGGGAACTGGTTGACCTGAAAGTTGTCACATATGAAGAGAGATGGGATTGGTCCCCATCTCTCTTTTAGCTGTGTCATGGTCACATCCATTTTGAGGAGCCTTACACTGTGTTTCCCTCAACGATATCCAGGAGTTACACAAAATTGATAGCTCTCAGATAGCTTTTGATAGACGCCGGATTCGATGATGAAGTCCGATTTTATGTGATACCGTTATTGATCCGAGGGAATATTCGTTCAAAGCTCTGGTTAGGAGGAAGAATGAAGTTGAGAAGTCGATGGCTTGTGGTTGCCATTATGGCTATCGCCATGGCATGGCTCGAAGCGGCCGTCGTGATGTACTTGCGTTTCTTCATTGATCGAATCGATCCTTATCAGGTGGACCCGCTTCCATTGATAGCGGAGCTTGGTGAAATCGAGGTGGTGCGAGAGGTTGCAACGCTGGTTATGCTGTGTTGTGTAGGTTGGTTGGCTGGTCGTGATAAATTTTCTCGTCTGGGATATTTTCTCATTGCCTTTGGTCTTTGGGATATCTTCTACTACGTCTTCTTAAGAGTGATGGGTGGCTGGCCGAAGACAATCCTGGATTGGGATATTCTCTTTTTGCTACCGCTTCCATGGTGGGGACCAGTGCTGGCACCGGTGCTCATCTCTCTGCTGATGATCGTGTTTGGATCATTGTTGAGCACGGCTGAAGGGCGTCTCTCCAGTCTGGCTTGGTGGTCCTGGCTTGCTGTGATTGTAGGTGTATTCCTGGCGCTCATCACGTTCATGTGGGAGGCGCTTAAAGCGCTGCCAGGGAGCGTTGAAACAATACGCGCCATCCTGCCAGTCGAATTCAATTGGTGGCTGTTCACTCTTGCAATTTTCTTTTTGGCGGTACCCATTTACGAAGTGGCGTTCAGATTAAGAACAGATCGTCCTCGCGTGCTCATGCACGACCGATGACGACATCTCGCCCACCTTGATGTGATTTTTGGTGATTGAAAAACCTTTCCGCCAATTTCAACAAACGCGCGCCCATGACAAAAGCGAGGATGGTTAAATGCTCAGCAACTTAAAGATGAACTTGGGTGAAGCTCGTTCGGTGAAAAATATCCCGAACCATGTAGGCATCATCATGGATGGCAATGGGCGATGGGCGCAAAGGCGGGGTATGTCCCGAATGATGGGGCATCGAGCAGGGGTCGAGAATATTCGTGAAATCATTCAGACATGTGTCGAGCTGGGGATTAGCCACCTGACCCTGTATGCGTTCTCCACGGAAAACTGGAAAAGACCTCGTCGGGAAGTCGATGGTATTCTTGAGTTGATCGGCAGCAGTATCACCCGAGAGCTGGATGAGCTCGATCGTTCAGGAGTCCAGCTACGTCATCTTGGTTCCTTGAAGAATCTCCCTCCTGCCACGCGTTCCAGAATAGAGCGCGCCATATTGCAAACTCGAGATAACAGCCGATTGACGCTCAACTTGGCCTTCAATTATGGCGGTCGTGCGGAGATCACCCAGGCTGTGCGAAGGTTGGTGCAAGATGGCGTAACCGCAGCAGAAATTACAGAGGAGCGGCTAGGAGAATATCTCTTCACCGCTGGTCAGCCAGACCCCGACCTCATTATTCGGACCGGAGGGGAGATGAGGTTGTCGAACTTCATGCTCTGGCAAGCCGCGTATACTGAGTTCTATTCCACGGATGTGCATTGGCCAGATTTTTGCAGAGAGGAATTTATCGACGCTCTTGAGAATTTTCGGAGTCGGGATCGCAGGTTTGGCGGGCTGAAGCAGGGGAGCGAATAAACTCGCGATCCTCCCACAGGAAGGTAGTCGGTGAGTAACTCTCGATGGATCTGTATAGGAGCTTCGGCGAGTACGAAAACCCCTGATAATTGTATATGATGGCATTGTGCGAACAGAGCAATAAACCTGCCACGCGATAGCTGCGTCGCAATCAATTGTGGATTCAAATGACTGATCAAATACCAAGACGCATCACTCGCCGTGGCTTCCTGAAAGCAATCGGCATCACTACTGTTACTGTGGGAGTATCCTGTCTCGCGGGGTACGGATATATCTTCTACATCGAACCCCAATGGCCTTCGATTGAGAGCATTGAGATCCCGGTATCCAATCTGCCGCGTGGACTTTGCGGATTCAAAATTGTGTGTCTGAGTGACTTTCATCTGCATCCATTCACTCAGATCGATCTGATCGAGCAAATCGTTCTAAAAGTTAATGAGCTGGAACCCGACCTGATTTGTCTTCTCGGGGATTATGTCTTCGAACGCGCCGATTCGATCGATGAGCTGGCGCCAGTTCTCTCACGCCTTAAATCCGGTTTGGGCACGTTTGCCGTCTTGGGCAACCATGACTTGTGGACAGATGCCGGGGTAGTCCGTGATGGGCTTGAAAGAGTTGGGATCCGCGTGCTCATCAATGAACGTGTAGTTTTCCAACTGGGGGGAGACGCACTGGCGCTTGTGGGATTGGATGATGGGTGGAGTGGGGCACCTGACTTATCGAAGGCACTTGAAGATACGCCGGTGGACACAGCGGTGATTCTGATGATCCACGAACCCGATTTCGCGGATCTCTACGCGCAGGATGACAGGATCCTTCTTCAGCTCTCTGGGCATACTCATGGGGGTCAAGTCCGATTGCCGGGTGTCGGAGCACCATTCCTGCCTGCTTTTGGGCGAAAGTACGATCAGGGGCTATATAAGATCGACGAGATGTGGCTCTACACCACGCGCGGTGTAGGGGTCATCGATCCTCCTGCGCGATTTAATTGCCGTCCCGAAATAACCGAGATCCTACTACGTTCAGCCTAGATCGGTAGGATGGCATCACATAGAAGTCTCTTCTCGATATCCCGCATGCCAACCTGCTAATATTAACGCAGAATAGAACAAAAGTTCTATTTGAGTATACATCTTCTCGTGATATTGGAAAGATTTCCCACACGTTTCTGTGACTGGAGATCTGTTGAGAGATGTTCGAACATGGATTCATCGTTCTTTTCGATGGAATTGGCGGCGAGTGTGTATTAAAAAGTAGAGATGATCATGACAAATAAATGCGAGCTGATTGAACGATCTGGTGTTGCCACCGTGTTCGTGCGGACCAGGTCCGCCGTACAGGATCTCCCGGGTCTGATGCCCGGGATTTACGCTGAAATTGCCCAATACTTAGGTGAGATTGGCGGGCAGCCTGCAGGTCCCCCATACGCGGCATCCTACAATATGGACATGCAGGATCTGGATATCGAAATCGGCTTCCCGGTTTCCGATAGTCTTACGGGGAAAGGAAATATCCAAACTGGTGAAATCGCTGGTGGATCGTACGCAACCTGTCTTCACGTCGGTCCTTACAGCGAGGTAGCTCCTGCTTATAACGCGCTTACAGAATGGGTAGAAGAAGAGGGGCTTGAGACCACTGGTGTGGCGCATGAGTTTTACCTGAACGATCCCCGCTGAGATTCCCCCGAGAAGCTGCAAACTCAGATTCTCTACCCTTTGGAATAAAAATCCTTCTACATGTTTGCGGCGAAGGGGTGCTGGGGCTAGGTAAGGATAGAGCGGGGGAGCGGAGGTCCCGCTCCCCTCAGCACAGCCCTGGAGAGATATCCACCGATCTAGTTTAACCTTCCCCGATCGAATTGGAGTCGACGATCGTTGACGGATAAGTTCCCAGGGAACAACATAAAATCAACAATGTATCATCAGTATCCCGGATACTGTCATTCATCGCTCTCTAATCGGTTCTCATGATTGGACCTGATATGATTCAGGGAAACATGAAGTTCGAGCATTGAGATTTCTAAAACCTTGAACCATCAATAGAGAAGGTGGTGTGCTGTGGGAACAAATATTGTAGAAAAGGCGACCCTGGGCGGGGGTTGTTTCTGGTGTCTGGACCCGATTTTCCACGAGATGATTGGTGTTGAGAAGGTGGAAGTGGGGTATGCAGGAGGAGCCGAGAATAATCCATCCTATGAATCCGTTTGTACGGGTTCAACGGGTCACGCCGAGGTCGTCCAGGTCACGTTCGATCCAGAGCTTGTGAGTTATGAGGGCTTGTTGAAAGTGTTTTTCACGGTCCATGACCCCACGACCCTCAATCGGCAGGGCGCCGATGTGGGGACTCAGTATCGATCCATCGTCCTCACCCACGACGAGGCGCAGCGCGAGACCGCCGACGGTGTGATCGAGTCGCTCGAGGCGGAGCAAATCTGGGGGGAGCCAATCGTCACAGAAGTTGTTCCATATGATGGTTTTTATCGAGCCGAAGAATACCATCAGGGATATTTCGAAAAAAATCCAAATCAAGGTTATTGTCAAGCGATTATTGCGCCAAAAGTGGATAAATTCCGGACTTCGAACAACAACGTCCTTAAGGTAGGTACCTCCCGATCTTGAATTCCATATACAAGTGTACTTCTTCACCTACCAGTATTATTTCGTGACCCAAACAGTAATCCGACTGAACTGGTAAAGTGCGGAGCGGGACAGCACATCACGGTTTAACCTAATCATGTCTGAGACAAATGTAATCCTGTTCGACGGATATTGCACCCTCTGTACAGGGCTGATTCGTTTTGTCCTCAAAGAGGATAAGGAAATGGTCTTCCAATTCGCCTCACAAGGTTCCGTGATGGGTAAAAGCTTGCTGGATGGTTGTGAGGGAGGAATGGACCTCGCCGAAAGCATCGTACTCGTCATGGATGAAGGATGTTGGGTGAAGAGTGACGCGGTGCTCAACATTCTCAACTGCTTGCCAGGACCATGGGCTCTAGGCAGTGTTTTCCGTCTGGTGCCTCGACCAATTCGTGATTGGATCTATGACGGTATTGCCTCCAATCGCTATCGTTGGTTTGGTCGACGTGACGTATGCATGCTTTCAATTGCGGGATACGAAGACCGATTCATAGCGTAATGCCGGCATTTTCAAATATCTGCATTCACGGGTGGATTGGTACATAGCCGCTTTGAGCGACGGCTGCTTGTCCTTCTTCAGATAATAGCCAATCGAACAACGTCCGCGCCGGCTGATGGCCAGGTGTGCCTTCACGGATAACTGCATAGACCTCGGTGGACAGCGGGTAGGATCGTTCCGCGATCGATTCCGGGGTTGGGAAAATACCATCGACTGCTAACACCCTTACTTGCTCATGCGGGAAGATATATTCAGCATAGAAATAGACAGAGTAACCGAGGCCGAGGGGATCCTCACTGATGGCATTGATGGGGCCCATCATCGATTCTAGGATCATGTCGGGCGAGTCGATCATCTCAGCTCCCCTCATGACTAATTTCTCCATCAATTCTTGACTTCCGGAATTCCGGTTGCGTTGGTAGGTATGGATGCTGCCGGGTATGCCTCCGAGTTCTACCCAGTCTGTGATTTCCCCCGTATACGCAGCACGTAGATCACTTAGTGATACGCTCTCAACTGGATTTTCCGTATGAGAAAGGAAGACAAAGGCATCCAACGCGACTGGTCGCAGCTCAAACTTAATGCCCTCCTGTCTGGCAGCAGTCAGTTCATCATCGGAAGGAGGACGTGCTACGAGAATGATATCGGATTCCCCGACGATGAGATTCATATAAGCATCATGAGTTCCGCTGTGCCATATCTCATGGATCCGGTCCACAGCACCGCTGGGATCCAAAATGAGTGAATCAGGACCGAGGCGTCTGGTGAGTTCAAATGGTCCAGCATCGTGCCATGCACAAGAAATCCCAAGGATGCTGCAGGCGATTTGAATCTGCAGGGGAAAGGCAGATGTAGAACCGTCAACGCTTGGATAGCTCGTGGGTGTAATGGAATCCATGTCTATTCTTGCCGGGATGACTGTGGATTCTAATAAGGTCGGTGTGACCAGCCCGGCTGGTGGTGTTGGAGATTTTGCCGAACAACCCGAGCTCAAGAGCAGGGTGAAACCAGCTGCGAGAAAAAACCTCAACTTATACGACATTTTTTCCTCCTATTAAGTCGCATCATGCGTCGGAAGTAATAATGACTGCCGGCGGGAATCGTCTAAAACCTGGAGGTAGCTTACATCGTGAAAGGATCAGGATGATGGCAGTTCTGTGTCTTAACCGGGGCACTTGTTGCGGGGGATTACGGATTAGTTAGAGGAGCATATCTCCTCATGAGAGTGAGAACGAAATGCAAGAGACGCTCGTGGAAAAATCCGAGTGTCATGGCATTGATGGGGAAATGAATCTGAAGCCAGTGAATATGATTATGGTTGTACATCCAGGAAGCGAAGATGAATCGGACTCCTCGCGGGAGAACTTGCGTACACACCCCGGTACTTCCGTGGGAGCAGGGAGGCCATCTCCATCATTATTTCCATGAGAATTTCACCGCGAAGAGCTCTATTAACAACTGTAGTCGGATTAAGACGAAAGGGATTTCCAACTGCGATATGAAATGGGGTGCGTCGTAGTTTAGCAAGGTTTTGCTGCCAGTTCTCACTGCCCCAATGCACCATCGGCAATATGGGGGCATTCGTTTCAAGCGCAAGGTGGACAACGCCGGGCTTCCCTTTTTGCAGACAGCCATCACCGCTGCGAGTTCCCTCCGGCGTCAATCCAAAGATGCCTCCAGCCTTAATCCGCTCGACCGCCTGTTCGAGCGCTTCACGATCTGGTATGCCTCTGCGGATTGGAATCCCATCGAAGGTGGTCACCAGCCATCGGATCCAGAAGTTTTCCATGCGGTATGCAGCGACAAAAGTTGATAAAGGCCGAGGGTTGAGGAGGGATAAAATTACTGGGACTTCGAGCACATTGACGTGGTTGATCACAAGAATGAGGGGGCCTTCATGTGGGACACGTTCAACCGCCGCGGCGTCAATCTGACAGATTGCGCTCGTAAGCGTTCGGAAAAATCCAAATACGATAGCCTGGCTTATGCTCATGGGCTTTCCGGGGTAGGTGAGCTGATGATTTCGAGGTGCTGGGGGAGGAGTTCGATGCTCAATTTTGTCCCGTCAATACACAGAATTTCACCGTCAGTTTGCGCAGGCAAGACGCCCTCTATGGCTTCAATCATGATTTGCTTGCCTCGTAGGGTCGTGATTTCTCGCTGGGTCCCCTGCGTGCCGCGCATGAAGTGGGGAAGCAGGGTCAGAATTCGTCTCCGGCTGACTTGCTCCGCGATACATAAGTCGAAGAACCCATCCGTCATGGACGCTTCCGGCGCCATCCAAAACCCATCCCCAAGACGCTGACCGTTCATGACGGAAACCAGCAGGGTGGGGAGCGAAAGCTCCTCTCCGTCGTAGGAAATGCGTACGACCGGCCCTTTATAAAAGAGGAAGATGGTCTTGAGCACTGCAATTAGGAAACTGAGGAAGCCACCAAACCGGGGCAATTTTGAAACTTCAATCGTCGTTACTGCGTCGAATCCGACTCCTACACAATTCCCGAAGTACCGACCTTGAGGATAATCACCACCGAAAACGCGCCCGATGTCGATCCACTTTCGTTGATTGGATGCTAACAGCTCGACGGCTTCATCTATATCGATAGGAATACGCGCACCATGCGCGAAATCATTGCCGCGACCAGTGCAAATGACGCCCATCGCGGGACGGGTATCTCCGCGTGAGTGCGCAGCCATGAGGCCATTTATCACTTCATTTGAAGTGCCATCACCCCCGGCGGCGACAACGACATCGAACCCCTGGTCTGCCGCCTGTTCGGCAAGCGCCATCCCATGACCAGGAGCTTCGGTACACACCAACTCATAATCCAGTTCGTGATCATCGAACAACCGTCTGATCTTCGCCATGGCTTTCGCCCCGCTACCGGAGCCGGATTCCGGATTGAGAATGATTTTATAACGCATCCGTTTTTCTCCTCGTGCTGCGGACATCGGTGTTGTGGGATTGCCCTGGTGGTGCAACCATCTTATAAGCGATATATCCTGGCAGCAACCTTGAGTTTTCGCAGAGAATAGGTACCTTGTGTCTTAATTGTGCATGGGTGCGAGGTCATCGGTCGTACAACCCAACACCGATGGAAGAGTATCCTGGAAATTCAGCACGAATATAATGACCTCCTCAATGAGTCAAGGGCCACATCGACCTGGGTTTTGGGAATGAGCGTGTAATGAGCATCAAGCTACTCATAGGAGCGGCGGCCAGTGGAAAGACAGCACGGTGCCTGGATGCGCTGGGTGAAGTGGGGTTTTTAAAACCCGGATGGATAATTCTTCCCGATCGTTATCAGGTAAGCTCGGTCAGACGCATAATCGCAGCGCGTGGTGGATCCCTGGGAATAAATATCGGCACATTCGGAGATCTCTTTCATGAGATTCTCTCTCTTACCGGTGAGACCATGCCCACAGCTTCCTCAGCTGTCACCCATCGACTCGTACGCGCTGCTGTCGAGGACGTGGTCGAGCAAGGTGTCCTGAGTTACTTTTCTCCAATCGCAGCGAAACCGGGGTTCCTGAATGCGATGGAAGACCGGATCGCAGAATTCAAACGTGCACAAATCAACCCGGATGAGGTTATTTCTGCGGCGGAAGATCATGAAGAAGCGCTCCGCGAGATCGGATTTATCTACCAAGCCTACCAGGAGAGGCTCAGATCACTGGGTTGGGCGGACCGTGAGGGGTTGAATTGGCTGGCGAGTCGCGCGCTTGAAAAAGATCCTGCGCTTGCATCAACGTGGATGACCTTGATCATCGATGGTTTCGACTCCTTCCATCGCTCTCAACTTAAACCTGTGCAACTTCTTGGCGAGCGATTGCCTGAGGTCATCATTACATTACCGGGCGAAGTTGGATGGGATCGCCCGGCTCACCGACGATTTATTCGATCAAGGGACAAAATTATAGATGCCATCCCGGATGCTGTTATTGAATTTTTAAAGTCGCCTCCACATCTTGCAGCATCCATAGCCCATCTCGAGTCGAGAGTTTTCGAATTCGAAGTTCGGGCCCGAGTTCCGGATCAAAATATCACCATGCTAGAGGCGCGATCGCCAACTGAAGAAGCGCGAGAAGCGCTTCGCTGGTTGAAATCGCGAATACTCCGCGACGGAGTTCCACTTCACCGATGTGCGCTTGTAACTCCAGACCCGGAAAAATATCGTCCTCTTTTGAGGGAAGCGGCTCGAGAATTTGGCATCCCGCTTCGATTTACACACGGCGACTCCCTTTCCAAAGCACCAAGCATAGCGGCACTGTTTGGTCTGCTTGAATTAACCACGCATGGATGGCCGCGGCGGGCCGTGCTGGATGTCTTCATCTCGCCATATTTTAATCTCACTCGATTTGGTCTTAAGCCGGGGGATAGCTATGCCCTCGATGAAGTCAGCCTGTTTGCGCAGGTCACCCAGGGGTGGGATCACTGGATTGATGGCTTATACCGCCTGAAAGACGTGAGTGGGACCCGTCGCAGATTCCGGAATGAAGATCTACGTTGGCCAAACCTTCCAACTGGTGACCGGGCTGGAGATTTACTTGAGTCCCTGCAGCGGTTGAATGAAAGATTACGGGCTTTTGAAGAGAGGACCCTGCGCCAATGGATCGACTGGCTGGAAGATTTACTGGATGAGCTTGATTATTTTAGTCGCTGCGAAACACCAAATGATCGTGCAGCTGCGCTGGAGTTACGTGAGACGTTCCGTGCCTTGATATTGGGAGATGAGATCACAGGTGAGGAGAGGATTGGTTATGAGGAATTTATCGCAGAATTGCGGAGATTAATTGAAAACGTCTTCTTCACCGCTCGAATAAATTGGCGGCAGCCAGCTGTGCTTGTGCTGCGAGTCCTTGAGGCTCGTGGGATGCGCTTCCAATCTGTCGCAGTGTTGGGATTGTCGGAGGGAATTTTCCCTGAAGTCGAGCGGGAGGATCCATTTCTAAATGAGGCGATCAGGAAATCAATTGGACTCGATCTCCGTCTGGGTAGAGACCAGGGGGGTCTTTTCTATCAAGCGGTTACACGCGCCGATCAATTCCTGCTGCTCACCCGCCCGTATTTGACCGAGGACGGGAGTTCATGGGAGCCGTCACCATTCTGGACAGCCGCGAATTCCTTATTCGTGGACGTGGTCAAAAGAGTTCGACAGGGTGCCCCGCGCACCCTTGAAGATGCTGCCTCACCGGAAGAACTTCTCTTCTGGTCAGTCAGAAAACGTAAGCTGCCAGCATGGGCGAAAGGGCTTGCGCCTCGGTGGAAATCTCTCCAATCTGCGAATGAAATAGTGCGCGCGCGCCAGGCTCGAATGGCAGCAGGACCCTTCGAGGGGAATTTGGACTCGATTCAAGGACATTTTTCGAAGATTTACGGAAGAGATCACGTATGGAGCGCAAGCAGAATTGAATCCTATGCGCAATGCCCCCTGTTCTTTTTGACTTCTTCGGCGATGAAACTCGATCCACGTGATCCACCTGAACCAGGGTATGATCCCGCCCAGTTGGGATTGATCCTGCATGCCATTCTTGAGAGGGTTTACCCCGCAGCGCCAGACCCAGCAAGCACGGATTCGGTATTAAGTGTTCTCCCGGGTATCGCGGAGGAAATGTTCACAAATGCTCCTGAGGAATTTGGTTTCCAGCCAACCGCACTCTGGTTCTGGGAGCGTGAAGAACTGCTCGAAACGCTTGTGGAGACTATTGCTGCCTTAGGGGAAGTTTCGCAGGGTTGGACTCCCTACGCTTATGAGCAGAAATTCGGTATCGGCGATTCGCGACCGGTAGAAATAGAGCTCGAAGGTGAGAGCGTCCTCGCAAGGGGCATCATTGATCGTGTGGATCGTAACAAGGACGGGGAGCTGCGCATCATCGACTATAAGACAGGCTCGAGTCACCTCGGAAGGGACGACCTTATTCGGGGGAGGCG
>SDBS01001763.1_pt1 | contig 21837 bp, 26 predicted proteins | sample 2277091 | NCBI WGS metagenome assembly SDBS01 (sample SAMN10404972, study PRJNA504765) | marine sediment metagenome | isolation source: marine sediment core GS10_PC15, 163 cmbsf | place: Arctic Ocean: Southern Knipovich Ridge | collected 2010
TAATGTCTCGCTTTGAATCAATGAAGTAAGGAAAATTTTTGTCATCTAAAATTTTGATATAGTTCAAACTCTCTGTTATTCTTTCTACGCCATAATCTAGAGAACTAATAGGAAGTCCAAATTTTTTGCAAAACTCTTTTTTAGATTCATGAACAGGAAAAGCAAATGGATGTCTTGCAATTATGTAATATGCACCGATAAAGAACTTATATAGATTATGCGGAATCTTACTATTAATCCTTAAATATTTATAAATTATGGATATAGAATCTAATAGAAAATCAGGATTTATATCAAATTGCTGTAAAAATTCTTGACCATCTTTTATAACATTAATTGTAATTCTTTCTTTAGTATTGATTACATCATAATTAGGAGTATAGAGTTCCAACATTTAACGCGCACGACCTTTTTATATTTTAAATATAAGTAATATCGATATGCTATTTCGATATTATTAAGATATTATTAAAGCTAACTCATATTTAAATGTATGCATCACAATTGATGCATTATTGGATCATAAATGCAAACATTTATATACTTAGAAGATCATTTTTATCTCAATCATTTAATTTTGTCGGAGAAAAATTAAGATGTCATCTGAGGAAACTGAGGAAAAACAAAAAAGGATTACTGTAAACCTAGATGGGTTTGATCATAAAGTTATTAGTAAGATGGCAGCTAATAGAAATAAATCTCTATCACATACTATGCGAAATATGGTACATCAATGGATTGAAGATAATCCCGATTTATTGAAAAAAAATTATGGAATTGATGTTGAAGATATATCAGAAGAAATTGCTTTAGAATCAACAAGAATAACATTAGACAAAACCTTAAAACCCTATGAAAAGGATATAATTAAAGAACTAGTTCAATTTTTTGAAATGGTTGATGATGTTGCTTTAGAAGATTTAGCAGAGTATTTTGATGTGAGTATAAAAGCTATTAAGAATTTAATTTTTACTCATAGTGAAGAAATTAAAAAAGTCGGATTAATCCTTAAATACAGAGGAAATAGAATTTATAAGGAATAAGAAAAATAGGAGTTTTATTATGATAAATCAAACAATTAAAATTCATCAAAGTGTTTTCGAAGGTTTTAAAAAGGCAGAATATGATACTTTTGATTCTAATTTGAATCTCTCAAAACTAGTCATTCCTTTTTCTAAACTATGCAAATCTTATAAACCAGAGGATATTTACTCTGGAATAGAAAAAATACCCTATGATGAAAGAGATCCTGATTTCAAATTGATTTTAAAACATGAATTTCAGACTTGTTAATACCATTAAAATTTTCCAATCTTTGGTAATATATTCTTAAAGTCTTCAATATTATTCATTAAATAATTTAACTGACTTTAAATAAATTGAAATCAAGATTCTTGCTTGCTTTATGAAAATATATTAGAAGTTTGTAGAAAGTAATAAAATATATAAAATCTTCAGTATTATTTGCTTTTGGACAAATACTATATTCAATATTTTACCACATTTTCTTAAATATAAAACATGAACTTTAGTAATATAGAGAAAGTTTGCATTCTATGAAAAGCGACGTGATTACTATAAGAAAAAATCGAAAATACTTAACTGAAAATATTAACATGCATGAAAAGAGGCCAAAAGAATACTATCAGGAAGTATTCAAATATGTTGTAAAGGAATTTAATAAAAATAATAAGAAAAATTAGATTTTGTGTAATTTAATCATGATTTATAAGAATTCTCATAAAGACGATATTGGAAATGTTTCAGAATTAATTTTTGACTTATCGAATGCGATTGTCTCGTTTTCAGATATAGTTAAACGTGCTAAGTCTTCTGATATTTATTCTGGAATAGAAAATATACCATTTCAAAAACGCGAACACGAATATAAGCTCATTCTTAAACAGGAATTTGTAACTGCGTAATAAAATTAATGTTATTAAAATTTCACTTATTTTGTTACCTTCCTCTGAAGGTCAGTATTCAAAACTATAAATCTTTGAGGAATACTTTATAAAAAATAAGTAAAAAAGGAATCTTAACTAAGTCGTTTCTCCTCCTTTCTATTAACTAACAACATTTTTTTATTTTCTTAAATTTAAAATTTCCTTTTACTCACGAGAAAAAGCGGTAGTTTATTGTTTTTAATATAAAAACATTTGGTTTTCTTAACGCTTTAATAACATAAAACGACTATGTTAATATCAAATAATCATATAGGTTCAATACATCATTAGAGATGAATGCATAATGGCTTCAGACAATATTTATAAGAGAGTTCAGGAGGTTTTTCAATTCTCAGAACAGGACCTTACATCTGATCTCTCAACTATTAGTGTACCTTTTTCAAATGTAGGAAGTACGATTGTATGTAATTATATTTATTTTGGAAATGAGAAAATACCGTTTACTAAGAGACTTCCAGAATACCAAGAAATTTTAAAGAATGAATTTGTATGCATTTGTGAACATCAGTATCAATAAAGCTATTACTCTCTAGGTCTTTGTAAAAACATTCACTTTTTATATTTCTTTCAAGATAATTCATAAATTCAATTGAATTTATGAAACCATGTTGAATTCGCAAATTATTGAAAGGAAAGTCGAGGGTTTTCTAAAGACATTTATCATATCTAAAAAATCAGAAAACATAAGAAAAGTTCAAATAAAGAAGTTTAAATTACTCTCAAAGCTCATAGTTGACTTATTTAATTGTAAGAATTCAAGAGAGTGCTTCAATAATATTTCCAGCTTAATTATCCTAATACTAAATATCTACAATGAAAAATTCCCTGTTGATATTCACTTCAATAATTCAATTGATTCTCAGAAAAAAACAAATTCCAAATTCAAGAATATAATGAAAGAAGAATTCCTCATAGATTAAAATTAATTCCTAATCATATTAACAAGATTTCATTTTTTGTTTTAACTTTAACTGAGATGTCCTCATAAATCTTTTAATGTATTGAGAACTATAATCATATATTTCAATGTAATTAAGAGATTTACAAAAATGAAGGAACATATTAAGATTCGTAAACTAACTGAAGAAAATCGTGAAGACTATAGGAAATTAATGCGCTATGCATTTGAAACTTCAAAAAATAACTATGAAAATATCACGTATCCATCGGATAAAACTCCAATGAATCGGCATTACGGAGCTTTTGACGAGGATTTGTTAGTAGCAGGAGTTGGGACTATTCCATTTGAAATCAGATTGCGTTCTCAAGATTTTAAGATGTATGGTATTGGAGGTGTTGCTTCAAAACCAGAATATCGTAATCGTGGTATTATTAGAGATATAATGGTAATAATTTTTAAGGAGATGTATGAAAATAATATCCCGCTGTCTGTATTATATCCATTTAAGTTTTCCTTTTATGAAGCATTAGGATATAAACTTGTTGATGAAAAATTATTCTATCAATTCAAAATCTCGGATATCATACCCAAAGAAACAGATTATCACATGAAGGAAGTTGAAAGGATTAATGACGATATTAGAATAATTTACGATGAAGCAATTTTAAATTTTGATTATATTGCGAAGAGATTGGATATTGGTTATTGGAGGAGACATTTTAAAAAAAACTATAAATTTATTTGTTATAACAGAAATCAACCTGTCGCCTATGTAATATTATCTTTTCCTAAAAGTTTTTTAGATTTTGAGGATTTTGAGTGGTTTAAAGATCCAGATAAAACCATATTTATTCGAGAGATTTTCTGGCTTGATCTAAAAGCAAAACAAACGTTATTTAATTTCTTATGGAGCCATCGAGACCAGCGTAAATATGTAGCAGGAGCCTTTCCAATAAATGAAATTATAATTGATTTACTAAAAACACCAAGAATTAAAGAGAGAAAGATTGAAGATAATTCTATGTTGAGAATAATAGGTGTTAAATCTGTTCTTGAGAATTTAAAATATCCAATTGCAGATTTTTCTGTTTTATTTCAAATTCAGGATGATTACTGTCCTTGGAATAATGGATTTTTCACATTGTCTTCAAAAGAAAAAGAAGTTAATGTAGAATTTAGTGATTCATCTGAAAAATCTGTAGATTTAAAGATAAATATAGGTCATCTTGCACAAATACTTGTCGGTTATAGAACCATTCAAGATCTTTTAGATTTTGGATTCATTTCAATGAATATTGATCAAATTGATTTGTTAGATAAAATTTTTCCAAAGACAAATAGTTTCTTTCGAGATTTTTTCTAATACAAAAGCTAAAATATCGCAAAAGAAAGAATCTATAAGTATTTTTTTCCACCTTTTTTTTTTTTCACTAAATTTGTCGGGGGTTTGAATATAACTATTCGAAATTGAATATTGTTATTATTAATGAAATCGATGTGAGATAAAAAGTGAGTATAGGAATATTTGATAAAAAATATCAGGAAATTAAACCTGATCTGCAAATTTTTGAAGATTCACATATTCTTACAAATTTATCAATTCCCTTTTCGATAATGTTTAAAAAAAATCGTACTCCAGACATATATAACGGAGAAGAAATCATTTCATTTGATAACAGAGATATAAAATTTAAAAAGATTCTATTAAATGAATTTCTAATTAACTAAATCAATTTAGAAAATAAAAATCTTTTTTTATTTGCTTTTTCCCTTGTAACTTTTCATGAAAGTATAGCCTTATTTGGAATTAGGAAAATATTTTGACACATCGGACATGCATTGTATTTTAGAAGCCATGATGATACACAAGTTGAATGATACATGCTTCCACAGAACGAACATTTTATCACATTAGTCAGATCACTTTTAATTTTTTCATGGCAGATTGTACACGATTTTCTTACTTCAGACTTGTTTAATTTCAATTTACTACCACAGAAACTGCAATAATTTAATTTCTCAACAGTTAATTTTGGAAGCTTCTTGCCGCAATGAGGACAATAAATATAAATTTTTTCAGGCAAAAATCATCACTCCTTTTTTACTCTTTTATTTAATTGATCAAAATAAGATTGGATAATAAAATGTTCTTTAGACCAATTTTTAACCAAGACATAAACATAGATTTTCCAGATGTTGGATTTTAAACTGTTGAGTTGGATCTCTCTTATTCATATAAAAATAGGAGTTTTTCCTCTAATATGTAATTTTCCAATTAAAAGTAAGCCCATGTAAGCCCATGAAAAATCTTATTTATTTTTATTTATAAAATCCTTAAGAGGTGTAGTATATTCATTCTTAAAGGAAAAGATGTCATTATGACCCGCACCTTCTATTAATACTAATTTTTTCTCGATCCCTTCACAAATATTATCATAAATTAATTTTCCTTCCTCAAATGGAATAATCTCGTCTTGAGTACCATGAATGGCCAAAACTGGTTTCCTAATTTTTCTGATTCTAGTATCATTAGAATATTCACTTAAAGTTTCATGCGTTATCCCTGATCCACTAACTCTAAATAACTTGGTCATTAAATTAAAGATACTCGCGAATCCACTTTCAAAAATTATCCCTTTCAAACTCTCGGGGTTGTGTGCTCCAATTTCAGCGGCACATACACTTCCTAGAGAACGTCCTAATACAAAAAGAGAATCTATTAAATTGTTAGCATCTAACCATTTGTGAAATTTAATATAAATTGGGAGAGCATCGCTAATTAAGCTACTATAAAAAGGATCACCAGTACTAAATCCATATCCCCGAAAATCAACTACGGCTAAATTTACTCCGCAATGAAAAAATAAATCTACAAAATATTGATAATCTGAGGCGATTTCTCCATTTCCATGGAATAATAATATAGTAGGAAACTTTTCATTATTTAAATAGAAAAAACCTCCAATAATAACACCATTCTTAATCTGAAATTGTAAAATTTTAATACTGGAATCTGTAGTTTTTGGAATGGAGCTCTTACGTGGGTAAAATACAATATTAGAGATAGCAGGATTGTCTATAAATAATCTTTTAACCATTTGTTAAAACCCTTGTATCTATTTTAAAACTATAACTCCAATACTTTTAATTTTTTTCTTAGTTTTTTTTACAAAAATGATAATTTTTAAATAACATTAATGTAAAATATTATTTACCTTTAAATCTAGGATAAAACAAAAACCAATAGAAGGTGAAATAAAGATATGGCAGTTTTTATGGTAACAGTATGGTTTCCTCTGCATAAAGCTATAGATGTAGGAAAAGTATATTTGAAAAGACCTCGGGAGATACCCTTTGTCACTAAATGGCGGGCTTTTAATACAACTGGGGGCCTTAATGGTAGTAAACAGTACCATTTGATCTATACTGAGAGAGGAAAAGTAGAAGAAGCATATGTATCAATACAACAGTATTTCTTACCCTTAATCAATGAGATAGAAGGTTTTAATATCGAAATTGAATATTTACAAGGAGTAAGTGATTCATTCAAAGCAGCTGGAATGCAATGGTAAATTATTACGAAATATCTGAAACCAAATTTTAAATTTAAAATCTAATTTTTTTTACTATTTTCAATTTAGAGATCATTTCCTTAGTTCAAGAAACACAAATAAAAAAGCTTTAGAGTTTTATTTTTATCAAGTTTTCATTTTTACTGGATTCTGTGTTTATTTACATATAAAATGACGAGAGACAAAGTTCCTATTAATATTACAATAAAGAAATGAGGTGAAATTCCGATGGTAGGTTGTGGTTGTCCATTGGTTACACCAGTAGGGGTCCAAACAGGAAACCCTGCACTTATCCAAGTACTAATTCCCCCAAGCATGTTGTATATTTTTTTAAAATTATGATTTCCAGCTAGATTCTGGCTTGCCATTGCGCTTCTACCTCCTGTTCTGCAGTATACAATTATTTCTGTGTCATTATAAGGTAAAAGTTCACTTATCCTACTGTCAATTTCAAGGCGGGGGATAAATGTAACATTGATTAAATGATTTTCATCATACTCGGATTGATCTCTTACATCTAATATAATCAAATTAGGGTATGCTGTGTTATTGTTTATCATATCATAAGCCTCTTGAACTGTAATATCAGTATAAGATTCAGCTTTAACGGAAATGATTGGTACTTGGGTAAAGAATGATATTATAAAACTGAAAAGAAAAATGCTTATTATATTTTTTCGTGAAAATAATTTCCGACAAGTCTTTTTTAATGTCATGATTTCAAACTCTTTGATTTTTATTTGATATTAAACTCACTTCAAAGCATATGAGAGGATATTTTAAATTAACTCTTTTTAAAAATTAATTCAACTTTAAAAATTAAAGTTATTTTGCTTTTCCCTGATTTGCTACTGCTTCTATCGCTTTTTCAAGTTTTTCAGCATCTCCCAGATAATGATGTGAAATCGGTTTCAAATCTTTATCTAATTCATATATTAGAGGTATGCCAGTAGGGATATTTAGCTTAACAATTTCCCCTTCAGGAACGTTATCCAGATATTTAACCAGAGCCCTCAAACTATTACCATGTGCAGATATCAGTACTCTTTTTCCTGATGTGATAGTGGGAGCAATAGTCTCATGCCAATATGGCATTACTCTTGCAACAGTATCTTTTAAACACTCACTTAAAGGAAGTTCTTCTGCTGTTAAATCTTTGTATTTTTCTTCATTTCCAGGATATCTTGGATCACTGGTTTTAAGAGCAGGCGGAGGCACGTCATAGCTCCTTCTCCAGATAAGTACTTGTTCTTCTCCTAATTCAGCCGCTGTTTCTGCTTTAAATTTTCCTTGCAATGCACCATAATGCCTTTCATTTAATCGCCATGCTCGACGTACAGGAATCCATAGTAAATCCATCTCATCCAATACAATCCATAGTGTTCGAATTCCTCTTTTTAGTAAAGAAGTATAAGCGATATCAAATGTAAACCCTTCTTCTTTTAACAAATGTGCTGCTTCAATTGCCTCTAACACTCCTTTTTCTGAAAGATCAACGTCAGTCCAACCTGTAAATCGGTTTTGCTTATTCCAAGCACTTTCTCCATGTCTTAAAAGGACTATTTTATACATTTCTCATCAAACTGTTATTAAATATTTGTCGTCTTAAATAATTATTTCAATCTTTTCATTTATTAAGATTTAGATTTTGGAAAATTAATTAGATAATAATTTGTTTATTTTTGTGATTTTTGATCATAAACTACTGGACATCAAATTTTATTCTCTCGTTTGTATCTACAATTCTTCTCATAGGTTGTTTTTTGCTATCTTCAATCAATTTTTGAGCTGGCTTATATTTTTGAGCCGGGTTTCCAATATATATCCAATCAGGATCTAAAACTTGATTAATATGCGTAACTGTCCATACTCCCAGAGTTGCACCTTTACCGACTATTGAGCCAGGTGAAACAATAGAATTACCTCCTAAAACAACATGGTCGCCAATAATTACTTTTTTGATCAGCAAATAATCGTGATTATCTATTCTTATGATAGTGCTTGAAAAAATTTGAGCACCCTGCCCGATCATTATATTGTCTCCATATTCGATAAATTCTACATCACTCCAGCCATCGAACATTGTACTTTTGAAGTCTGCTTTAATATCACACATTTTAAACGCAAAATTACTCACCCATGGAAAACAAAAATTATTCCATATCCAAAAGATAAATTTCTTTATAGAGACTCTCAAACAAAAAAAAGAATAATCTTTATTATTCCTATCAATTAAGAATAAACCTTCTTTTGGTGTGTGAATCAACTTTATTAATATTAAGAAAAGTTTTCCAAGAAGCAAGCTTATAAGAATGTAAGACCCCCACCATGCAAAAATATCTATAAATATCAATAATATTCTCCAATGAAAGAAATTAGAGTTTAAAGCAAAACTAAAAAATGATAGAATCATAACTGCCGGCATTATAAGAGATAATACATTTAATCCAAGATAAAGCAAAATTGCACTGAAAGACCATCTAAATCCATTAGTTGTGATCGGAATTCCCTTGAGATCTAAAGATAATTTACTTCCGTCCATTTCTTTACTCTTCGATATATTCTCCACCAGTTACTTTTTTGATTTCTTCTTTATTTAGTTTTTTAGCTGGAAAGTTAGCATAAATTCCATTTTCTCCCAATTTATCGTATTTAATGGTCGCGGACAAAGGTAATATTGTTGAATTATTTCCCATCGTAGTACCCGGTAACACACCACTTGATGAGCAAAAAATACAATTGTTACCAACTTGAATTCCATAGAATGTTAAATTTTCTGCTCCATAAACTCCATCTACAAGATGATTGGTAAGGTGAGCATAAGTACCTATATAACAATTAGCTCCAAAATTGTTATGACTGTGAAAAAAAGTATCCTCAAATACAGTACCTTTTCCAATTTTATTTGAACCTATAAATTTTAACTCCCAATTAAGCAACCAAGGAAAAGGGGATCTTGCAAACGCAAAAACAGGATATTTGAGTAAAAAAGATCTAAAATGATAATAATCTAAAACTTTCGAATTTTCATCTAGTTTTCTATCAAAAACACCCTGAGCAGGACCTCTTTTATCAGCTAATTTATAAAACCACCGAGTAAATAATGCTACAAAAAATAGATGGAGGAGATACAAACCGATAAGAACTAATGGTGTAAGCAACATAATCACGATTATCCTTAAATCTATTAATAAACCAAAAGAAAATGTAATAGAAAATAAGTCAGGTGTTAAAATTCCAAATGTAAATAAGAAAAAAAAGAATCCTGGTATTATGAAAGAACACCCAATTATAATCCAACCTGCTATTATATAGAAATGAAATGGAACTGATAGCTCCGTTCCTTCAGCTTTTAAATCTTCAGGTTCATACTGTTCTAAATTATTTTTTTTGAAGATGAGGTCTTCTAATCCGGTTTTATCTTTTATTTTAGATTGATTTTTGATGATTTTCGTTGCTGGTGTGCCATGGTATATTGAATTCCTTTCTAAATGTTGATTAATATTTGTCATTGAAATTGCATCCAGTATTGTATCAGAATCAATTTTAGTCCCAGGCAAAACGATGGCATGAGCTCCAATAATTACATTATCTTGTATTGTTACCTTTTTTATTATTAATTTATCTTTGATAATAATATTGGAAGTAATCAAACTTCCTTGTCCAATCTTTATATTTTTTCCAAATTCTACAAATTCACAATCAATCCATCCCTCGTATAAAGAGTTTGAAAAGGAAGTCTTGACTCCTAATATTTTAAAAATCAGAATTTCAATAATTGGTAAAGATAATTGACGAGCTAACCAAATTGGCCATTTTTTTATTACTGCCCGTAAACTCCAATAACGAAAATCTTTATCATCTTTATGTCTTAAAAAAACTCCTTCTTTAGGTTTATGGAATAAATTAGTAAAAATCAAGAAAACTTTTGCTATTGCTATAGAGCTTATTATAAGTAGCAAAATTCCTAAGAAAAAGACAAATGGGAATATGAGATAGAACATGAAATTAAGTGAAGGAAAAAAATGCCAAAAAAACCAAATCCATAAAATGGGTGGCTGAGCACTTAAAATAATTATAATGAAATAAATAATCAAATATCTTTTCTTTGCAAGCGTATTTGTTGTTCTCGGTCCAATTCTTAATGATGCGGGAAGAGAAATATCACAATCACTTTAAATTATTATGTGGTAAGCTTATAATAAGAAAAATTTAGTATTTAAATTTCTCTCTTTAAAAAATTAGTTCTAATTATGTAATTTAAATCAATGTTCAATAGGTCCAATTAAAGAAAAGAATTACTCTTCCATCTCGAAATCTTCAATTAATGACACTTTTTTATTCATATCTATAGTAAATGCATTTAACTTTATATCATCATCAGTACTTCCTTCTTCATCGACCGTAACAAAATAAAAAATCTTTCCTTTTGTTTCATAACCAACTTCCATATCACCACAATCTTGTGGTAACATCGACTGGATATTTTCCGGTGCGGATTCTATGAGAATATCAAAGATTTTATCCTCAATCTTGTTTTGTTTAGCACGAATCTCCTTTATTTTAGAGAAATCAAATTGACTCATTGACTCTTGTGTTTGAGAATTTAATTTATCCCATTCCGAAAAAATATCATTTAAATTTGCACTAGGAGTCATATTCACTTAATTAATTTATTTCAAATAAAATTTCTTATTATTTACGAAATTATTATTAAGAACAAGATCTCTTCTATAAAATAATATTTAAAAAATATGAGATGGAAAAATGCATATCCAACTTCCCAAACCCATTTTTAAAGGAAAGAAAAGTCTTGAACAATGTATCTATGAGCGAAAAAGTGTAAGAAGATATAAAAATAATATAATTGAGATTGAAAAGATTTCACAGATTCTCTGGGCAGCCCAAGGGAGAAATGGAAAAAAGAGAACTGTTCCTTCTGCAGGTGCAACATATCCTTTGGAGATTTATGTAATACTCAAAGATAAGGGATTATTTCAATATAGATGTAAAGATCACACCCTAGAATTAGTTAATGAAAACGATCTAACTACAAAATTATGTCAAGCGGCATTGGATCAAAGTTTCATTAAAGAAGCATATTTAAATGTAATAATCTGCGCTGAATTTGAAAGGACTACTATAAGGTATAAGGATCGAGGAGTGAGATATGTTTTTATTGAAGTTGGACATTGTGCTCAAAATATTCATTTAGAGGGGGTAGCATTAGGTTTAGTATCTGTACCAGTTGGCGCTTTTATGGATGATAAGGTAAAACAAGATCTAAATCTTCCAAAAAATATAGAACCTCTTTATATTATTCCAATTGGCTACCCGTAAAAATTTTCTGCTAAAACACATATTTATTAGAATTAAAAGTGAAAAAAGATTAATGAAATATAATTGAAAACTTTTTATTTCAATTCCCACAATTGTTACTTGATATACTAAACAATATTTATTATTATTTTTCATATTAATCCAAAGTAAAAAAGGTGATAAAAAATAGCAGATATTACGATAAACGCTCTTGGAAAAATGTGTCCATTACCTATAATAATGGCTAAAAGAGAATTAAAGAAAATGAGTTCGGGACAAGAGTTGGAACTTATAGTTGATGACTTGGGTGCTTTAAAAGATGTTCCCGCTCTTGTAAAGAAAACAGGAGATGAAATTATTAACACTAAAGAAGAAGGAAAACAAATTACCTTTATAATTAAAAAAGTGTAAATAGAAATTTGAATTGAGATAAAAAGAGGTAAAAACATGGATAAAAAAATTAATTTTATTGTATCGGACAAATCGTTTGAAAAATTTATGATGATGGTAATCCTTGGAACTACTGGAAATGCCATGGATGTTGAAATGAATTTTTTCTGTACATTCTGGGGACTCTATCTCTTGAAAAAGAATTTCAAACCTAAAGTAGCCGGCGCACCCTTTCCTTTTAAAGGAATAGCAGCAAAAGTTTTTAAAAAAAGATTGAAGAAAACTGGAATAGACGACGCCTGGGAATTAATTAAGGAAGCAGTAGAAGATGGAAAGATGAAATTATATCCTTGCACAACTACCATGGATCTAATGGGCATTAAATTGGAAGATATGGTTGATTTTGTCGAAAAGCCTATCGGAGCTGCTGGTTTCTTAGAAATGGGGGAAGATGGCCATATTGTATCTTTATAAATTTGTAAATCTTTTTTTCTTATTTAACCTACAAAAGTGATTCTTTAAAGATCTCTTAATAAGAAGGATCTACGTCAAGTACTTTGAACGTCAAATTCATTTCTTTCAATTGAAAAAAGCATTGCTTCAGAAGGAAGATCTTTAGGTTTAATTTGTCCCATATATTTCATTCCGACTCTTTCTGCTGTTTTCCATGAGCGTGTATTTCTTGGGTGGACATATGCAACTATTTTGGATAAATTCAATTCTAAAAACGCATATTCAAACATTTTTCTTACGCTTTCAATTGCATATCCATTCCTCCAAAATTGAGGTAATAAAGCATAGAAACATTCAACGTCATCGTCGTCTTCGATTGATGAAAGCCCGCAAGACCCAATATATATCCCATTATCCTTTTGTGTTATTGCTAAAGCAAAAACGGAAAATTGGGTGTTATAAGAATTTATAATCGACTGAATTAATGTTTTGGCACCCTCTGGGGTTTTTTGATCATCAGTAAAATTAAGATACTTTGTAGCGGTTTCGTTCATCATGAAACTAGTGAATGAATTAATATCCCTCTCATTAAAGGGTCTAATAATTAATCTCTTGGTTTCTAAGATATTCAAAATATTCATTTAACCTTTTTTTTTGAAATATATGTTATTAAGCCTAAAGGAAATAATATTTTATATATATATTAGTTTAGTATACATTTAATAATTCAGAAGCCTTACGTAAAAGCATAATTGAATAAGAAAGATCTACATTAATTTGAAATATGAATCTTAATAGAAACTCGTTATTAACTAATATATTAATCTAAATAATAATGAAAATCGGTTTTCGAGAAGCTAAAAGTATTATAACTAAGAGTAATATTCCTTCAATAGATTTTGTAATAAATCCTTATACAGGTTGTCAACATCGGTGTATATATTGTTACGCCGAATTTATGATAAGATTCACAGGTCATAAAGGAGATAAATGGGGACAATTTTTAGATATAAAAACATTTGACATTAATAAGATTAAATCTCAAAGGTATGTTGGGAAGAAGATATTGTTGAGTTCAGTCACGGATCCATATTTACCCTTGGAAAAAAAGTATCAAAATACAAGAAAAATATTGGAAAAACTAAAAGGAACTAGTGCGGAAATCTCTGTGCTTACAAAATCTAAATTAGTTGTCAGGGATATTGATTTGTTTAAGCAATTTAAAAACATTAAAATAGGTATTTCAATAAATACATTGGATGCAGACTTTGCTAGAATTATTGAACGTGCAGCCTCTAAACCAATGGATCGATTAGAAGCTATTAAAAAAATATCTGAAGCGGGAATCCCTACGTATGTTTTCATATCACCATTTTTTCCAGAGTTAACTGATTTCAAGGCGATCATCGAGGAATCAATCGATTTTACTGATAGTTATAACTTTGAAAACTTGAATTTCAGACCACATAATATTCCAAGAATAATGAGGGCAATTAAAGAAAATTTTCCAAGATTGTTATCTAAATATAAAGAAATACAAAAAGATCCTAATTATTGGGATGAGGTTGAGTCAAACATTAAGTTTTACTGCGACCATAAGAGTCTAAATTATAAGATTTCATTCCATCATGGAGGATTCTCCAAAAGTTAATTATTCAAAATAACATTAATTAAATTAATAAAAATATACCCAAAATGCCAAGTGCCATATTTTCTCATCAGGTTCCAGGATTAGTATTAAAGATAAAGTATCCTCATAAATTTGATGGTACAGCTCTATGTATTAGTGCATTAGTTCCTGATTTACTTTCTTTATTTCAACCTTTTTTCGATTTTCCATTTAGAAATATTACCCATAGCCTACTGGGTTTAATCTATTCTACTGTACCTTTGACAATATTATTAACCGTAATTTTCTGTACATATATAGGTCCATTTTGCGCAAAGCTTGCGAAAAAGAACGGATTTCTTTCTAGACCTTTAAGATATATGGGTATAGAAACTTGGGATAACTTAAAGAAAAAAAAATATAATCGTAGATTTTTTATCGTTGCATTATATTCTGCTCTTATTGGAGGGATTACACATTTATTGCTTGATCTCCCTTCACATGAATATATTGAGATATTTTTTCCTTGGATAATAATACAAAATCCAGATTTTCTATTATATTCAATTATAGATTTTGGTACTTTTAATATAGGACAAAATCTAATGAGCTATGATTTCACGGTATATCAACTTATATGGAATATTGAAACCATAATCACAGTTGTTATGGCCATTTATCTTCTTAGATATATTAAAAAACATAATTTAATCAGCAAATGGTATGAGGGATTAATCTAAATGGAGAAAAGTTCAAAAAACTTTATGAGTTTTTTAAAATTTAAAAGCCTATTTCATAATTATTATTAATTTTAATGTACTATTTATACCAAACCACTATCAGTTAAGAGAAGGGATATCTAATTAAAATATTCTTTTTGAATGGAAATCCTATAGCTTTATGGAGTCTTTGAGAACAAATTTTGAGGAAATTAAAAAAACAAGAAATCCAGAAGATATAAATAATTTTCTTATTAAATTAAGTAATAGCCCTAGTAGGGATTATTTTAACTTTATTGAATTTTTCATAAGCAATTTAGAACCAAAAATTCTCGTAAAGATCAAATTAAATCTAATATTCGCAATTGGAGAAATCGGGAAAACAACCGCTATAAATCAAGATTTTATGAATTTTCTTTTAAACACTTATTTCACATCTGACAGATGGGTAAGAAACGAGACAATTCAATCAATTGAAAAGATTTCCAATCATTCACAATTATCTGAAAATATAATTAATTTAATTGAAAACGCATTAAACGAGGAGTATGCTCCTATTAGGCAAAATGCATTAAAAATTTTATTGAAATTAGAAAAACAGCCAAAAGCGAGAAATATTTTCCATATTTTGAACTCAAAAGAATCCGAACTAGTAGAACTAGGACTTGAAGTTTTAATCAAACATTTTCCAAACTATACTCAATTATTTGACTCATTGAATACATCAGAAAATCACATTATACTAAAATCCAAAGCAATTAGAACCTTATTGTTTTTTTATTTCAGATCTTTATTTGATTTAGAATCTTTCCGGGACTTAATTCTAAACTCTACTTGGTTAAAGGATTCTAGAGCGAAATATTTGAAAGAAATCGAAGTATATGAAAAAATTCTGCTAAAAGTAAATTAACTTGATTTTGAATATCTATCATTCGATTAATTTTCCAAACCTCTCTTTTGATAGAATAACTTTACTAAAAGTCTTTATCAAAAGCTTTAGAATCTCTCTTGGATTTCCCTTTGATTGTTTGAAAATAAATTTCAAATTAGATTCCTTTAAAGGGAAATAAGAATTTTTAAAGTTATCAAAATACTCTGTATAGTCTATATCTCGGAAGAAATCTTCCAAGAGACTTTTATAAAATGAAAAAATATCTTGTTCTATGAAATTCGAAAGATATACAGGTTTCCTAAGTAGATAAGAAAGACTATGATTCTTCTCTTCAATTTTCCTTTTAATCTCATCGTAATTCTCTTGCGATTTAAGAGTTATAATAATCCTTAATCCCTTAATTTTATGGAGCTGCAGTATTTTATCAAGAGCTTTTTCGGCATTATACTTTTCTGGTGATGATGAGTTTCCATATAACCAGCTAGGATCGAAAAATTCTTCTGAATCTTCATCTTTGGTTTTAATAATTGAGATAATTTCTTCAAAATTATCTATAAAGAGCACGCTATTGACCATCGAATTTTCTACCAAAACTTTAAGCATCGTAAATGCATTATTTTTTTCTCTTAAATCATGGGATAAATTCAACCGGGAAAGTTCCTTTATGTCCATAAGTTCTCCAAGAAGCCATCTTTCTGCATCTACTTTTTTATATGGATCTAATTGATGAGTTGTTACGGCATAAATTATATCATTTATTGCCATTTTACTTTCAAATTGTGACGTCCATTCATCAAATGCGGTTTTCCGTACTTTTTTTATATCAGCTACATGAAAAAAACCATATTTTCTTTCTAATGCACCCCATTTATTACATAATCTATTTGCAATACTTCGTAAAACTTCTACGCCCATATTTTCAATAAATTCTGAATAAGTATTATAATAGAATTTCCGATAGACATTTTCTATAGAAATATATACTATGTTGTAATAATATAATTCATGCTTTAGAGCCCAGTATAAATGTGTCTTTCCAACGCCTACATCTGCAATAATAGGGAGAATAAAGTTTTCGTTTTCTTCAATGGTTTTAATAATTGATGATAACTGTTCTTTTCTTGAAGGAACTAAATCAATATTTTCTTCAATTTCACCAGTCGAGACAAATTTTTTAACTGGAGATCCTGTAAATTTTAAGAGATTCAACAATTTTTGTTCGGTATTTTCAAAAAGAAGCATGGTTTAGAAGTAAATTACATTTTTAATTCTTCAATTCCTAAAATTATTACAAAGTCTACGACTTTATCATCAACATTTATAATCGTTTCATAACTTATATTGAGATCGTCATTTTCATCTCGACCAACAATTAAACAGTCATAGAATACTGGATCACCATTATGATCAATTACAACTCTATCAGCAACGATGATCCCATTTAAAATTAATGAAACAGGGTTTTTTAGAATTTCTCCTTTAAAGAAATCAAGGTGGTTAATCCTACATCTATAATCGTTGTTATTTAACAATAATCCAGCAGTGTGGAGGAGGTTTATTGTAAAAGGAAAATCATTAGAGAATTGTCCTTGATCATACTTTTCCATGGTTTCCTCAGGAATTCTTACAGAATATTCCAAGAGGTTATCCATAATATCTTGAAAGTGAAAGTCCAGTGCTTTAGAAAACGCTGTCATTTTATCTCGGTCTTTTTCAAATCCTACAAGTAAACCTTGAGATATAGTTATTCCCTCAGAATCGGATATTTTTATATTATCAGAAATAATAATTTTATCTCGGCATTTAGATATAATTGAACCAGTAAATTCACCAATGACTCTTAATTCTCTCATGGAGTCATACAATACGAAACTGTTGATTTGTGTCATAACAAAAAAATTGACGATATAAATTTTTAGTGGTTTTTTATATAAAATTCGATAATTTTGTTAAAGATGAATTTATCAAATCTAACTTCTATCATTAATCTTATATATAATTTCTTTCCATATAATTTTAGATAGAATATATTTTATAAACCAGTAACTATAGCTAGAATGGTTTCATCCGTCTTATCTCAAAACGTAAGGAAGTTATCTAAATCAGATTTGTTAGAACGAGCAAGCCAATTTATTTTTTCTACCGGTTTAAATGATGGGACATCTAACTTATGTAAAGCGAATATGAAATATGGTTTATCTCAATTTCATCTAATTCAAGAAAAGTATGGATTTGAACCAAGAGCAGCGTTTATATCTTCTCCAGATGAAACTATTACTAGGAATAAATATAGATGGAGTTCCGGTATAGGTTATGGAGGAAGATTAAATTGGGGTTCTGGGAATGAAAAACTAATTTTTCTTAACGTAAAACCAAATTGTTGCGGTATCTTAGTAGGAGGTCTTGAGGAATTACCAGATCCATACGATCTTATTAAAAAGGTTGATAAAATAAAATCAAGAGAGATTTATCATAATGATATCTTGTTAAATTGGGATTATGGAGTTTCGAATCACTTTATCAATTGTTTTGAAACAAAAAGCTTATCTGATATAAAACTTCCACCATATGTTTTCTTGATACATGGATCAGCTCCAGAATTTAGAGATGATAAAAATGGATTAGGTTTATATATTGATTCTTCTCAAGCATTAAAGAATAGAGCAATTAAAGAAGATACCAAATTTGGAACACAGTATATACTAATTGATTCTGATGCAAAAGACTATTTAGATTTCAATTTAAGAGCTTTAGAATTCTCAAATATAAAAAGAGAAATAATGGCTAAGAATCTTTTTGATTATGGATTTGAGATAATTTGTAATCAACCGCATCAATTCCTCAAAGATTATAATAACATGTATCTTGGGAGTAATTGTACTGATGAAAGTTGTAATTTAATCAAAAAAAATATATTTCCTTTAACTTTAAGAGCGGATATTTCTGCTTACTTATTTTCTGGTAAAAAAAACCTTTCTGAAATCACTTTAAAAAATCAAGATTTTTATGAAAGAGCGAGTGATCTTGAATTACTTGAACTATTAACAAATGCTTGCATCCTTCCACATGGGGGGGGATATAATTTTGCAGATATAAAGGATGTTTTAGATATCTTAGAATATAAGGATCAAAGGTATTTTGTAACCTCTTTAAAAACGAACATAAGTAGATTAAAAATAATTAGAAATGTAAACGAAATGCAATATGAATATAGGGGAAGGGATGTTGTGCTTAAGACAATTCAGTTAGATTTAGGCTCTATAATTACTAGATTAAATCCATTATTTTCATTAAAATTATGAGATCTTTTCAAATTATCTCAAAATTATAGTTAATTGAAAATAAGAAATCTTTAAAATTATTTTATACTAGCTCCTGACCCTATATCTTTGTCTGGCACTAAAATAGACACTGTATCTCCTTTATCAGCAGCTAAAAGCATTCCTTCACTTATGATACCCCTTAATTTTCTTGGTTCTAGATTAGCCAAAATAATAATTTTTTTCCCAGTTAATTCACTGGCTTCATAATATTGAGCCAAACCTGCAACTAGAGTGCGTTGTTCATTTCCTACACTTACCGTCAATTTATATAACTTATCAGCTTTAGGAACTTTTTCGACTTTTTCAACAAATGCTACACGTATGTCTAATTTTTGAAAGTCTTCATAAGAAATAAGTTTCTTCTCATCAGTTTTTTGTTTTTTTCCTTTTAATTTCTCATAATTTGCTTTTATTTCTTGAATATCTAATTTTTGAAAAAGCGGTTTTGGTTTTTTAATATTTGTTCCTGCTTTAATAGAGGTTCCACTAGGTGAATCCCAGCTTACTTCAGATAGTTTGGAAGTATTCAAAAAATCAAGAATTCTCTCTGAAGTTTCGGGAATAAATGGTCCTAATAGCACTGCTAGGGTAAAAACAGCCTGAGCACATATATTAAAAACGTGCCCTGCTGCTTTTTTGTTATTTTTAATTAAATGCCATGGAGCTTTGTCATTTAAGTAGATATTCCCTTCTTTTCCAAAATTAACAACCTCTCTTATAGCTTTTCTAATTTTAAATTGATACAGACTTTCACCCACAATTTTACTAATGTTATTTATCTTCTCGATAAATTTAGTATCAATTTCATCATATTCTATTTTTTCAGGGATTCTGTTATTAAACTGTTTTTCTATAAAGGTTAAGGTCCGATGAATAAAATTACCAATATTGTCATTAAGAGTTTTTATATTATTTTCAAATTCGGACCAGAGAAAAGAGGTATCACTTGTCTCTGGACGATTATAAATCAGAGTAAATCTCCAATAATCAAGTGGAGCTAATTTTAACGCATCATCAATCCAAATACCAATTCCCCTTGATTTAGAAAACTTCTCATTTTCATGCATTAACCATTCGGTCGATGATACATTATATGGAAGTACAAGCTTTTCATTATCATTTTTGTTTTTATTATATGCTATTAGCAATCCAGGAAAAACAATTAAATGAAATATAATATTGTCCTTTCCAATGAAAAAAACTGTTTTTGTGTTAGGATCATTCCAAAAGTAGCGAAATTTGGTTGGATCATCAATAATTTTATCAGACCATTCTTTTACAGCAGTTATATACCCTAATACCGCCTCAAACCATACATAGATAGTTTTGTTTTCCGCCCCCTTGAAGGGAGCACTAATACCCCATTCTAAATCTCGTGTAATCGCTCGTTCAGGCAAGCCTTCTTCAATGCTATTTAAGCACATTTTTCGTGCGTTGGAAGGAAGAATATCATTTTCTTCAATTAATTTTTTCAATTGGTTTTGTAATTTTGGTAACTCTAAGTACCAGTGTTTTGTTTTTCTAATTACTGGAGTATTTCCACATATTGCGCATTTTGGTTCAATCAAATCTAATGGTGTTAGAAGTTTTTGACAAAAATCACACTGATCACCTCTAGCTCGATCTTTTTTACAGTGAGGACAGGTTCCCTCCACAAATCTATCAGGTAAAAACAAGTCGTCTTTCTCACAATATAAAGATTCAATTTCTTTTTCATTTATGTACCCATTTTTTTGGATATCCAAAAATATTTTTTGGACATATTCAATATGAGTTGGGTTATGAGTTATTGTATAATTATCAAAAGATATCATCCATTTTTCATGTAAATCTTTAATTATCTTATGATTTTTAAAAGCTAGCTCTTCTGCGGGAACATTCAGTTTTTTTGCTTCCACTGAAATTGGAGTCCCATGAGAATCTGATCCAGAAACGAATACCACATCTTCTCCCTTCATTCTTAAATATCGTGCAAACACATCCGCTGATAACGTGCTTCCGATTAGATTCCCTAAATGCGGTATAGCATTCACATAAGGCCATGCTGAGGTTATAACCCATTTTTTCTTCTTATCTGAACTCAAATATATCGACCACTCATTTTTGTTAGTTTAGTAAAAAGAAAGCTATCTTAAATATTTTAAATGAGAAATTTCAATCATTCTTCAAAAATGATCTTTGCTCCACAAAATCGACAAGCTTTGATTTCGTTATTCATTTTTTCTAAGCATGGTTTATGATAATAAGATCCGCAATTTTCGCATTGTAAAACACGGAAATCTCCGAGAAAAATACTATGGCAATAGGAACAAGAAGAATTAATTTGATTAATTTTTTCCTCGGAAATTAAGATCAATCGTGTTAATTCCTTTTTATCTTCTTCAATTATTTTAATTTCGTATTCATCTGCATTTTTTTCTTTTATTAAATTCAATGCTACTCTCGGTAGCTCTACGAGGAAAAAACAGAAAGGACACCTGAATACATTTTCCTTATATTCTGTTTTTTTAGCCCACATCGCAGCACACGACAAATGCATAGCTCTATCACATGAGGGACAAAATCTACCTTCAATATAAAAATTAGAACCTGTAACTGATGCTTTAATAGAGTGACAAATTTGACACTTTTTTTCTCCACCTCCCCCCCTCATCATTGATCGAATGTCTAATAATGACGGTCTCCTTAGAGG
>SDBS01001764.1_pt1 | contig 21833 bp, 19 predicted proteins | sample 2277091 | NCBI WGS metagenome assembly SDBS01 (sample SAMN10404972, study PRJNA504765) | marine sediment metagenome | isolation source: marine sediment core GS10_PC15, 163 cmbsf | place: Arctic Ocean: Southern Knipovich Ridge | collected 2010
CCATCTCAACGCGTTTATCCATCGCCGCCTGTGCCAGTCTCTTCAAATCGATCTCGGTGCCTGCTGGTACCAATGCGAGCAGAACCCCGCGGCGCTCACCGCGGAGCACCAGGGTTTTAAACACTCGCTCGTGAGGCATCCCGAGCGCGTCTGCCGCCTTCTCTGCGCTGAGATTGTCCTCCTCATACGCATACTTGCCTACCTCAAAAGGGATACCTCCCTGCTCGAGCAGGCGCATCGCATTCGTCTTCTCGGTCACGGCCACCACCTCCCCTACTTCGCCGCATCATGATCCAGGTAAACCAGCCTTTTTATTAAAGCTTGAACACTCATGATAGAAATGAGCGATACAAACGCTGAGCATGCCCAAATGGGTCCTGGTAGTACGCGTCGGGTGTCACGCCCAACGCAACCATCTTTTGGGCTGGTTGAACTTTCGGCTCACCCCTCGCGAACTTGCGGATCACCTCGGCGTGCGGTTTGAGCTTACCATCGGGACGAACGATGCCAAAAAATCGCTCATGAATGAGCTCGTTACATGGCGGTCGCCCATATAGCTCGGGGGCGTAATCCGCGTAGCACCAGAGCACTGCGCCAAGCGCACCCACCTCCACCAGCTTCGGCAGCACCTGCTCGATATACGTGGCAAATTCAGTTTCGGAGGCCATGAATTGACGGCGCGTGAGACCATAGCCTATCCATTCCCACAACTTGGACGGGTTTCCGGGCGCCTCCGTACAACCGCCAAACTCCTCCATGATGGTGGGTTTCCCGCACAGTGCGCTCGTGAGTGCACACAAATATGGTACGAAGTCCGGATCGAGAGGTCCCTGTGACCAGTCCTCATACATGGGATAACCATGCATCACTGCCAGGTCAGTTTCCGCGAAGACATCATCCACCCGTAAACCGTTGTCCTGTGTCAGGCTGAAGAGGTGCAGCCCGCATGTTACCGGATGGCTTGGATCGATCGCACGAATACGCTCGGTCATGCGCCGCACCCACGCTCGGCCGGCTTCAGAGGACTCCGGCCATGCAAGTAAGTCAGGTTCGTTTCCCAGGTTCCAAATCCCAATGGCTTCGTGGTCCTTCAACCGGGAGACGACTTCGTCGATAAGAAGCTCCTCCGCTTCGAGAACAATTGGATCTGAGTATGGATTCCTGTATCCCTGATGAAGCATCTGCCCCCCGCTCGCTACCGGATTCACATCATCGGGCAGTGGAATGCCCTCAAGCAGCATCCATCCCGGCACCCAGTTAGGTCCGCTCATGTGCCCCGTAAAGAAAGTCACATCGAGCTTCAAGTTTAGAGCTGCAGCGATGTTGCAGACGACCTCAAGATTTTCGAGCGCACTTTCTTCGACTCTGTCCGGCTCGGGCTGCCAATCCTCCCAGAGGAGGAAGATTCGTACAAGATCGAAACCGATCTCTTTGATCGTCTCGAATTCCTCCTGCACTTCGTCCGTGTCGAAATCGGACCACCAATACATCGCCTTTCGGCGCGGCCAGTAGTTGATGCCGAGAAGAAATCGCTCACCCAATTCTGTTGAATTCATACCTCCTCCTCGAGATATCCTGGGGCACCAGTACTCCGGCAGCCAACCATCGACCAAATAAAATGGTATATCGTGGGCTCGCTTTTAATAGATTGTTATCCTGAATGCGGGCGCAATAATATTCGTAAGTTGTGGCTAATTCTAGCTTGAGCCTTACAAATAGAAAGCGAATTCTGTGAGATGTGGAACCACACGAGACAATCAGTAAAGCGCGGCTTGAACAGGGGGTAATCTTTGATTTGGAACCGCTTAAACACAAAAGTTGCCGAGGCAACTTTTATGTCATACCCCAGCCGCGATTCGAACACGGAACCTAGGCTTTAGGAGAGCCTCGCTCTATCCATTTGAGCTACTGGGGCTTGCGGCGATTATAGCATGATGGTTGCAGAGTCTTATGCCCCCGAAACCTGGATCAGATACGCAGGAATAGGCTCGAGGCGGCCGATCACCTGAATAGGTTCCAGGCGCTCGGCCTCCACTTCCACATTATGGGCTTGCTCATACGTGGCCAGACTGAGCAAGATCTGCCCGCCGTCCGCCTGTTCCTGCAAACGTTTTGCAACGTTCACGACATCCCCAACAACAGTGTAGTCCATGACACGATCCGAACCGATGTTCCCCACAACAGCATCCCCTGAATGAAGCCCGATACCTAATCCCAAACCGATCAAGTCTTCTCCCGAGTCATCCCGTAACTGCTTAAAGAGTTTCTGCATCTCTAGCGAGGTGTCAAGGGCACGCTTGGCATCGTCTTCCCCGGCAATCGGCGCGCCATAGAAAGCCATGAACCCGTCCCCCAAGTACTTGTCGAAGGTGCCGCGATGTTTGAATACGAGCTGACTCAGCGTCTGGAAGATATGATTGAGAGTTTCAATTACATGTTCCGCAGTATGTGCTTCCGTGAATCGTGTGAATCCTCGGATGTCAGCGAAGAGCACCGTCACAGCGCGGATATCCCCACCGAGCTTTAAATAGCGCTCGGGGTCGGTCAGGATCACGTCGGTTACATCTTCAGCGATGAACCGATCGAGTACCTGGCGCAAGAGACGGTTGCGAGATTCCAGCTCATCATGCAGTTTCTTGATCCTCAGCAAAGACCGTACACGCGTAAGTAGAACAGTCGAGCTGTAAGGCTTGGTGATAAAATCGTCTGCGCCCGCATCAATCGCCTTAATCTCATCGTCCTCGCTGTCGAGCGCGGTCACAATCACCACCGGCATAAATTGAGTCGCCGGGGTGGATTTAAGCGCTCTGCAAAGTGCGAGACCATCCATGCGCGGCATCTGCACATCGACCAGCGCCAGATCCGGGGGCTGCTCGAGCGCCAGTTCCAGAGCCGTATGCCCATCGGGCGCGGTGATGACATCACAGCCTGATGAAGCTAGATATACTTTGAGGAGATCGCGATTGAGCCAATCATCGTCCGCAATCATGATGCGCGGAGGGCGGTTGAAAACATCAGTAAGGTCCATTATTTTCATTGCCATTTGGTCAAGAATACCACTGAAACATTCGCGCGAACAATATGCCTGGGGTCTTCTTTAACCGAGTCCTTGCGTGAAAAAGCAATCTCCCCGCGGTTGGCAGGGGATTGCCCGAGTACGCTCGCCGTCATGGGACCATGTGCCTGCGCCAAATCATTTATCAGCCGTTCCTATTTCACCTTCCCGGTCGTAATCGCCATCTTGATCTCGCCCAGCGCTGTCGTAATTTCGATATCTCGTGGACATGCCAGCGTGCAGTTATAGATGTCATGACAGCGCCAAACCCCCATTCGATTATTCAATATCTTAAGGCGTTCAGCGCTGGCTCGATCGCGACTGTCAAAGATAAAACGGTGCGCCAGGACCATGGCTGCCGGTCCCACGTACTCGCCGCTCGCCCAGTATGAAGGGCAGGAGGTCGTGCAGGCCGCGCAGAGGATGCACTTGGTGGTGTCATCGTATCTTTCTCGTTCCTCCGGGCTTTGCAGCCGCTCTCCCGGAGGTGCAGGTTCGTCATTTACGAGATACGGCATTACAGAACGATAGTGCTCGAAGAAGGGCTCCATGTCTACGATCATGTCTTTAACAATTTCCAACCCCAGAATTGGCTCGATGGTGATTTTCTTGCCCACATCTTTCACAAGCACTTTACATGCTAGCCTATTCTTTCCGTTGATACGCATTGCATCAGAACCACAAATGCCATGTGCGCACGAGCGACGATAGGAGAGCGTGCCGTCCTGGTACCATTTCACCTGGTTGAGCAAGTCCAGCACTTGATCGTTGTCTTCGCCCTCGACCTTGTATATCTCGTAGTGAGGCTTCTTGTCCATCTCAGGGTTGTACCGAAGAATTCGGAGCGTAACCTCCATAACACCTCTCCTAATAGACCCGTTTCATGGGCTTGTATTTTGTGATCGTCACGGGTTTATAGCGCAGGGACACGCCCGATGGATCGAGAAAGGACATTGTATGCTTCATCCATTTCTTGTCCTCTCGCTCTGAATAATCCTCGCGTGCATGTGCCCCCCGGCTTTCCTTTCGCGCCACGGCAGAGACTGCTGTTATTTCGGCGATATCGAGCATACAGCCAAGTTCCCATGCTTCCAATGTGTCCGTGTTGAATACTTTGCCGGTATCATCCACGCGCACATGGCCGAAGCGATTCTTCAATTCTGCAATCTTCTCCACCGCCTGCTTCATCCCCTCCTCCATTCGGAAAACGCCGACGTGATCGAACATCACTTCTTGCATTTCCCGTCGGAGGGTTGCCGCTTTCTCGCTGCCATCACCGCTTTGCAGGGCGGCGATTTCTTCGCGGACCCGATCTGTGGGATCATCAGGAAGCGGGGTGAAATCGCTTTCCCGCGCGAACTCAGCCGCTCTCAAACCCGATTCTTTTCCAAACACGATGATGTCGAGCAAGGAATTCGTGCCCAGGCGGTTTGCTCCATGCACCGAAACACAGGCAACCTCTCCGGCTGCATACAATCCGGGCATAATCTTATTTTTCTCATTAGCGAACACCTGACCATGGACATCCGTCGGAATTCCGCCCATGGCATAATGCGCTGTAGGCTGCACCGGCATCGGCTGGCTTACCGGATCGACGTTCATATACGTCCGGCAGAAGTCGATGATGTCAGGTAGCTTGGCGAAAATATCCGCTGATGTAATGCGATAGGGAGTCCCGTCAGGATTCGTTCTTCCGTCGATGGCCGCATATTTATTCACAACTTCAGGCCGGACATCCAGGTACAGATAACGCTCTCCATCAATGCCTCGACCATCACGCATCTCAAGGTACATCGCCCGGCTGATCACATCGCGCGAGGCCAGATCCTTTACCGATGGTGCATAGCGCTCCATAAAGCGCTCGCCCTCGTTATTGACGAGCACACCCCCCTCCCCGCGAACGCCCTCGGTGATCAGGATGCCCATACGGTATATGCCGGTGGGGTGAAACTGGAAGAACTCCATATCCTCCGCTGGGATCCCCCGCCTTAGCGTGATAGCTACCCCGTCTCCCGTATAGGAATGGGCGTTTGAGGTAATTTCCCACACCCTTCCCCAACCACCGGTGCAGAAGATCACGGCTTTTGCGTGGAAAACATGGATCTCGCCGGATGAGAGTTCAACGGCGACAACCCCGCATGCCACCCCGTCTTTAATGATGAGATCGAGCACCTGAAATTCGTCAAGAAAAGTAACGTTGTGTTTTACACACTGCTGATAGAGGGTTTGCAGGATCATATGACCCGTGCGGTCTGCTGCATAAGCAGCACGGCGGACCGGTTTGCCCGTGTCGTTATTTGTATGACCTCCGAAGGGTCGCTGGGCAATCCTGCCTTCCGGTGTTCGGTTGAAAGGGAGCCCCATGTGCTCTAGCTCATATACGATGGGTACCGCTTGCCCACACATAAATTCAATCGCGTCCTGGTCACCGAGGTAGTCGCTACCCTTGACTGTGTCAAACGTATGCCATGCTGTGGTGTCTTTTTCCTCACTCCCCAATGCCGCGCCGACGCCACCCTGTGCCGCACCAGTATGGGAACGGACAGGATGGAGCTTGCTCAGCACAGCGGTGTTTGCCCCCCGGGAGGCGTAAAGGGCAGCCATCAATCCGGCTCCTCCGCCTCCAACGATCACAACCTCATATTGGTGTTGCATCGATTATTCTCTCCCGTTGTGGATAGTTATGCTCAGGATGCAAGGATGACATAAATGGCGACGATCACTCCGCCGACGAGAAGCACCATGACGATGATGCGCATCAGGGCGACGATGAAAGCGTTCGCGATGTAATCTTCCAGGACCATTCGCAGCCCATTAAAACCATGAATTGCTGCAAAAAATATGACCAGCATGCTGTAGATCTGCCAGAAGGCGTTCGACCAACCCAGCGAGACGTCGGGGATATCTGTATTTACAACATGATTGGGGTTTGGGAAAAACATCCAGCGAAACATCGTTGGCATGTCCATCTGGGTTCTTCCCCCGAGCAGGAATGCCGCAGCAAGGCTGAATGCCCCAAGGATGATCAGCGCCAGACCCGAGATGCGCGTGAATAGCCACATGCCATACTCAAATGCGCCGGCGGATCGAATTGAACGCGAGGTTTGCATGAATTCACACCTCCGATAACATCAAACGCCTTGGATGGCGTTTTTAATCATGATGAATGAAGGGAGCAGGTAGACTGGGATAAATATCACCCACTGGAGCCAGATAAGCTCTTGTTGGTAACGGATCAATGCAGGGAACAGATCCATCAACGCCACACGGGTGCCGTTCAAAGCATGAAAAAGAACGCTGAAGTATATAAATAGCTGGAATACCCAATACTCGTATACGCTGTTTAAGGCAAACGCGATATCGTTTCCAAACTGCTGACCAAAAAACGAAACTATGACATGCATGCCAACAAATAGCAGGATTCCCAAACCCGTAAGGCGATGAAGGATCCAATTCAGCATCCCCTGTTTTCCGCGGTATCTCAATCCTGTCCAAATACTGACTCTTCTGCTGACGGTCATGACACCTCCGGGTGAAGGAGTGCGGTTAGACAAACGCGTGCTCTGGATCCCCATTATACTTTCGCTAATATTCTATACGATAGCGAGGGTTGTCCTCTTATCCATGACCGTACTTCCTGTCGTCGTACCCCCTTCCTCGGTGTTGTTGCTCACTTTTTTTGACGAGATAAGCAGGGTAGAATTCCTTTTACATTCTATCTACAAATACGCGGGGTGCTGTTTAGCTCCCATTCTATTGGGTTATGGAGGTGGTTATGACCGAGTCTAGTCACGAACGCGGCATCAGCCGTCGCAGCTTCGTGGCAGGCGTGGTGGGGTTCCTGGGCGGGGTTATAGCTATCATTATCGGCATTCCTGCCATCGGGTACATCATATCGCCAAGCTTGAAGAAGGAGGAGCTCGATGCCTGGGTGCCGCTCGGACCTGTCGAGGAACTGCCCTTGAACGAGCCAAACCTCTTCACGTTTACTCGCACGAAGCAGGTGGGCTGGGAGCGCTCCGCCATCAGTTATGGCATCTATGTGACCCGCCTCCCCGGCAACGATTATTATGTATTTTCGAACGAGTGTACACATTTAAGCTGCCGGGTGACGTGGCATGATCCTCCTCAGAATTATATTTGTCCATGCCACGATGGCCGTTTTGCAGAAGATGGCTCCATCATCTCGGGCCCTCAACCCAGACCGTTGGATGAGTATGAATACAACATCGAGGACGGAATCATGTTCGTCCACCTAGAGGAGGTTTAAATTGACTTCTCAGATCATCAACTGGCTCGATGAGCGATTGGGGCTCACGACGGCATACAATGTCGTCTTTGATCGCAAGGTTCCAAAGGTCAACTGGTGGTTCACACTCGGCAGCGCCACTCTGTTCCTGGCAACCACACAAGCGATCACCGGCATATTCCTGTCTGTCTATTACGTACCCCATCCCGAGCAAGCCTACGACAGTATTAATTTCATCATGAACGATGTGTCATTCGGCTGGCTTATACGCGGTATCCATCACTGGGGTGCGACTCTGATGGTGATCACCGTTTTTTTGCACATGTTGAGGACATTTTTCTTCGCGGCTTATAAATATCCACGAGAGCTAACATGGATCACGGGTGTTCTATTGCTGCTCGTGACCCTAGGGTTCGGCTTCACAGGCTACCTGTTGCCATGGAATCAACGTGCGTACTGGGCTACGACCGTAGGGACATCTATCGCTGAGACCGTGCCATTCATGGGGCCGTTTATTAATCAAGTTCTCCGCGGCGGAACAGAGCTATCCACACTTACGCTCACCCGGTTTTTCAGCGCCCATATATGGATGCTTCCGGCAGCGCTCGCTGCGCTGATCGGGATCCACCTCTATCTGGTCATCCGTCTCGGGATCAGCCACATCCCAACGGAAGAGGATTAGGAGCACCCACGTGGAAGACGACAACAAGCAACATTACAAGGAACGTTATAACAGCGAAAAAGAACGGGGTGTGAAGTTCTTCCCCGACATTGTTTACAAGGACATGATTGCTGCTTTCGGTGTCTTCATCGTCGTCGTTGGTTTGGCTATTTTCATCGGTGTCTCCGCCGAGCCGCCAGCAGATCCTAACGACAGCACGTACATCCCACGACCTGAGTGGTACTTCCTGTGGTTATTCCAGATTCTCAAGTACTTTCCAGGTCAGATAGAGTGGGTCGGGACGACTGTATTCCCCGCATTCGCCGTGCTGGCGCTGCTCCTCCTGCCGTTTTATGATCGTAGTCCATTTCGATACTGGCGCAAGAGGAAATTTGCGATTGTCGTCGGAGGGTTGGCTACACTCTCTCTAATCGCTCTCACCATTATCGCCGTGGCTACCACACCCCCGAATGAGGAGTTTGAGGCCGTCTCTTCCATCACTCAGAAAATTATCTCCGGTCAGGATCTTTACGGCCTGCACTGTGTTGAATGTCACGGATCTGAGGGTGAAGGTGGCGAGATCACCACTGTCGAGGGGTTGGAAGGCGTCGTCGTTGCCCCCCTCAACGCGCCAGACTTCATTTACACACGGTCAGACGACACCATCTTTAACGTCATCGACTACGGGCAGCAGGATTTAGGCATGCCCCCATTCGGGATCGCGTATGGCGGCGAACTCTCGAAAGGTGAAGCTGATGCGATCGTCGCGTTCATGCGCTATACCTGGGATGATCGCGTGGAGATCCCCGAGGACGCTGCAGCAGCCGGTGCGATCCCCGAACTCGGCCCAGATGAAATCCCCGTCTATTCCATCCATATCGAGCCCATCGTGCGGCGAACTTGCATCTCCTGTCACCGACCTGGCAAGAAGAACGGCGAGTACCTCATGCGGGACTACGACGAAATTCTCACGACCGGCGAATATACGCCCAATCTGATCGCCGGAGATCTGGGTAGCAATCTCATCCTCATGCTGCATCGTGATGAGATCGAGGCCGGCGGTCCCATGCCTCCCACCAAATCGCTCAGAGAGGACTGGATCGATATCTGGGAGCGCTGGGTCCTCGCGGGTATGCCTGAAAACCCCGAAGATGTTGCAACGCCTGAGCCCACGCTCGTTGATACACCCGAAACCCAGGAAGATGCCCTGGCTACACCAACCCCATAATCCAATCCCCGCCGAATACTTTAAAGGGCGAACCCGTTGGTTCGCCCTCGTCCTTTTCCTTCGCTTGCGGTGCCCGTCTATTTTATTATGGACTGAGAAAAGTCGCTCCTTCTATGTAGATAATCAACGCACATGAAGAGCCGTTATCGCTTAAATATGCGATAGTGGGCTAATCTTTACGCTTCTTCATTACCCGAGTTTCCTGGAACTTCTACGGGCTGAAGCGGATCATCGTCGGGAGGTGTTTCGGTAGGGACCTGCGCTGGCTTACGAAACGCTGCAGCGAATATCAAAATTCCGCTCAGTACGACCAGCCCTGCCCCGAGAGCCTTCATGAACATCTCGCCCATTAGCGCGGCGAAGAGACCAAATGCGACAGCAGAAAGCACGAATATGCCCAACCCGAATGTAGCTACACCGCGCGACCATCCCCCAACCTTGCCGGCCAACAGCAATCCCAAACCGAAAGAAGCAGGAACGAGCAGCCAGGCATAGATCCAGGCTGCCCAATCTCCGGTGAGAGTGCTGTACTGAAACAACAATCCTAGAGCTACGATCATCGTTCCGGGGACAAAGAGGCTCGCCAGACCTCCGCGAGAGGAGGGCCAGATAAAAGCTGGAAGAAAGAGCGTGATCCCAAAAACCACAAAGATGATGGGCCAAGCGGTGTCCAGAGATACGCCAGGAGTGAGCATAAGTGCTGCAAACAGAATCCCCATGAGGATGAGGTACAATGCGACGATTATTAAAGCGCTATTCGATCTCTTCAAGGAGCCATCCTCCATCCAGGCACGGAACGGTCACATCATATCACACACGAGCAAAGGTAAACCTTGTCCTGCCACACTCTCCCCCCGCACAGTGATTATGTATGACCAATTTTCTATCGACGCCCGCTTGACTCGCTGTGTATTATGATGAGACGAACCTTGGAAGCTGTCCGATGAACAAATGGATTTTCGCACAATGGCGCTTCATACTGGCAGTGAAGAACCCTGCAGCAAGCTACAGGGTATTCTTGCTTTTTCCCATAATTATCGGCATCGTGCTCGCGGCCTTCGCCACTCCCAACGTGTCTTTCTCAGATTCTTCTGGATGGGAAACTGTGGGAGACGGCATCCAATATAAAGAATTCATCCTTCCAGATCCAAATCATATCTTCGTGGCTCGTATGGAGATATCAAATCCCAATGTCATCATCGAGAGCAGTATCGGGCAGGGTATATTAATGAAAGGCAAAGAGACCGTAAGCGGCATGGCGGCGAGGTATGATCAGGCGATCAATCCGTGGGGAGGAGATTGGGGGCCTCGCAATCATGTTGTCGTCGCCATCAACGGCTCCTTCCACGATCCGAAAACTGGGGAGCCATTGGGCGGGGTAATTCATTCGGGATGGTATGCGAAGCGCTATGGGGACCTCGTGGGAAGTAGTGGTTTCGTGTGGACTGCAGATAGAACGGCTTTCATTGGGGGGTGTGTGACCCATAGACCAGAAAAGCAGGTTATTAGCAACCTGACTACGGGGAAGACTATCAACTTCGACAAAATAAACGTCCTTCCAAAAAGCCAACGGATCACCATTTATACCCCCCAATTTGGAAGTATGAGCGATATAAACATGAGTAATGTCGAAGTTCTAGTGGAAGTGACCCGGCCTGCTGGTATTTATCCTCTTCCCGCAAGGGTAACCGGTGTTGTCAAGGATATATGGGTCAATCGAGGAGCCTTTCCTATACCGTTCGATCATATCGCTATCGCGGCAGGAGCAGGAGCCAGTCAATCGCTTCTGGAGACCGTGAATGTGGGAGATGTAATTGCCATCTCATCCGAGGTCACCGATTTAGGTCCTAATTGTAAGAACGCAACCGACATTGGCTGGACCAAAGCATATTCCAGTGTTGCTGGGAACTATCACTTTCTTCGGAATGGAGAATTGGTCGAGGTCGACGATGAGGGCGCGTTGGTGCGTCATCCACGAACTGCGGTTTGTCTCAATGATACCTATGTTTACTTCGTCGTCGTAGATGGGCGGAATGATTCCTACAGCATTGGGATGATGACCGACGAGCTGGGAAAGTTTTGCAAGAACCATCTTGATGCCACTTCTGGCATCAATCATGACGGCGGTGGTTCATCCGCGATGTGGGTGAACGGGGGCATTGTCAATCACCCATCCGATGGCTCTGAACGACCGGTGGCGAATGGCTTAATGATGGTCAACGTAGAAACCGTAGAGAAATCCACTGCATTTCGGATTGGGGATCAAGTCCACACTATAAGACCCGCAAACATTCACCTTGGTCCGGGTACAAACCACACTGCGATCACATCGATTCCACAGGACACACCTGGTTTCATCCACACCTACACGAAGATGCTCAATGGGGTTTTAGCAAAGAGTAGGAATTGGTGGTATGTCGATTTCGGATGGATCATGGGCTGGGTGGATGAGAGCGCTTTGGATAAAAGCGACATTGCAGATAGGGGAATATACTTGGATGGCTTGCGTCTGAACAATTTAACTCGCTCGCTCATGCTCTCGGCAAAATAGGAGATGCAAGATTTATTGACAGCGATTACCTTTGCTCAGACTCGTACAAGTAAAGTTATATCAAGGTAGCTCTGATTTGACTCTTTTCTAAATTGCATTATCCTAGATATATAAGGTACCCGGGTCTAAGGGGGCGAATTGACCCAAAACATACCTATTCGCCGCCTGTGCCAGTGCGTCATCGTGGCCGGGCTTTTTATATTCGTCGGCATCATCGTGCCGAATTCATTCGTTGCGGAAGCACAGAATGAATCTACGGCCACGCCGTCATCGGGTGCATCCTCCCCGCTGCCGACCACGGAGCCGCCTCCCTCATCCGCCTCCCCAACCCATGACGGTAGTGATGCCTTAGAATTCACAAATACTCCCACACAGAGTACAACTCAACCCTTCAACCCGACTCAAACTACCGAGTACGCTCCACCTGCCACCGCCACATCTTCGCTTGCAACTAACACAACCATAACCGAAGCGCCGGGGACAATGACGCCGTTACTTACAACGCAAATACCTGCGGCCACGATAGAACCCGGTACAGCCTCCGTAACCGCACCCACGCCATCTCACACGCCCTCGCTCACCCCAAGCCTGTCACCCCTCCCCCTCATCGATCCACGGCATATCCATCACAGGCCATCATGATCAATGAGATCGCTTGGGCGGGCACCCGCGCATCCTCCAGTGATGAATGGATTGAGCTTTACAACAACAGCGCCGCGACCATTTCACTAACCGGATGGACCCTCACAGATGATGGCGATATAAATATCAACCTTGCAGGCGACATAGCTCCCCATAGCTACTTCCTCCTTGAGCGAACAAATAATCAAACAATTTCTAACATCGACGCAGATATGATCTACCGCGGCAGCCTTCGTAATAGCGGCGAGACGCTTTCCCTGCTGGATCCCGGGGGAGAGGAGATCGAATCCGCCAACGGGGATGGAGGCGCGTGGCCATCGGGGAATTCTGCTCAAAGATTCTCGATGGAGCGCCGTGGTGGTGGGGATATTTCGGGAAATTGGGCTACATTTACTGGCTGGGGAGGACGCGGGCTGGACGCAGCCGGAAATCCGATCAGAGGAACACCAAGAGCGATGAACTCCATCCATCTGCCATCGCCTTCTCCCACGCTGAGCAGCTCAACCCCGGGCGCTACTTCCCCTGCCGAATATGCGCCGCTCACGATCTTGATCAACGAGGTTGCCTGGGCAGGGACTTTCGCCTCGTCTAGCGATGAGTGGATTGAACTCATGAGCACGAGTAGTTCGACCATCAATCTTGAGGGTTGGAGGCTCACAGACGGCGGAGACATCAACATCCTGCTTTCTGGCAGTCTCCCCCCTCATGGGTTCTATCTCCTCGAACGGTCCGATGATGAAACGATTTCGAATATCACCGCGGACATGATCTACACTGGGAGCTTGAACAACTCCGGGGATAGGTTGGAGTTGGCCGATCCTGCGAACAACATCATCGATACTGCCGATGGCAGCTTGGGCTGGCCGGGAGGGAGTGCTTCGACCCGGGCAAGTATGGAGCGGCGTGGCGGAGATGACCGACCTGGGAATTGGGGAAACTATATCGGTTGGGGCGGTTCCGGTTTCGACGCCCGCGGCTCTCCTGTGCATGGAACCCCTCGCCAGACCAACTCCCTGTTCTTCCCCTCCCCTACCCCCAGCCCTACTCTGGACACATCGATCGTATATGAGCCCGGCGCTGTGATCATCAATGAAGTCGCCTGGGCCGGGACCGGCGCATCCGCGAGTGATGAGTGGATCGAACTCATGAACACCACAGATGAAGATGTATACCTTAATGGATGGACACTCACGGATCGTGGTGATGTTCGTATTTCAATTTCGGGGACCATTCCCGCGCACGGTTTCTACCTGCTGGAGCGAACGGATGACAACGTCATTTCCGATGTCTCGGCACATATGCTCTATACCGGCTCATTAAAAAATAGCGGCGAAATCCTCGTGCTGTTGGATGCCTCAAACATGGAGATCGATACGGCCAACAGCGACGGTGGAGGATGGCCCGCGGGCGAGGAAAAATCCCGTCGAAGCATGGAACGGAGAGGGGGAGGCGATCGGAGCGGGAATTGGGGCACATACACTAGGTATCATGGCTGGGGTCATGACGCTCACGGAAATCAGATCCAGGGCACCCCCGGTCGCCCAAACTCCATCTTGTTCCCAACGCCTGTGCCAACGTGGATCCTTGGGAGAATCGTCATCAACGAAGTTCTCATTCGCCCACACTACGACTGGGAGGGAAAAGGCGGCGTGGACACCAAGGATGAGTTTATCGAGCTTTACAATCGCGGCCCCCGCCCGGTGAACATTCGTGGGTGGTGGCTGGACGATATTCGCGATGGCGGTTCGAAACCACATGACTTACCGAGTATCACCATCGATCCGGGAGGTTATGCAGTATTCTTCCGATCTTGGACACATATTGCTTTGCCCGATACGGGTGATACTGTCCGGCTGCTCGCTCCGGATGGGCGCTTGGTCGACCAAATCTCTTACTTGAAAGTTCGTGCCTACAATCTATCGTACGGTCGCCTTCCTGATGGTAGCCGACACCTAAAGTATGGGCTGTGGCCCACACCTGGTTGGCAGAACAGAATGTATGAAGAGACATTCGCCTCCGCTGACGTCGTCCACGGAGCCTGTAGGGCTGAAGCTGGATCTCGATTGCTCAATTCTCGCTTTGGGAGATCTCCGGCATTAACGAGCTGGATGAGTTCTCTAGCATTAGTGACGTGCCGGAGGAGCAAGATCGAAGTCCTCGTTGCAAATAATTTAAAAGATGAAACCCTTCCTGCGCCCCAGCCCTTTACGGTTTGGGATGAGCATTTGAGTTTGGTTTCAACTACATCTCAACAGGATCGTGTTCGATAAAAACACGGGCATCGCTATTCCCGCATCAGTGCTAGAGATGATAACCTCCAGCCGTCAGAATACTTTCACCGAAAAATTTTTCTTAATACGGCTCACCCTAAACCGCATCATGGTTTCCCAATAAGAATAATCATTCGGTTTAGGGTACGTGTGTGTTATTTATGTCTAGTTGCTTGATCAAGCCTCCCCAAGAAATGTATACAAAATGTAAGGACTTTAACCCCAGCTTTTCCTTACAATGTAGTTGACGCATTCATCTAATCAGGAAAGATTTCAGTCTTACAGCACGTCAGATAATTGTAAGGATAATGTCCGAATAAATTAATCATTTCTTAATTCATTATCGCTAGACTCGTAGTTAGAAACGCTCGATTCAGCATGTACTCTGTGAGAAATATTATGTTGCTTTATCAAACAAAAAAGCTAGTGACCCCACCAGATGAAGACCCATTCTGGGTAGTTTTCGTACGTTCTGATGAGGGTCAGGTGATTCCTGTGGTGACCGGAGGCGTGGTCGATCTGGCCATAAACGAACTCGATGGAAAGATCGTCGAGATGAAGAAATTGCGCAGGCCACTGCGTGAAAATTAGCTGATTCGTCAAACACACGCCGCTCAGATTTTTATTTGCATAAAAAGCGACTGTCGATATCTCCGTCTTAGACAGCCGCTTTTTCACTCCACCATGATGATGACCTAGAGCGTTGCGAGCAGATCTCACTTCCGCCATCAGCCGGGAAATCCACGAGCAACACGATCGTCATGACCCCTTCCGAAAAATCCTTAACCGCCGTAGAATCACCCAGCGACGATTTTCTCGACATCAGAACCATCAAGGATCACGATAATGCATATTCTGGTAACGGGCAGCGGCGGCTTGATAGGCTCAGAATGCGTGCTCTTTTTCGATAAATTGGGCTTTTCGGTTGTCGGGGTGGATAACAATATGCGCGCTGATTTCTTTGGTTCCAAGGGTGACACGACGTGGAACACCCAACGTCTTGAGAATACCTGCAGCAAATTTGTACATCTTGATATGGATATCCGCGATCGCGAGGCCCTGATGTCGACGTTCTCCGAAGGTCGATTCGACATGGTTGTGCACGCTGCTGCCCAGCCAAGTCACGACCTGGCCGCCAGAAGACCCTTTGACGACTTTGATGTGAACGCTGTCGGGACACTGAACCTTCTCGAGGCATGTCGTCAACACTCGCCAGATGCCATTTTCATCCATATGAGCACGAACAAGGTGTACGGCGACGGCCCGAATAAAATAAAACTTGAGGAACTGCCGACGCGTTGGGAATATGCTGATCCAGACTACGAGCTCGGGATCCCAGAGGATTTCCCCGTCGATCACTGTCTTCACTCTCTCTTTGGTGCATCCAAGCTGGCTGCGGATGTGATGGCGCAGGAATATGGCCGCTACTTTGGTCTAAGAACCGGAATATTTCGCGGAGGCTGCCTGACGGGGCCCAACCACGCGGGTGTGGAGCTCCATGGTTTTCTTAATTACCTTGTGCTCGTTGCCCTTAAGGAAGGAGCTTACACCGTTTTTGGGTATAAGGGGAAACAGGTTCGGGATCAAATTCACAGCTACGATGTTGTCAACTTGCTTTGGCAGTTCGCACAAGATCCTAAACCAGGCGAAGTTTATAATCTTGGCGGCGGAAAGCAGAATGCCGCCAGTCTGATTGAGTGCGTGGACGCCATTGAAAAAATCTCTGGGAAGAGACCTGTGCTCACCTATTCGGAAGAGAACCGAATTGGCGATCACATCTGCTATTATTCAGACCTCACAAAGATCCGGGCGCATTTCCCGGAATGGGAATTAACTTACAGCCTTAACGAGATCATCGAGGAAATGATCACACAAATAAACGCCCGCTAGCGCGCAGCTTTACGCTCGTATTATCGAAATGGGTCTCCATTGCGCCTAACCATCCTCAATCAATTCTACCTACCCGATCTCGCTCCAACCGGGTTCATGGCAGCGTCTCTCGCCGAACACCGTGCCGAGCTTGGGGATGATGTCACCGCGATCGCCGGCCGTGGTGGTTATATCGGAACCCCATCGGAATTCGGAAAACAAGCCAGTGAAAATCTCAGAGTGATTCGCCTCTGGACACCTTCTTTCGGTAAAACACACGCCTTGAAACGCATAATCGATTACGGGGTCTTTTACTTCTCCGCTGCCGTGCGACTAGCTACCCTGCCCAAACAAGATGTAATCGTGTCCCTCACTACGCCTCCGTTTATTGCGTTCGCTGCCGTCCTTCACAAACTGCTGCATCCATCGACGCGCATCATCTTATGGAGTATGGACTGCTATCCAGAAGTTATCGAACGCGCCGGATTGTTGCAGGATACCAGCCTCCCGAGCCGCCTCATGCGTTGGCTGAATTCCCGCCTTTTTCGTCAACTCGATCATCTGGTTTGTCTTGATCGAGCGATGATGAAGCTTCTCACCGGTCAATACGTTGACGCAGCGCATCCACTCGATGCTTCTGTCATCCCAAATTGGGAAAATGCTTCCCTATTCCCGCCCTACATCGAGCCTCCCTTATGGGATGAGGCCAGCGAGCTTGACTTCAACGATAGCTTCGTGATCCTCTACCTTGGGAATGCGGGTTTTGGGCATCGATTCGAGACTGTTGTGGCCGCCGCTAAGCAGTTAAAAGATCAGCATGTTGTTTTCCTGTTCATCGGTGGAGGAGAACAATGGTCCTGGTTGGAAAACGCCAAGCTTGAAAATAAGCTGGACAATCTCCTGCTCCATCCTTACATTCCAAAAGAGCAAACGCCTTCTGTGATGGCGTTTTCCCAATGTGCGCTCATCACGCTACACGAAGATTTCGCTGGTGTAATCAGCCCCAGTAAATTACATTCAAACTTGGCGATGTCTCTACCCGTGGTGTACGTTGGCCCCCAAGATAGCAATGTTGATGATGCCATACGGATGTTCAACTTCGGTGTGAGCTTACGACATGGTGAAATAGATCGTTTCACACAGTTCATTCTTTCTTTGAGAGACCAACCTGACGTGCTTGAGCAATACCAGAAAAACGCCCGTGCTGCCTTTGAGAAGGCATATACGGACTTTCAATGCCTTCCATTATTCGATGACATCATCAAGAATCTCGGCCCATCGGATTGATTTCTTGCCCGTGATAAATTCTCCCGCGCATCTTTCTAAGGGTAGGCCTCTGCTATAATTCGTCTGCCATGGCATTGACATCGGAAGAAGTGCGACAAATCGCAAGCCTCGCCAGGCTTAAGCTTACGACCGAGGAAGAAGAGCGCTACGCTGAACAGCTCTCTGCTGTTCTAGATTACGCGGCTCGTCTCAGCGAAGTGGATACTTCGAAAATCCCGCCTACTGCGTCTGTTCTCCCACTGACTGCTCCTCTCCGAAACGATGAAATCGTCCCTTGTCCTCCACGGGAAAAAATCATGGCCAACGCACCCAGTTCTGATGAAGGCATGTTCAGTGTCCCCCCGGTTCTTGACTAATCGGATGGCTCGTTTCGCCCACTGCCGGTCCAGGGATCTCGCATGATGTCTGAGCTCACGGATATGACGTTCCGACAAGCTTCTTCGGCGCTTAAATCGGGAGACGTTACATCAAAAGAACTAACCTTGGCTTGTATCGAACGAATCGAGACAGTCGAGCCTCGGATTAAGGCTTTTCTCACTCAGACATTTGATCTCGCATTGAAACAAGCTGACTCCGCAGACGAAGTTTATGCGCGGTGGCGAAAGGACGGCGGGGATGCGCCAGCCCCAACCTGTGGAGTTCCGATCGCCGTGAAGGACGTGCTCTGCACGGAGGGCATCCCCACTACGTGCGGTTCGAAGATCCTGGAAGGCTTCCGCCCGCCTTACAGTGCCACAAGTGTCGCACGCTTGATCGATTCGGGATCTGTGATCCTTGGCAAGACGAACACCGATGAGTTCGCCATGGGATCATCGACGGAGAACTCCGCGTATGGGACTACGCACAATCCCTGGGACCTCGATCGAGTTCCGGGAGGATCGTCGGGCGGATCCGCCGCTGCGGTCGCAGCGCACATGTGTTTTGCGGCTCTCGGTACAGATACGGGTGGTTCTGTGCGTCAACCCGCGGCTTTCTGCGGTATTACCGGGCTGAAAACTTCCTACGGTCGCGTCTCCCGATACGGGCTCATTGCTTATGGATCGTCTCTTGATACTGTGGGAGCATTGGCGCGGTCGGCAGAAGATTTGGTCCCTATTTTCCAGATCATCGCCGGACACGATCCCAAAGATTCGACCTCTATGCCGGTTTCGGTTCCCGAAATACATTTAGATAATTCTGATGTATCTGGACTGCGCATTGGTGTACCGGGCGAGTACTTTATTGAGGGAATTCAAGAAGATGTTGAAACCGCGGTCCGGAAAGCCGTGGATGTCTTTGTGTCCCTGGGAGCAGAGGTCAAACAAATCAGCCTTCCGCATACCGATCTTGCGCTGCCTGTGTACTATTTGATCGCCCCTGCGGAAGCCTCAGCTAATCTCGCCCGATACGACGCTGTTCGGTATGGACCCCGCCTTGAGTCTGACGAACTGCTCGAGCAATATATCCAGACGCGAGGGGCTCTATTTGGCACGGAGGTCAAGCGGCGCATTATGCTGGGAACGTATGCGCTGTCGGCAGGATATTACGACGCGTATTATGGCCAGGCACAAAAAGTTAGAACCCTGATTAAGGATGACTTTGAATCTGCGTTCAAGGAAGTAGATCTTATCGCCTGTCCAGTTGCACCGACAACCGCCTTCCGTATCGGTGAACATGGAGACGATCCGCTCTCCATGTACCTCGAGGACATATTTACACTTCCCGCGAATCTCGCAGGAATTCCCGGGATCGCCTTCCCAGTAGGACTTGATTCAGCCGGTCTCCCGATCGGAATGCAGCTCAAAGCGCCACATATGGGGGAGGAGCTGCTCTTTCACGCAGCGCATGCATTTCAGCAAAACACCCCCTGGCATAAAGGTAGTCCGAGTATGTGATGAGATAAAGGATCAACTATGAAAATTGTCATTCCAATGGCTGGCTTCGGCACGCGATTACGACCGCATACCTGGTCGAAACCAAAACCTCTCGTCAGCGTGGCCGGGAAACCGTCTCTTGGGCATGTGCTCGACATGTTCTCCTCGCTGCCGGATATCGAGGAGGTGGTCTTCATCGTGGGCTACCTCGGTGATCAGATCAGCGCATATGTCGAAGAATTCTACCCGAATTTGAATGCGCACTTTGTCGTCCAAGACGAGATGCTCGGTCAATCCCATGCCATCTGGCTGGCACGCGAAGGTCTTGTTGGACCTATGCTTATGGTCTTTGTGGACACATTGATTGAGACGGACCTTTCGGGACTCAATACGGAAGAGGCGGAAGCCATAGCTTGGGTCAAAGAGGTGGAAGATCCGCGACGGTTCGGGGTTGTCGAAATCGGGAAAGACGGTTTCGTGCGCCGGCTCATAGAAAAGCCTGATGACATCAGTATTAATCTCGCCGTCGTGGGTTTTTATTACTTTAAAGAAGCCGAGCGTCTTTTGTCCGCGATCGAAGCACAAATGGAGGAGGGAAGCAAACTTGGAGGCGAATACTACCTGGCGGATGCGATCAATGTGATGCTTGCAGATGGGATGAAAATGCGTGTAGAGACTGTTGACGTTTGGGTGGACTGCGGAAAACCAGAAGCCCTCCTTGAGACCAATCAGTACTTGCTCGATCACGGGCGAGACAACTCACAGGAAGCCGGCCGTGAGGGCGTGCAGATCAATCCTCCAGTCTTCATCCATCCCAGCGCAGAAGTGATCGACTCTGTGATCGGACCCCATGCTGCGATCGGCGCAGAATGCGCCATCCGCCGAGCCACCGTGCGCAATTCCATCATCGAAGAAAGAACGCTGATCGAGGCCGTGGTGCTGACCGACTCCTTAATTGGTCGTGACGCTCGCGTGATCGGCAGAGAACAGTCTCTCATGTTGAATATCGGCGATTCTTCCGAGATCATCGTAGATTGAGCGTATTGCGCGCTGGGGAAGAATATCCTGATATACCGAGGCCAACTTCCACTGGAATCTCTTCGTTGACAGGCACAAAATAAATCTATGCCAGAATTCTATGAAGGCTCTTCAATCGTTCTTTGTCAATCAAGCCATGCCTACATTGACCGCCCTATTTATGTGTATTGGGATGACCAGCGCCTGCCGGTTGTAGATATCTTGAATCGCTCGCGCCAGCTGGATGGGGATCATTTTCACGTGCGCGTGGAAGATGGTCGCGCCTTCCGTCTCGTTTATTTTCCATCGAAGGATGTATGGCGCGTCCAATGTATCTAAGGAATCGCGGATTCCCAGGAATTTATTAGACATAGTCAGGAGATCAAACCATGCGTGATTTTGTTGCCAAGCATATAGCCTCTGTTCCCCCTTCGGGGATACGTCGCTTTTTTGACATCGCGGCGACGATGGATGATGTGATTTCGCTTGGAATTGGCGAGCCTGATTTCATCACGCCAGAGCCCATCCTTAATGCCGGCATCCTGTCGCTGGAGCGAGGGGAGACTCAATACACATCCAATTCAGGTGTGCAGGAGTTGAGAGAGGCACTGGCAGTCCATCTAGCCAGTCGATACAACGTCTCCTACGATCCGGATACCGAGATTCTAGTTACTGTTGGCGTCTCCGAGGCTCTCTATCTAGCCCTGACAGCTGTGATTGACCCGGGAGATGAGGTGATCGTTCCCACACCATGCTTCGTCTCATACCACCCGGAGGTGGTCTTTGCCGGCGGGACGCCGGTCACAATTCAAGCTCGTCCCGAGGATGATTTTCAGGTGAGGGCAGCGGATATCGAATCCCTCATTTCCCCGAAGACGAAGGCGCTACTGATTGGATATCCAAACAATCCCACCGGGGCAGTGATGTCGCGTGGGCGGCTGCAAGAGATCGGAACTCTCGCGAAAAAACATGACCTTCTGGTCATCAGCGATGAAATCTATGATCGCCTGGTTTACGATCACGAACACGTCTGCTTTGCCTCTTTGGATGACACGCGTGATCGCACTATTACCCTGAGTGGTTTTTCGAAAAACTACGCCATGACGGGTTGGAGAGTCGGGTATGCAGCCGCGCCAGAGCCCATCCTTTCA
>SDBS01001765.1_pt1 | contig 21833 bp, 9 predicted proteins | sample 2277091 | NCBI WGS metagenome assembly SDBS01 (sample SAMN10404972, study PRJNA504765) | marine sediment metagenome | isolation source: marine sediment core GS10_PC15, 163 cmbsf | place: Arctic Ocean: Southern Knipovich Ridge | collected 2010
AAGGATTTCACATTGCTCTTTCTTTAGATGGGTCAATTCTTACAACGCTTTGCTGACGATAGGCAAATCTATTTTTCCACCTATCAGGAGATAAGTTTTTCATTATCCTCGTTTATAATACAGATGGGGGAAATCGATGGTACGAATCTCAGAAAAATATTCTGGTAAGCGTTCGGGTTTACAAATTCCTCAAGCAGAAGCTGAAAAACGAATTGGTGCCCAAATTAAGAAGGGGTTTAATTTACTGGATAGGGTTATTAACAGCCTGAATGACCTGGAAGAAGCCAGAGAAGAGAAAAAGACGCTGGGATCAATACAACATTGAACTTCTGAAGAGAATCGCCGATACCGAGCAATACCTGAACGAATACTACCAACCGGTTGGTTTTAGATCCGCGGGCCCGACAAGTTTTGGGGGACAAAAAGAGGAATTCCTGGCAGATGTGAGCGATTGTATTAATAAACTCAGCTCGATCAAGGATCGCCTGTTATTAATCTATGAATTGAATCATCTCAATAAACGGAAAATCGGGGAACCGGAAATAATTCCCGGTGATGGTAAAAAGATCTTTATTGTGCACGGCCACGACGAAGAAGCTAAATACTCCTTAGCCCGCTTCCTGGAAAAGTTAGGCATAGAAGTTATCATCCTGCATGAACAGCCTAACCAGGGCAGAACCATCATAGAAAAATTTGAAGATTACTCCGATGTGGGCTTTGCCGTGGTTCTACTAACCCCGGATGACCTGGGTGGGCCCAAAAACAGTCCGGAGGACCTTCTGCCCCGGGCCAGGCAGAATGTGATCTTTGAATTGGGATTTATGATTGGTAAGCTGGGGCGGGAACGGGTTTGTGCCCTGCACAAGGGCGAGGTGGAGATCCCTTCTGATTTTTCGGGCGTGCTCTGGATCCGGATGGACGCCGGGGGCGCCTGGCAGTTGAAGCTGGCCCGGGAGCTTAAGGCGGCTGGGTTTGATATTGATCTGAACAGACTAGTATAAGGGGTTTAATCCCCTGCACGTTGCACAGGAGGGAATGTTCAAGATTGGCTCCGGCAGGTCTTTCATTCCTATCTAACTAACTGGGTCTTGAATGATTATAAATGTGGACTTTATTGAGCCATCTGGCTGCATAAAGGCAAATCCTCTTCCCAAGATAATCCGGGCCTTATCTCCATCTTCACGAGTAATATCAATATAACGATCATGTTCCAGAGGAGAATAGGAAAATTTAATTTGTGTATCGAATTCAAGATTTAGTTTGTCTGCTGCCGTTTTCTGAATACTAAAATCGTTCGATTTTTTTGTATGTATTTTTACACTTTTGAGGGTTTTATGCTGGGAAGCCATCTGTATATATGGCTTTAATAAATCTATTGAGTCTTTGTTCAGCAAATATGGGTCGTTAATAAGTACACTAACGCAGGGCTTGGAAAAGACTCCTGAAAAAAGCTCCATTTCTGTGATGTATTTGGTAGGTGATGAATGTAAATTAATTACTTTCACATCCTTAGGGGGCTTTAAATCATCAGCGACAACTTGTTGTTTTTCAAGATCCGAGAAACCCTTTTCAATAATTGCGGTTCCTTCTTTTTTGGTGGTTGTAATTAATTGTCTTACTCCAATATTTTCACCCAGGTAAATTGGTTTATCTTCATCACTCCTTATGGCTCGATTATTAGCAATATCGTCAGTATCAATGAGAATTTGCCACTCGGGGAGCAAATTTACTTTCCAGAGATTAATTCCCTTGTCCAATAAAACCTGCAGTTGTTTTGCGATACTTAATCCTTTTGGTGTAAAATCTGGAAGATCAAGTAAGTATAAAGTCACTCTACAGTCTTTCTTTAATAAATCATTAATCGTATCAAACCAAGAATAATTTTCTCCTAGCGGGTGGTCTAAATCTAAATTGGGTACAGCAATATCAAGGGAAGACTGAGTATTTTCAATTTTCCTTAACAACCACATATTCACATTTGCAGAAACAACCCTACCAGATCCGGGCAATTCGTCAATCAATGGATTAATATCCGCCGATACTGCTTCTAGAAATTTAAGGGCTCCTTCTCGAACCAACTCGTAATGGAAAAGCTGATTATTGTAGTCTCTTAAACAGTGTTGACAGCTAGTTTCAGGGTCGCAATCAGTGCAGTTTAATACTCTAATAGCATCATTAATAACCTCAACAAACCGGTCACGAATATTCTTTACATGCCCTGCTCCACCTGGCACATTGTCATACAAAACTATTGTTTGAATCCACGAGTCTCCAATTTTTCTTGGGGATAATACACCGTCAATATCTCTTCTCTCTATCTGTAATGCGTGACCCGCTGCATGGATAATGGCATACATGAGAGAAAGCCAAAAACTACGATCATTTGGAGATGGCACTTTGACAGTCTCCGATTCATCGAATCGGATATGTAATGTGTCAGTGGTTTGCTGATGACCTAGAGCTACTTTTCTTTTGTTGCCTTTTTCCTCTTCACCAAAAGAAAAGCCTTTTAACTCAATGTCGAACATCTTTTTTCCATATATGCCCTCGTTTACATAAAGGATTTTGCCTTCTCTCTCATAAGCCACATTAATCAGATTTCCGATTTGTTCCTCATCAAAATTTTTCAAGGGTTTTATCGCGGACCGCATTTGGTTTTTTCCATAAGCAACATATTGCTTAGCCGGTTTTCCGCTTTTGCTGTCCGCAAGAAATCCATCAGGAACAACAAATTCCTTTTGCTTAAATTGATCCGATGATCCACAAATCGGGCATTGAATGTGGGCAGATAAAGGAATACCAGCTTCTTCACTAACCTCTAAATGATGACAATTACCACAAATTCTATAGGCGAAAGCCTTTACTGTGTCCTTCCAGAATAATGGTTTGGCGCTACGCCAGATACGTTTATCTGCGACAATTTCTGATCCTGGCGCATATTCACGAATTGCTTGAATTAAATCTCTTTCTAAACGAAGGTGTTCACTATGTCTGGCTTCTTTGGGGAGAAGTAATTCAACTGTATGTAAGGGAAATGAATAACTTGGTAAAAAACCTCTATTACTGAGGTAGTTTATTAAGGATTCTTTCCTCATTCGTTCTAACAACTTGCGATAGTAATTTTGTTGTTCATTAATTCGTGTAAATTCAACCTTAGAAATTGCTGTATCCCCAGATTGATTAGCTAATTCTTGAATCCTCTTTACATAATATCCTGTTACAGCTTGGTAAAAGCCCGTATTGACCCGATGTAGTTCAGTTTTGAAGTTTTCAATATTGTTGTTCGCCAATATTTTCTCTGATGAATTTAGCAATCTTGAAAAACTACTCACACTGGCAAGTATTTCAGCTTGCTGTTCTTGAATCCATTCATCTATATAACTAATTTGGGGATTCTCCTGATAAATCGAGTCAAAAAAGCTGCCACAGTTCTTTAAATCATGTTCCCCTTTATTTTGTCTATAACGAAGAAACATGCTCAATAAAATGGCATTGATATGTCTCCTTAATATGAACTCATTTTCTAAAAACAACCTAGGAATAGCAACATCACCATTGATGATTTCTGCTGGATTTGAAAAGTAGGCTTGATCATGAGGTCGTGATGAAGCCCATGTAAGAATATAAGCAGTTCCACTCGTTCGCCGTCCTGCTCGCCCTGACCTTTGTCGGTAATTAGCAACGGTGGGTGGCACATTGTTCATCGTTACCGTTTGCAAGTCGCCTAAATCAATTCCTAACTCAAATGTTGTAGAACAGCTTAATACATTAATATTCCCCTTTTTAAAATTATCCTGATACTCTTTCCCTTTCTTTGGATCCAATTGAGCTGTGTGTTCCTCAACCCTAATTGGAATTAAGTTTTCTTTAAATAATTTGTAATAATAATTCTTGTTTTGTATTGAAGATATATCAACAATTTCAAGATCCCCTCCACAATGCAGAAAAGGACATGGAAGAAAATTCCCTCGATAAGTAAGCCTTTGACATCTTTTACACTGATACCATTCAAAATCCGTATCAAAGAAAAAGCGCTCAGGTCGTATTCTATATCCATCAGACGATGACCCTTCAAAAATATCTGTTTCTTCTATTAACCAATCCCAAATACTTGTTAACGTTTGTATAACTGCCGATTCAGAACTATCCAATTTGTTCCGTTCTAATACTAATTCTATATATTTTCTTCGCCTTTGTCGAGTTGTGGCTCCAATCCATCTTACTTCTCCATAATTGATATTACCTTGTCTAATAATTCGAGCGTTGCCTTTGTGTGGCCCGAAGACGGGGTCATCCTGATCTATATAAGGTGGCAATTTTACTACCTTTTGGTAGCGGAGATCGTCAAGCAAAAAACCAATCAGAGCTTGAACTTGATTTACTTCTAAGCTAATTTGTTGAGCTAGTTTTCCAAAATCTGGCGGGGTATCATCTTCAAAATAATTGATACCAATAAGTCCTAAAGATTCTAAAGACTGACGCTGCCTAGATCCTGTGGTTATTTCTCCCAAAATATGAGCAGAAACCCATTTCGTTGCTTCTGCTCTTTCTTCTCGAGATAACCTAGAAAAACTCCTCCGCCAGAATGGAATTGCGTCAGGGTCATTTTGAATGATTTTGTTTTCAAGAGCTAACATAGTACTTTGATCAACCAAGCCTTGAAAAGCCGGTTGATAACCTTGGTTACTTTTATAGATATCGATGGCTTTCGGTACTATGTGGCGATAATTCTGTTTATTAGCCACATCCTGAAGAAAAGCGGCAAACCTAGCTGCTCCTTGGCGGCTGTCATAAAATGTTAACATTTTTCGTCCACCACCTGGAAGTTTTGACAGATCATCATTGTCTGCCTTAGGAAGTTGTCGATATAGCTCGTAGGTTAAATTCGCCAAGGGCGCAGTTCCAAATATTGAGATGGATGTGACTATTTCAGTATCTTTTTTTGCTTTACTTCCGCACCTGGGGCATTCTTCTATTTGCTCAACCGGTACTATCCTCCTTGCATTCCTCACCCGTTCTAATACCTGGAGATCAAATAACGGGATTGACAATATTTTTTCATTACAATTACAAAGATATTCATCTTTGCAACAATTAAGACATATCCTCCTCTCATTCTGTTGATATTTATCTCTAATTAATAATTGTTCATCTCCTTCTTCAAGTTCATCCGCCAGGAAAAGGTTTTCTTCTATCCTGTTCCAGGTGAAGTATTGTTTTTTTTGTTCCTGTACAACTGTATTGACAAGTGGGAAAAGTGTATTCTCGGATTGTTGCGCAGCAATAAAAATTTGTCCGCACTGACGGCATAAATAAATTGGATAGACTTTCGTTCCACAAGAATCACATGTTTCATGAGGAGTACTATAAATTGCTGACCATTTTTTATCATTATCATCTTCAGAATTTTTTTCAGGGCAGCTAGGGTTGATACAAACCCAGATTCCCTGGGGAGGCCTTGCAAATAAGTGATATTTTGCCGGAATCAATGGTAAATCATTTTTACTTAACCTTGCTAGTGACCCTAGTTCTATCAGGTGGAATAGCGCTTCCAAACAGTTCTGATCATCCATTTGTGGAAAAATAGCTCTAGCCGCATCCCTTACATGAACTGCCTCACGGTGTTCGATCATCCACTTCCTGAAACGCAAAATGTCATTATTGTTTTTCAACGCTTGGAATAAGAATAATGGCAAATCTTCCAAATAATGTTCTGCATCGCTTAACTCAGCATCACTTATCAAATCAATTTGATTCATCCATAAAGCTACTGAATCAACATCAGGTTTATCACTTCTCAATGCCTCAAGAAGATTATCAAACTCGGGGTGAAGATAAACTTCATTATCAATTTCGTCGATCTTTGAAAAGTCCATTAATGGTTTGTTTTCGGTAGTTTCACCAAAGATAATATCGTCTTCTTCGAAACTTTCTCCAAAGAGATTACCCGCAAATTCAATTGCGCTTTGAACATTATCGTTTACTAATGTAGCGCTCGTAGCAATACAAATCATGTCTCCTTGTTTTTTTGATAATCGTTCTTTCAAACGTCGAATTAGCATTGAAACCTCAATGCCTTGCGCACCTGAATATATATGCGCTTCGTCCAAAACAAGGTATTTCCACAAACCACTTTGAAATAATATTGAATCTTCTGGCCTGAGAAGTAAATATTCCAACATAGCATAGTTTGTAATAAGGATTTGAGGCATTCTCCCTTCATTTCTTATTTCATCTCGAGAAATAATTTCGTTGGGAAGTGTATCCACTTCCCTGTTCGCCTTGGGTGGGAGCTCTCCCGTAAATCGACCAAATGTAATATCTGTACCTGCCAGAATTACCCTTAATCTATCCAGTTGATCATTAACCAGCGCATTTAACGGATACACAAGTATTGCGCGAACACCAGGAGTGTTATCTGTTAGTAAATCGTTGACGATTGGAAATGAAAAACATTCTGTCTTACCACTTCCTGTCCCTGCGGAGATGACGATACTCCGATTTTCTGAACATATTTTACTAATTGCCTTTACCTGATGTGTATATAGGGGTAAATCCAGTGAAACGGGTTGTGGTTTATCCAATTTAAAACATGATAAATCCGTTAATTTGTCAGACAAGATATCTTTCTTAACAAGCTGAGAAATTGAAAGATCAGTTTTAAAAGGATGTATTAGCTCAAGAAATGGACCATTAAACAAGGCTCCAGGGCGTTCGAAACTTTGTCTGATCTCATAAGCTAATTCACGGTTTTTCCCATCTTTGTTAACATCAAAAGTGGTTGACAGGTAATCAACAAGTGCTTGATTTAATTTATCTGTGATTTGAATCGTATTCATAGGGATCCATTGTTAAGATATTGAATGTGTGTAAAAGATTTCCGCCCAGGAAATTGACCATTCTAGTAATTTTGGACAAGCTTTCATGGATTGTAATGTTAATTGAGATAAAGTTTGTTCAGATAAATTGCATCTCAATAACAGGTTCTGATACATCTCTGGATCAATTGGTTTTAACCGCAGCACCATTGCTAATAGTAAAACTTGGAGTGGCAATCTAGAAATTCTCTGATGAGCATCTAATTCTTGAAGCAAACGGAGTGCCGCAGAAAATGCCGGCTGATTTTCACAATCATCCACCATATACTTTTTTATCTGTAAGAAAATTTCATCCTTGCTTATTATTTGCTTCAAGATGATTTTCTGTGATTGTTTTTGATAATTATTAATCACCTCAGAGATGGATATTAGTAAATCAAGGTTGGTACCAGAGTTTATCGGTAAATTCAATTCACCTTTGATTGATTTCAATTTTCCATCGAGCATATTATCAAGAATATTCTCGCCTACAACTTCTTTTGGTTTATAGCAATGAGATAGTTTTTTGTCTTCATATTGTGACAAATTAACTTCAATGTGCTTTTTATAAACAGTATCAATATACTGGTCTTTAACGGGTCTATTCTTAGTGTGTTTATGCAAAACCGTTGTCAATGGAGACAGTCTTATAAAGGTTCCTTCTTTTGAACCAACTATAATTCCACAATCCAAACACTGATATGCAGGCCATAAATCGTGTTCATCCAGTTCACAGAAATTCCTAATATTCTCAACTTGGGGGACCATAAGCCATAAATGAGTGCGGTTTTTTGCAAAATCAGTATTCCAGGCAGCATATAACTTAATCGGCTCCCGTTCAAAAGTTGCTGGCATATATCCTTTACCTGCTTGTGCACCATAGACAGCCTCTTGAGGATATATATAAAAGATTCTATTGTGCTCTTTTGAGTGGAAAGTAAGAGGGTGTTTGAGAATTGCCCATGAAGGTAATAAAACTTTTAAACCATCATCTAATTTCTCATCAGTAATCCATGTCTCTTGTGTATTAATCAATATGATTTGCTTAAGGATAGAGATTAATTCTCTATCTCCATGATCATGCTTTTTTATTAAAGAATGGTAATCGGCTGTTACACTTCGATAAAACCTTTGATCATATTCCTCTTCATCTTTATAGATAAAAATATCCTGATCTTCGATAACAATCTTCTTGGCTATAGCTTCCGTTATTTTTATATCATCAGATACTGCTAATCTTTCACCATCAAGCAATATTTCAACAAAATAAGTGCCAACTTGAAGTTCAACCTCATAGTCTTTTCGAGTAATCAGGATATTGGTCTCGTCTAGAGTTGTGCTATCAATTGGATTAGTTTTATCCTTGATTTCTACTTTGTACTTTCCCTCTAATACTTCTTCTTGTTGAATTATCATCGATAAACGTGAATCGATATACTTTACCGTTACTATCTTTATATTTGGGGACTTCAGATAAGAAAAAACATTCCAAGACAAATCACGAATATTGACATCAATGTATACTTGAACCTTATTTGATTCTTTGAGCATATCCCGCAATACTGAATGGCTTAACAATTTTTCGTATTTACCATCGGAATCCAATATCGTTTTCCTATATTTTCCAGAATCTTGAATTACCCAATTAAAATCTTCTTTCGAATCAGCCCGAACTTGTAATTTAATATCCTCCTCTTGCCCTGCTTTAACGGTGTTTTGATCCCCGCCTCCCTCTATCCATGCGGTAACCCTATTAATATCCCATGCAAAGTGAATTACATTTCCTTCCCATTGCAGAGTGAACCTGCAAGTATCCTCTTTAAGTCTTTTCCAGATAATTTTTATTTGGTCTTGATCCTCAATTACTTTCACAAACTCGTGTTCTGTTATTGAAATTAAACTCTTCTCAATCCCAGAAATAGAAATCTCCAAAGGGTTTACAGGTGAATAGCAAATATCTGGATCAGGACCTTTTATTATTATTTGAGGTAAGTACCCAAATTCAAGGTTTTCTTCGAGCAAAGGATCAAGGTTATGTAAAATACTAAGTGTATAAAGGCCAGGTTGAGATAAATAAGAATCTAAATCGATTGTGAATTTATCCTCATCCTTTTGGAGCAAACCCCTTTGTTCCAATTCTGCAAATGAAATTGATTCAATAAACTGTCCACCGCGATGGATTGAAACCCACACTCTCTGAAAGAGTCTATTTAATATATGCGCACGAAGGTGAATATTTATGTTTGGTGAACAAAAAATCGGTTGGACAATATCAGATAATCCCGGGATACAATCTTTTCCAACAATATCAGCATTTATAACATTTGCTTTTTCAGATTTAGTAAATGGAGTCTTAATCTCCCCATAAATTATTGTTGTTGGCAATGATAACGTATAGCGTCTCCCAACAATATAACTATTCTTTCTTAATAATTCGGGGATTTGAACCGCTTGAAACTCTTGAGAAACCCCTTCCGCATTGGCAAAATCAAATATATATTTACTAAAAACGATCCATTCACCCTCAAAATCAATACTATCCTTAATTCTGGCGTCTGTTCTCTTTGATGATAAAAAGAAATATATAACATCAGCGTCAAATTTGGGTATTTCGTTCCAGTAGATTACATGATCATTTTGTTCGTTGAGATCCTTTTCTAGATCAAATTCATCTGACAAAACATAAAGTTTACCATCCGGGTCGCCTTTCGCATTAATGTTTGTGGGGTCTAATTTCCAATCTCCACCGATAAATTCCCAGGGGTTAATCTTTATTAGGACATCTTCATCTTTCAGGTTCTGAATCCCTTTTTTCGCCCAAATAATTAGGTTTGGTTTTTCTTTTTTTTCTGACCTTAACTGTGCTAATCGCAGGAATAATTCCTCATTTTTATAATCGTAGACCCAATTTAGTGTAGGAGCAAACTTTCTTATCTTTGTAATACTCAATTCTCGTTCAATTAACTCATCATAGATTTCTTTCCAGAGCGCCTTTTCAATCGGAGAATCCATCACAGATGCTACTGTTTCATATTGTTCTGTTTCCTGAAACAACCTCGCCGCTTTTGCCATTTGTTGTATTAGATTAGCAGCTGCATCGGCTGTTTCTGCCCCCTGGATAAAGTTGCGCAATAGAGGTGAAATATAATTTAAACTTTTTTCCCTCTTTAAAACATTAGGAAGTTCTTTCACTGAATATTGAAGAATTTGATCAAATTGATCCACCAACCAATCCGCAAAATGAGATTCCAAATAGGAAGGGATAATCGCCTGATAATAAACAGGTCTTACCACACCACCCCGAGATATGGTGGGAAAACTAAAATCAAATTTTTCAATTAGGAATAATTTCGAATCAATAAAATGATCGCGGCATTTTTTCTGAAAGTATTGACCGGATGTTGTATTCCATACTAATTTTGCATAAGGTGTCCAAAAATTCCGCGCATCTTCCTCCGAATACCTGGCACAAAACACCATCGACGTCACATATAAAGCCGGAGGAACATGATTCACTCGTAAACGATTGAACCGAGTAAAGCGTTTTTGAATAAGATCACATATATATTTGAAGTTGTTTTTATTTAGAGGTAACTCTCCAATAAATTCATAGTTCTGAAAAGCATTCAATAGAAAAATCTCCAGCTCATTGAAGTTATCATTAAATTCATTACCCAATGATCCGGTTTGTGCTAATTTAATTAATCTTTGAACTTCCTCATCAAGTAAGGAAGGGATTTCTTTATAATCAAAATGGAATTTTTTCTTTCGCCTAATTTGGGAAATTGGTTCAGATTCAATTATTTTTGGTTGTTTTTCAATTCTTGGCTGTTCTAATAATCCATCATCTTCATGCTCTCTAAATTTTTCTTGAGACTCTCTATCATCGAAAAGGTTTGATTCATCCTGAACTTTATCAGGTACATCTACTTGAGATTCGATTACATGTGAATGATCATCTTCATCTAAAATAAATCGTTCTTGTTGATCTTCAGCTTGAGTGTAATCCTGACCATCATCAAGGATCTCTTCATCCCTCTCGCCCTGCTGGTCATGTCCGGGAATAGTTTTATCGATTAATACATCTTTCACCAGTCCAACATCATCCGCGTTACTCGTGCTTTCAACATTCGTCCCAACGTCAGGTACATAGGCAACATCAAGGTTTTGATTTGCCTCTTCCTGATCATTTTGGAGAAATTTTTCCCTGCTTTGCAGCAAATCCGCATCGGCAGATTTTTGGCGATATCGTAGTAAGTTACTACAATATTCAACGAAACTTCGGAGTATGCCGCTTAATTTTTTCCACATGGTCTCTTTTATCCTTTTTGGATTCAATGAAAACAAATAGAGAAATTAATTTGTTTGAGAATAATCTTTACTAATTGATATTATCTCCTTTCTGATGATCTACCCTTCCCCCGCCAAACAGCTTTTACATCAATTATCTATTATCCATCCACATGCTGTTGATGGGTCTCTGGTCCCTCATAAGTGAGTCCAAAAACCGTATCAGTCATCCAGCGTTTAAATCCTTCATCATCCATAAAGTGTTTAAACAACTCAGTATCATCTTTCATTACCGACGTCATCACCCGCAGCAGGGCTTTATCATGCTCAATGCGGGCATTTTGTTTGTCAGAGTTTTTCTGGGCGTTTTGGTAAGCTGTGTCAGCTGCAACCCTGGCCGGGATTTCTTCAGTAATCAGCTTATGAACTCTGTCAACATCTTCCCAGGATATATTTCCAAATTGGTCGTTAAAGACTTTGATGATATTCGAGAGCCGGTCCATCTCCAGTTCAGGTAACCCCCAACTCCCCGCAGCAGGCACCGGATCAATCTCTCCTTCCTCGTCAGGGAGGATTATCTTACGGATAGACTGCTTCTCTACCCGGTAGCTATCCATGTCAATAGCTTCCAAAATGCCTCTTGAGAGGTCTTCTTCCACAGGTGCGGGTAGTTTTGAGACCAGGAAATTCAGAAAGATTGAGCGTTTTTCCCAAGCAGCATTGTTATAAGGCAGAATCGAGGAAAGGAAGCCGTAGGTGCGAGTAAATGTCTTAGCTTTGCCCTTAAAGTCCACCTGGCCGGCCTCATCAAGCTCGGTTTTGTAAACTGCAACACAAGTGTCCAGGATCGGATCAAGCTGATCACGGTCAGCGCCATTCAGGTACCGCAGGACAAATTCATCAATTTGCTCTGGCGAATAAACCTGATGGCCATCAAGATCCGACTGCAAGTCATGCAGTTTATTTGGGTCGGTTTCCTCGGCAAGAATAGTTGTGCGGTAATAGGGGGAGAAAGCCTCTTTAATAGTTTCAGTATCATTCAAGAAATCCAGCACAAAAACATCGTGTTTGTTAGGACAAGCCCGGTTAAGCCGTGAAAGAGTCTGTACCGCTTTAATCCCGGTGAGAATTTTATCCACGTACATGGTATGCAAGAGAGGCTCATCATAACCGGTCTGGAATTTGTCGGCGCAAACCAGGAAACGGTAGGGATCCTGTTGAATCTTGTCCGCGATCTTTCCTGATGGAAATCCATTCAGCGAAGATTCACTAACTATTTCTCCGCCGTATTCACGTTCACCGGAAAAAGCCACGATAGCCTTGTAGGAACTTTTCCGTTCGACCAAATAGGCTTGGATCGCAAAGTAATACTGAATAGCCCGCTCTACCCCATTGGTTACCACCATCGCCCGGGCATCACCACCAATCTTATGTTGAGACAGGACCTGTTCATGAAAATGATCCATCATGATCTCAGCTTTAAGCTGGATAGCATAATCATGACCCTCGACGAAGCGGCGGAGTTTCTTTCTGGCTTTTTTAGTGTCAAACTCAGGGTCGTCCTCCACTTTCTTGGCTAATTTGTAATAACTCTCCAATGGGATATAGTACTTGAGCACATCAAGTATAAATCCTTCCTGGATGGCTTGTTTCATTGTGTAGCTGTGAAAAGGTAGATGTTTCACGGTCCCATCCGCCTGCGATTCTGCAGCTCCAAAAATTTCCAGGGTTTTATTCTTGGGAGTGGCAGTAAATGCAAAGTAGCTGGCGTTGGGCAGCAGTTTCCGCGATTCCATCAGGCGGTTGATCTTGTCTTCAAATGTCTCACCTTCATCCTCAGCACCTGCCTGTGAGAGCGCCTGGGACATTGCGGCAGCTGTCTTTCCACCCTGACTTGAGTGGGCTTCATCGATAATAATTGCAAAATTGCGTTCCCGCTGTTCATCCCCAATCTCATCCAGGATGAACGGGAACTTCTGGATGGTGGAAATTATGATCTTTTTCCCGCTCTCGATAAATTTACGTAGATCTCCCGAACGTTCGGCATGTCCCACCGTTGCGCCCACTTGGGCAAACTGTTTGATGGTGTCCTTGATTTGTTTATCGAGGATGCGACGGTCGGTAACAACAATTATCGAGTCAAACACAACCTGATCATCTTTTTTTAGACCAATCAACTGATGTGCCAGCCAAGCGATAGAATTAGATTTCCCGCTACCAGCCGAGTGCTGGATCAGGTACCGTTTTCCCGCTCCTTCGTGAGCAACATCACTTAGTAATTTCCGGACAACATCAAGCTGATGGTACCGCGGCCAGATCTGGGCTTTCTTTTTACGGCCGGTTTTTTCATCTTTTTCTTCGACAATCTGGGCATAGTTTTCCAGAATATTGGTCAGGCTATCGGGCGTCAGAACTTTTTTCCATAAGTATTCAGTCTTTAATCCGGCTGGGTTGGGCGGGTTGCCCGCGCCATCGTTCCAACCTAGGTTAAATGGAAGAAACCAGGAGGTTTTGCCCTTCAGGTGGGTGCAGAACCGCACTTCATGGTCATCTACCGCAAAATGGGTGATACAACGCCCAAATTTAAATAACATTTCACGTGGATCGCGGTCCTTTTTATACTGCCAAACCGCGTCATCCACCGTCTGTTTGGTGAGGCTGTTCTTTAACTCAAATGTCGCTACTGGTAGCCCGTTGATAAACAATCCCATATCGAGCGCAAGCTGAGTCTCGTCCCGGCTGTAGCGCAGCTGGCGAGTGACTGAAAAACGATTTTGTTCATAAAGTGTTTTGGCTTTCTCGTTACCGGGGGATGGCGTGCCGTAGAATAGGTCAAGATCATGAGGACCGTGTTTAATGCCATTGCGCAGCACATCGATGGTGCCACGCTTAGCAATTTCTCCCTGCAGGCGCGCCAAGAATTTACGCCGCGTTGGGCCGTCTTCACCCAGATCAAGCGAATCGGCTATATCTGGCTGCGTCTCCCGCAGAAAGTCCGAAAGCTGAATGAGATCCACACAGTATTCGCGGTCATATTCGGAAGAGCTACCACAAATCCATCCCGCACCACCATAAATAGGAGGAAGTTCCTGCACACCGTCCGCAGTTGTTGGGTCGCAGGGCTGACCGGTGAGCGCTGTGCAAATCAGCCGTTCCAATCCGCGTTCAGAGGTATCAGTTGTGGACATGCTGAGCTCCTTGGAATTTCAACCAGGCATCTTCTGATCCTTCCAAGCGAAGGTACCGGGTTTGAAAATCGTTAAACCATTGATTGTGGGCTGGATCATCAGCCAGGACATCCCCCCACAATTCAGCGACGGTTTCAAGCGGCCATACGTATAAAGTCTTATCACCAGAAGGTATAAGAAGATTTCTGTACAGTTTAATGGCATCCCCGCAGTTTGTATCCCCCAGGGGATAAACAACCGCGCAATAACCCTCAGAATACTCCGGCGTTTCCTGGTTCAGCATAGCATATACCAGGAGATGATTTCGCCAGAGCTGGTTATATGATTTGTTTGAGAAGTCATTTTCTGCTCCTGGTTTCCACCACCACTCCCCACGGTCCTTCCAATGGGCGTAACGCTCAGTAAACTGACATTCCTTTTGTGAAAAGGGTTCGGAAAGTTTTGTTTCTACACCGATAAAGCCCATTTTCCCATCTGGATAACAGTATTCAATAAATGCGTCAAAAGAAGTCCTATCATTGAGATGATTTTCATTGTGGGGCGCATACTCTATAACAATCTTAGTAACCAGAGCGTCCTGTGGAAACCCTGGCACCAATCGCATCAGTTGAGTCGCTCTTTCTCTATTGATAAGTGGACCAAACAGGTTAAAACACATCGTTTGACTGCCGAGCAAGTTGTGATACAAACGATCCGGTTTTTGCCTATTATGTGAAATAGGGAATCGTTTTTTAGCCTGCTGAAAGATTTCGTCTTTTAGAAAATTTTTTCCTTGATAGCCGTCCTCCAGGGTTAACATGTTCCCGTAAACTGCACCCCGAGCAGCGGGATTGGGACCAGGATTTAATCCCAAGATATTTCTGCGATACCAAGATTGGTGAAAACGCATCCGTGCAGAAAAACGGGATTTTTTATCCACTGAGGGAGAATAATGGCGGCAATACTGTTCTGGAAATACCGATTCTTGTTTCATGTAGATATATCCTCAAGCCCTGTATCAAGTTCATTTTTTATCATCGAGTCATTAATCCGGATTTCATCAAATTTATCTTCCATTAATAATTCTTTAGGGAGTTTAGCGGCTGCTTCTCGCACATCAAGTTTGCCAGTTACCACATCGGCGATTAAACGTATATGGAATTCTTGTATAAATTCAATTTGGGACCCAGCTTGATTAATAGCAGATTTAATAGCTTTCAATTTCTTGCCGAGATAAAGAGTAATTTTCTTTTGTTCGTTTACAGGCGGAAGAGCAATCCACATATACTTCAATTGGTTTCCATAAATATGCATCACCGTTATACCGCGACCCATACAAGACTTCTGGTAAATAGATTGGGGACTATCAGCTGCATATCCAAGATATTGAGCATCAATTTCAATTGTTGAACGGAAGAGGATAATGTCTCCTCCACAGCAAACCTCATTTGCTATCAGGTTAACCGCTGATTTACCAATCTCCTCAATCGTCTCACCTGAACCGGCAAAAAGCAAATCGCCAAACTGGATAGGAGTGTATGCTAATACTCTATCTTGTTTGACAAATAAGTGGCTTTCTTTGATGTAGTATTCATGATGCATATATAGATCTCCATATCGTATGCAAGATACTCCCTCTTTTACTTCATCATCTTTTGTCCCACCATTGCCCTTTGAAAATTTTCCAAATCGCCCAAGTTGTCTTATTTCCCAATGATCTGGAACATCTCCAAGCCACTCCACCCCGGATGGTTTGAGCGGGATATCTGGATCCAGACCGCGAGTGACAGCTTGATGGACGACAGCCCGTTTCTGTTCTTCCAGCAGCTTAATCAGCTTCTCTTTGGTGGCGATGTACTTGCGGATGCGTAGGTCCATGTAATCCAGGTAGCGGACAATGGCTTTCTGTTCAGGGAGGGAAGGGACAGGAGTTTTTGTCCCTAAAAACCTGTCTTTCGGGATCGTATTCCTTAGACCCGAATAAAGTGGCCTCAGGAGCTTTTGATCATCCATTGCTTTGTAGAATAGTTCAATATATTGAGCGAGGAGTGGATCGTCGCACTGAAAGACAGTATAAGCCCCCGTAATCATCCCGTTGAAAGCAGATTGACCAACGGTACGAGGAGTCTCAGGAACATCAAAGAGACAAAAGACTAGGTCCCCTTCACACACTTCCTGACTTGTTCCCATGTCAGCGGAGAACTTTCCCTTTCCTTCTGATAAATCACGGACTATTACGCCTCTCTTTGTGAGTGATAACAAAGTGTAATCATTGTGTCTTTCGCCAACCAGCTTCTTCCTATAACGCATTATTATTCGATTTGGTAGTAAATTCCAGTGATCTGGTATATTGCCAACCCACTCAAGTCCGGATTCTTTGTACGATGGATAAGGCTTAAGATCGGCGATCATACCTCCACCTCTCCATTGCCCATCTGCTTCTCAAAAGCCTGGCGGATTAATCCCATTACATAGGGCAGGTCCTCAAAGGAGTCCAATCCAACTTCTACATCTCCATTACCCCACCGGCCTAGGTTAGTGACATCTTTTGCCAGACCCCTCGGATCATGAATTTCATAAAAATTCATATTCAGCGAGAGGCGAAGCCGCTTGGCCTGGGGCACAATATCCACAAAATTAGTCTCAGCTTTATAAGCAATATACAGTTTTAAAATCTCCTCTCTCACGCAGGGATCCAGGGCTAATAATTCTTTACGCAATTCCTTGTACAGCCGGGGAACCAGATCGCCGTACATTTCACTTCCAACGGCGAGATAAGGATGATCCTCGATAGAGTACGGCTCAATTTTTTCTTGTTTGGGTTTGTACACATCAATCACTTCTTCTGCTAAAGTGGGGGCTGACCAAACACCGGAGGCTTGCCCAGCAAGCCTCTCTGCCCGGTTCTGTATCTCTTCCTCATTCCAAATATTTACTATTCTCAGCCCATCATTAACCCGGAGTGGGCTATCTTTAAATCCCCCCTCCATATCACGTTTTTCAGCAAAAGGATGGTCGCTGTATTCCGGGTTGTATCCTGTCAGTGTCAGGTTTCCTAAGGTATGCAACCAGGTATTCTGGATTCGTAACCACTCAGCGCCTAAATCATCCTTCCATTGCTGGGAAAGATTCTCGTTCTGAGGCAGAATATGCTCAATAGTATATTCGTCTACCGGTACTCTTTCTTTACGTTTGTGGTTTTCCAATCTGCGCAGCCAATAACTCCGGCTGCGGAAATTGTAGAGATCACGAACTTTGATTTCCCGCCTGAATTCGTCATCTTTCGGAAAACGCCTGTAGGAAGGCAGCAACAGGAAATGTGCTTTAATACTCTCGAGGTAACGATCCCTCTTAATGGATCGGTTGAATGTGGCAAAGGTCTTATTCAGAGAGTTGGTTGGGATATTACAGACTGCTCGTCTAAAGACATAACTTTCCACCAACCTCACGATCTGCTCGAATTCATCCGCTGGAAGCAACCCCTCAGCATAGTCATGATACAGTTCTAGCAATAAGGGATATGCAACATCGACCCGGAGTTCACGCAGGTCTTGAAATACTGTTGTCAGTTTCTTGTTAGTCTCTTTGCCAAGCGCCATGGCGCAATAATAAACAGCAAAAGTATGGATGTCAGTCACAAGGGCATTAACTCCTGCTGTAGCAATTTCTGGAGTTCGATAATGCTCCTTAAAAGATTCATAGACCTTGCGAATCTTAGGGATTTCTCTTGTTTTAACAGTCAGGTAGTGACGCATAAAACTATCGAATTGTTTACCGTAGGCTTCCTGCCCAAAAGCAACTTCCATAGGACGCCAGTGGTCGTTATAGAGTTGGGTTTGATGGTTTTCATTAAGATTCATCAGGATGAAGTTTCGGATCAGATCTGCCTGACTTAACTCACGACCAGTTGAATTCATGCTTTCAAAAATCAGTTGGGGGTTGTCTTGATTGCGATTCAATGAAATATCCACAATTACAAGCTTAATAAGTCCCTTACATAGTGGTTCCAAATTGTCGCCGAGCTTCTTTATTTTCTCCTCGAAGAATTCGAAGTTTTCTTTCAGGCGCAGAGAATGGTCAGCTGGCCATTGTTTTTGATCAACTAAAGAGAGCAGACTCTCTTTATCAGTCTGTGAGAGAAGTAACTTGTAGCGGCGCTCACCATCTTCTTCTGGATTAAGGAGATAGTAATTTCGGATCTTATTTTTAGTGAATCCATCGAGCGGTTCTGAAACTCCAAGATGACGTGCAAGCGTCTCCAATATTATTGATACGGTCGCGAGGCGTTGCTGACCATCGATAACCATAAGCGGTGATTGTGCGGTTATGTGGTAGATATCTTTCTCAATATATACAATAGATCCGACGAAATGGGAGGATATGTCATCGTTTTCTCCGGTTCGCAGAATGTCGTCCCAGAGCTGGCGACACTCCCTTATGGTCCATGAATATGAGCGCTGGTAGATAGGAATGATGAATTGAGGGGATCTTTGAAGCAAATTAAGTAATTTAGCTTCGGTAGCTTTCATTTTGACCCCTTTCCCAGAATCTCGTCTAACAATCCTTCGGTTTCTTTTTCCAGCGCCAAGATATCGGCTCGGATTTCCTCCAGGCTTCGCATTGGCTGAGGCTTATAAAAATGCTTATTAAAGTTGATCTCATATCCGATCTTTACACTTGACCCAACAAACCAAGCATCGGGCGCATACGGCAGGACCTCACGCTTGATAAAATTTTCGATCCCGCCCTCTTCCATCAATGGGATCTGCTCGGTATCGCGTAGATCTGGGTCGGGTTCGTACTCAACCACGGTAGATTTGCCGTTGATCGTAATCTCAAATAAACCGCGCAGGGGATCAGGCTCAGTTCCTTTCTTATGAATCTTCTTAATCACAAACGGCGCATCTTCTTCCCGGTCAGCGGTTTCCTTTAATTCCTTGATTTCCTTGGTTTTGTAAACACGCTCTGGATCTACGCCCACCAGCCGGAGAGGCCGTTCTACCTTTACCTTCCAATAGCCAAATGCCTCATTGTCAAATATCTTGGATTGTTCGGTTTCCTCAAAAGCAAGAAATGTGTCGCAAATGTTAGAAATATCCTCTTCGGATAATTCACAGTTTTTCTTGCCGAGGTTTTTACGTAATGGCTTGTACCACTGGGTTGCATCGATCAGCTGGACTTTACCCTTGCGATGTTCGGGCTTGCGGTTCGTCAGCACCCAGACATAAGTAGCAATGCCGGTGTTATAGAATATGTTCAGTGGCAGGGCAACAATGGCTTCCAACCAGTCATTTTCAATAATCCAGCGCCGAATGTTGCTCTCGCCCTGCCCGGCATCGCCAGTAAATAAGGAGCTGCCATTATGCACTTCAGCAATTCGACTCCCGAGTTTAGTATCCTTTTTCATTTTACTTAGCATGTTGACAAGGAAAAGCATCTGACCATCATTCGATCGGGTGACCAGTGAATACTCCGGATCTCCGTTGTGTTGGATCAAAAAGCGATGGTCCTGCATATCCTTCTTGCCACCCATGCGTTCCAGGTCGCTCTTCCAGCTTTTCCCATAGGGTGGGTTGGAAAGCATAAAGTCAAACTCCCTTGAAGGAAAAGCGTCGTTCGACAGTGTGGAATACTCAGGGCCGCCAATAATATTGTCCGCTGCATCCCCCTCTCCCTTAAGCAGCAAGTCTGCCTTGGCGATGGCGTAGGTTTCCGCGTTGATTTCCTGGCCGTACAGATGCGTGGAGACTTCCTTACCACGCTCCTCGGCAAGCTGCTGAAGGGTCTGCTCAGCGACAGTTAACATGCCTCCTGTACCACAGGCTCCATCATACATCAAGTAAGTTCCCGACTCGATCTCGTCAGCGATAGGCAGGAAGATAAGTTTAGCCATCAGCCGTACCGCATCACGCGGGGTCCAGTGTTCCCCTGCTTCCTCGTTGTTTTCCTCGTTAAATCTACGGACCAATTCTTCGAAGATTGTACCTATGCCGTGATTATCGAGTCCTGGATGCTTGATGGAGCCATCGCTGTTCAGCACCGGGTCGGGGCTCAAATTGATATCAGGTGAGGTAAGTTTTTCAATCAAGGTGCCAAGAGCATCAGCTTTAGACAGTCGGGGTATCTGGTTACGGAATTCAAAATTCTCCAGGATTTCCTGGACGTTGGGAGAGAAACCATCGAGATAGGCCTCAAAATCCGCCTTGAGCTGCTGCTGGCTTGCTCGAGCCTTAAGATCTCGCATGGTGAATTTCGATGTATTGTAAAATGCCTGACCGGCTGCTTGCCGTAAAGCTTGGTCCTGGTGAACAACCCCCGCTTCATCGAGAGAGACCTTCATATCAAGCACTGCTTGTTTGGAATCTTCCAGCACCGCATCAAAACGTCTAAGTACTGTCATGGGCAAGATGACATCCCGGTATTTCCCGCGCACGTAAAGGTCGCGTAAGACGTCATCGGCGATTCCCCAGATGTAGCCTGTAATCCAGCTAAGTTGTGTTTGTTCCATAGTGTCAGCCTTTAATAAATATTGGTTGTGTATCTAATTAGCTAAATTATTTCATCACAAACTAATGACATTATGAGTATAGGATGCATTCTATTGATTGTCAAAGAACATAAATTTCATCTATCGTATCTACCAAGTTCATTGCAATTCTACGGTTTTCACCTCTAGGTTTGTAATGTTAAATACATTTATAGAAAGAAATCCGCTTCAATAGCCGAATGGTCACCGAGACCGCTTTCACGGAATTCGGGGAGATACTGACAGTTAGCCGGGTTTATCTCGCGGGAGGCAAAGATGTGTCAAAACGCCTTCGGGAAACTATCTTCCCTTTTCGCCAAACCACCCAGCGAAAATCCTGGATTTCATAGTGAATTGCGTCACAAAATGGTGACACTTTGAGTATAGAGCCAATCCAGGCCTATGTCAAAGTATTTTTAGTCCATTTATCAAAGTTGAAAAGTATGTTTCTGGTCAGAGGAGTAATGTGCTCATAACAAATTTCCAAAAATATCATTTCAATTCCCCTTGACAACTCCCCCTTCCTGTTATGTGAGACCGGGAAGGACAATATAAAATATAAAATTGAAAATTGAAGATTGGGGGTAATGACCGCTGGAAGCTTCGCCTCCGACCGGGGACCGACCCTTCGACTTCGCCTTGCTTCGCTCAGGACAAGCTTAGCGAAGTGCGAGGTGTCCGCTCAGGACGGATGACGGAAGACGGGGAAAAAAATATAAAATATCAAATTGAAAATTGAAGATTGGGGGTAATGACCGCTGGAAGCTTCGCCTCCGACCGGGGACAGGAGACAAGGAACGGGGCGGTTTTTCTGTTATCATCCATTTAATCTTCCGGATCAAGATCAAAATTTAATCACCTCTTCAGAGCAAAAGGATGATCCAATGAGAAAAAAGAACCGGTTTTCCCTCTCTAAAATCTTGATCTACCTTTGTCAGATCCTTTTGCTGACAGCTTGCAGTCTTGGCGGTTCCGGTAAGAGCGGAGAATCAA
>SDBS01001766.1_pt1 | contig 21832 bp, 13 predicted proteins | sample 2277091 | NCBI WGS metagenome assembly SDBS01 (sample SAMN10404972, study PRJNA504765) | marine sediment metagenome | isolation source: marine sediment core GS10_PC15, 163 cmbsf | place: Arctic Ocean: Southern Knipovich Ridge | collected 2010
TAAATTTATTTAATTGAATTTGTATTTATTTTATTGTGTTTAAAACATAAAATTGTAGGATGAATTCAAATGGGCAAGACAATAACATCAAGATTACCTGATGAAATGGTTGAAGAGATAGAAAGAATTGCAGAATTAGAGAAGCTTGATAAATCTAGCATAATAAGGAGACTTCTATATAAAGCAATTCCTGCTTGGAAATTAGAATATGCCTTAAAATTATATCAAAATAAAGAAATTTCTTTAGGAAAAGCTGCTGAATTAAGTTCTGTATCTATATGGGAATTCTTGGAACAACTGTCTTATAAAAAAATTCCGCTGAATTATAATCTTGAAGACCTGAAAAATGATTTAGAAAAGGTTAAAGAATTATGAAAAAATATTCAGTTATATCAAATACTACTCCTTTAATTGCATTTATTAAAAAGTATGAATTAGCCATATTAAAAAGTCTTTTTAATGAGATAATCATTCCTAAAGCAGTATATGATGAAATTATAAATATACCTAAAAATTTAGATATAGAAAGAAAGATTTTAGAGCAAGAAATTAAAAAGAAATGGATCATGATTAAAGAGGTCACTACTTTAAAAATCCCTGATATAAATCTCGGAAAAGGTGAAACTGAAGCAATTAATTTATGTATTAATAGTAATAACCCCCTATTATTGATTGATGAAAAGAGAGGAAGGAATATTGCTAAAGCTTTAAATATTGAAGTATTAGGAACATTGGGAATTTTTGCACTTGCAAATAAAAAAGGTCTAAAAAATAAGCAAGAATTATTGGAAAATTTAGATCTTTTAGTTAATAGAGGGTTTTATATCTCCAGTGAAGTAATTTTAAGTTTCTTAAAAGAGCTTAAAATATGAAATTAAGGATTTATTTGAAACAATATCTCATTCTGCTTATTTAGTGTTAAAGGACATAACTGCATTTTACAATTAATGTCTAAATTTATTAGAATAATAGATTAATTATTTAATTCTTACGCTCGTAGATAGGCGTAAAGGAAAGTAGGTAAATCTTTTTTTATAAACATTTATAACAAAGAATTTTTTCTATATTGAATATAATACTTAAAATTAATTATCATAAGTTATTTTCAATTTACATAGATTAATCAGATTCACTATTTATTATGAGTGTACCAGATCCTACTAACCAAACTAAAGCTATACATATAAAATTTACAAACTTTCCTCAAAATTTACTGGTTTCCTCTCTTGAAAATGTTTTGGGTTTTCAAGCTACGAATTATTTTAATCAAGATGAAAAATTTAAATTTGATTTTGAAGGAGAGAATTTAGATATTAAGTTTCCAGATGAATTAGAAAGTGAGATAAAGTTTAGTGCTAATGAGACAAAAGAATTTAATTTAAAATTAAATCCTACTACGGATGGATTTGGGAAGTTGTCAATGGTAATCTATTGGCTAAAAGTTGTTCAATATACCGTTAAAGCCAAGAAGGTAAGGGATAAGATCCCACAAAGCAAGATAGATGAGATTTTGGATAAATATATTATGAAGAGCTCTGAAACACTTGATTCCTTTAATCCTTTGGATTATCTTGATACTACGAATAAGATTAAGCAATTAGAAAAACAATTGGAATTAAAAAGAAAAAAGTTTAACCAATACCCACTACTAAGAAAAGCTTGGGAAGAAAAACAGCTACAGGGATCAACCAGTCCAGAACCTATTCGTGAAGTATCTTTAGAAGGTTTAGATAATGACATTCAACAGCTAGCAAAAGCATATCTAGCGGACAAAAATCTGATAAAAGCTTTAGAATTGGCATTACAAGTCTCGGATGAGGTTAAGAAAATAGACTTTTATTATGATTTAATTAGAGCATATGCGTTTATAGATCTTGATAACGCGATTCAAATTTTAAAAACTATAACCACGAATGAAAAGAAGTACGATTTAATCAAAAAAATTGCATTGGACCAACTAAAGAGTGATCCAGAAAATGCCCCACGAGTAGCATTTTTAATAGACGCACCCTCAGTTAAGAAGGGGCTTATTACTGAATTAATTCTAAAAACAATCAAAATTAATCCTGAAATTGCTATTAAAATTTCTCAGCTTATTGAAGAGGAGGAATTATTAAGAGTTAAAATTTTATTAAACATCGTTAGAGAATTTCATAACAAAGGTAATAAATCGGAAGTTATCAGCTTACTACATCAAATTATAAAGATTATGGAGGATTCTAAAAAAATAGCATTCTCTGAGAAAGACTTTAAAAATCTGGCTTATAAATATTATAGCGATTTAATATATCTTTTAGCTGAAGTTGATTCTCCAAAAGCAGTAGATACAATCATCCTTGATTTTAAGCTAAGAGAATTAAAGGATAAAATTGCAGAGGATATGTTTGATGTCATTTATAAAATGGTTGATGAAATTAGGACCAAATTTGAACCGGTACTCGTATTCTCACAATACTATTTATTTAACATCTTAGCAACAAACGTTAATGAACACACAAAAAATTTCTCGCTTAATGGAGGGAATATTAGTAGTAATATTCTCTTAAATGAAAAAAGCAATCTAATTCTTTTATCACTTTTTAGTTATGACTTTACAATTTTTCCTATTATTGATAGAGTATATTCAGATTTGAAATTTAATTTACAAAAATCAATAGGATATTACATTTATCCTTCTAAAGAAAATCATAACGAAACTGAATTACTAACGATTAACAACACCCTAAGCCAATTTATTTCTTCAAATTTAGTAAATAATCCAAATACTGTACTAGTTTTTAATTTAGATTTTATTCCATATTTAGGAAAACCTACGATAATTACTGCCTTGGAATCCCAAGAATTCGAGAATTTTCAAATAAAAATCAAAAAAACTCTTGGTGACGCTGTCAATATTATAAATGATGATTCTCTATTTAAAGGAGGTAAGGTATTAGATAATTTAAATCAAATCATCACATCTACCAATTGTAAAATAACCAATTTGGTATTATCTTATGAATTTATTAACGATTATAATGTATTTAAGAATTTTATATTATCATTAGTTTAAAACTAGTTTTATAAAATTTGCTTTAAAAGAGTTTTATAATTATTCTTATAGGAGGAAAAGAATAAATAATAATTTACACTAAAAAGTCTTTTCTTGCACTATTTATTCTAGTTTCAATAAATTTAAATATATATTTATCTATTTTTGAATCAAAATTAAAAATATTGATCCGTGATGAATATTGAAAGCCATAATTTTAAGTCGATTTGATCCCGTGTACGGTTCAAGAATTTTTTCAAAAACATCTGATACGTTAAATGAGGAAGAACTTAAGCTAATTCCCCAATTAATGGAAATCCCTTCAAAGGGTTTTTTTATACATATTTTTGAGAATTTAAGAACTGCTAATCTCTTTTTAAATTTACCCAGTAAATTTGCGAGAGGTAGATTTGAGAAGTTGTTAATTTCAATTATCACTGATATAAATAATGATTTGAATTTAACTTTATCACGAGAACTCTTAGAAAATTTCGCAACATCTCTATTGAATCTTAAAGATGCTTACAAAGCATTTGATATTGAAATGAAAGATTATAAAGGTGATCCTGAGAAATTATTGGAAATTGAAAAATTACTTTCTTCTTTTTATATAACCATTAAACCAGCAATAAAAGCTTTAGAAATATCTGAGCAAAATCTTAAAGAACGAGTTAAAGAACTAACATGTATATATGGAATCTCAAAATTAGCTGAGGATCCAAATATTACAATTCACAATATACTACAAGGTACACTTGAATTGATTCATCCTGCATATCAATTTCCCAAAATAACATGTGCAAGAATAATTTACGAAAATAAAGAATATAGAACAGAAAAATTCGCCGATACTCCTTGGACTCAAATGGTGGTTAAAGAAATATCAGAAAAAATTTCAACAATTCAAGTTAATTATCTTGAAGATAAATCATTTCTTAAAGAAGAGGAGGATTTGATAAATGATATTGGAAATCGTTTAAAAGTAATTATTGAACAAAAAAAAGCAGAGCAAAATCTTAAAGAACGAATTAAAGAGCTAACATGTGTATATAGAATCTCAAAATTAGCTGAGGATCCAAATATTACAATTCATAATATACTACAAGATACACTTGAATTGATTCATCCTGCATACCAATTTCCCAAAATAACATGTGCAAGAATAATTTACGAAAATAAAGAATATAAGACAGAAAACTTCTCCGATACTCCTTGGACTCAAATGGTGACTAAAGAAATATCAGAAAAAATTTTAAAAATTCAAGTTAATTATCTTGAAGATAAATCATTTCTTAAAGAAGAGGAGGAATTGATAAATGAAATCGGAAATAAATTAAAAAAAATTATTGAACAAAAAGAAGCAGAGCAAAAACTGAAAGAATCTGAAGAGAAGTGGCGTTCATTAACTGAATATTCATCGGATAATATAATGACAGTGGATTTAAACTACAATATCTTATTTATTAACCATACTATTCCTAGTGTGACGAGAGAGGAAATAATTGGAAAGTCTCTTTTTTCCTATATTCCTGAAGAGTTTCAAGAGTCAGCAAAAGAATGTTTCAGACGAGTTTTAGAATCGGGTAAACCTGATCAATATTATACCGACTATACTGGCAGTGATGGTACTAATTATTTTTTCGAGGCCCGTATTGGACCTATGATGCCAGAGGGAAAAATGGTCGGCTTCACGATAAGCAGTTCTGATATTACCGAGCGCAAGAGAGCAGAGGAAGATCTAAGAACTAGTGAGGTAAAATATCGAACTTTGTCCAAGAATATACCTGGTATGGTTTATAGGGCTAAAACTGATTGGTCAACAGAAATAATTACTAACAGTTATGATTTATGTGGGTATTCTATTGAAGAATTCGATTCCCAAGAAATTAACTGGTTTGAAATTATACACCCTGATGACAAGAATAAGATTTTAAATGATAGCGCTACAATGCTCAAAAACTCAATAAGCCTTACACAAGAATATCGAATTATTACGAAAGATGGTAGTACACATTGGGTAGAAGACTATAAAACATCTTTTTTTAATAAAGATGGATCTTTTAAGGGAATTGATGGCGTTGTGTATGATATTACCGAGCGCAAGAAGGCAGAATATAAAATAAAGGAGCAAAGCGAATTTCTTATGAATGTGTTAGAATCGCTCAAGCACCCATTCTATGTTATAAATGTCGATGATTATACCATTGAATTGGCTAACTCTTTCGCAATGCCAGAAAAATCGTCTAAAGTTTTGACTTGTCACGCTTTGACTCATAAGAGTGAAAAACCGTGTAAAGGCGTACACAATTGTCCGCTTGAAGAAGTGAAAAAAACAAAAAAGCCCGTGGTTGTCGAGCACATACATTACGATGAAAATGGCAATCCTAATTATTTCGAAGTTCAAGCTTACCCTATTTTTGATAACGATGGAAATGTCATTCAGATGATAGAATCTTCATTAAATATTTCCGAGAGAAAAAAGATTGAACAAGAATTAAGAGATTCTGAAAAAAAAATGAAGGACATTCTAAATACTGCCCAATTAGTCATTTATGTTAAAGATCTTGAAGGAAAATATACATTTGTCAATGATCTTTATGAGACGCTTTTTAAGATAAAAAAGCAGGAGGTTATAGGGCTAACGGACTATGATATATTTCCTGAAGATATGGCAAAAGCATTTCAAGTTAATGATAAAAAAGTAATTGAAACAAAATCATCACTTAAAATAGAAGAGTACGCACCTCACGATGATGGAATTCACACATATATGTCAGTTAAATTCCCTCTAAAAACTGAAGCTAATGAAATTTTTGCCGTATGTGGATTATCTACAGATATTACCGAGCGCAAGAAAGCGGAAGATAAAATTAAGTACGCCCATTCTGAGCTCAATCAAATATTAAATACTACAGTTCCGATGTGTGTGATCGATAAAAACTATAATAATATTCGGGTTAATAACAGATTTAACTCTTTCTATAACTTAAAAGTAGATGAGGCGTATAGTAAAAAATGCCATGAGATTAGAAAGGGTCATCGATGTTTTACTCCTGAATGTACAGTCAAGCAGATTCTTGAGGGTAAGGAACACATTGATTATGAAATCGATAAGGAACTTAGCGATGGCACAAAGATTTCCTACATTATTACAGCCTTTCCATATTTAAACCTTGAGGGTGAGATCATTGGAGTAATTGAGACTTTTACTGACATTACCAAGCGCAAGAAAATGGAACAGAAATTAAAAGAATCAGAAGAAAAATATAGATTTATGTTCGAGACTTCCCCCCATTCCATTCTCATTATGGATAAAAAAGGGAAATTAAGAGATTTAAACCCAATGGCTGAAACAACATTTCAATATACAAGAAAAGAGTTAATTGGTCGAAGCTTCATGAGAGTTAAATGGTTTCTTCCAGAAACTATGCCGATGGTAGTAGAAACTTTTAAAACTTTAATTAACGGAAATATTCCAGATCCTTTGAAACTTCAACAAAGAAGAAAGGATGGAACTTATCTTTGGGTTTATGTTCTATTTTCATTTATGAATGTAGGTGGAGAAGAGTTAATTCAAGTTATCGTCGAAGATATTTCAAATATCAAAGAAGTTTGATTATAACGTAAATCAAAGCAAGAATTATGGATTATTTAAGAGACAAATTTTATCTAATTAAATTCGAAATTAAAAAATAGGTATAAAAAAAGTTTTATAATAAATAATAAAATTCACATTGCTACACTCATCCGTTGATTTTTAAGATTTTGTAAATTTATAGTTTTCTCTTGATATTCTTCTGCTAGAGCTCCGTCACCGATTTCAATACAGAGTTCACTAATTCTTTTGTAGTAAGATAAAGCTTGATCTAGATTTCCGCTATCCAAAGATTTTTGAACTTCAACAATTAATTTTTCCTTTTCAAAGAAAGGGCGCATTAAAGGTGATACTTCAGGATCAATTTCTAAGATGTTGGCGATAATTCGAATCATTTTAACTTTATTCTCTGGATTTATGGCGACCATAGGAAATGCCTTTAGTCCAGTTAGGCTTTCAATTGTCTCGATTTTAATTGAGGTCGCTAAGTCTTGTTTATTTCCGATAATTGCATAATGTGAGTAAGGTGCTTCTTGTTTTATTAAATCTATGAAAAATTTGCTTTTTTCTACATTTTCAAATGAAGAATCAGTAATTAATAGTACGGCATCACTTTGTTTTATGAAATTAACCCATAGATAATTAAATTGTTCTTGTCCAGCAAAGTCCCATAGATAAAGATAAAGTTTTCCTAGTTGAATAGTTGAGACCACTCCAGAGATTGTAGGGATATGTTCGGTTGGAAGTTCTTCTGATTTAATTAATTTAGTGATAGTACTTTTCCCCACTCCGGCAAATCCTACTAATGATATTTTAGGAGCTAAGTTCCTATGAATTTGATCAAGAATTGGATTCAAATCTTCATCTATTGAAGTGCCTAAACCCTTTTTTAAGGAATTACGATAAAAATCTAGAAAAACTTTCTTTAAATCGTCCAACTGAACTTTAAGATCGTCAAAATCGTCAGTTAATCCAGAAACAAATATGAACATTAAATTGTAATCCTTATCGATTAAATATGAGACTCTATATCTAAAGAAATCGTATGACCCAATTTCGCTTCCAAAATCAGAAAATGCATCTTTTCTTATCTTTGGGAGAATATTTAAAAATAATGAATTATCTAAACCTTTTCCAAAATTTCTTTGATAGATAATACTATCTTTAAGAATTATATAAGCTTGGCAAAGCATTTTAATTATTCTACCTCATAATATTTAATATTTTACTGAGTTTAATATTTAATTTTTCTAAAATATCAACTAATTGTTCTTTTTTTAATGTTTCAGAGAGAATTATTATATTTTTAAAATCTAGATGAAACTTGCTAATATTATCCAATGCCATATAAAAAAATTTAGAATTTATTTCAATTACTCTACTTATTCCATCTTTAGAAGATTTATTCTCGAACTGGCTTAAGTAATATATTTTTTCGTGAAAATTTTGAATTGAATCAAGATTAAAATCTGTAGTTTCGATTTGATTTATAATGAAGTCATCCTTATTGGTAATGAAACATATTGTCTTCGATAAGTTATCAAATAATTCATTTACAGCTTTCTTAAAAACAGACGCTTCTGTTGAAAAATAGCTTAAAGTATTGAAAAAAGCATTATATATAGTATATGATAACTCAGGATGCAAACTCGTAAAATAAATTGGTAACTCTGTTGGTAAACTTAATTGATCCAGAATACTGTTTTTAAGAAAGTTAAGCTTCTCAGCATTAACTTGGTATATTAAATCAATTTTATGGAAAAAAAGAAATATTTTTACTCCAAATTTATTATTTTCATTAATATTATAAATTGCTATAATATCATTTAGTACCTCTTGATCATTTGATAGCCATAAATTGTAATCAAAAACATATATTAGTGCCGCGGTATCTCCGAAGATCTCCATTTGTTTATCTTTATTGTTTAAGTAAATCGGGAAAGATTGTCCTGCTGTATCAAGTAAGCTTATCTTTAAATCCATAAAATCATAAACTGAATATTTCATTCCAATAGTGGCCTCAAGTGGAAAGAGAATTAAGTCATTGGGATTTTCCTTTTCAAAAATAACTTTTTTAATCGTAGTTTTTCCCATACTAGGCCTTCCAATCAATAAAATCTTTTCTACCAAAGTTTATCACACTATTTTTTTTTTAATAGTTTATTTTCTCACTAACATTATAATACTTAGTGTTTATAAATTAATTAGTATAAAAAATAAAAGATTAAATCCCTAAATAAAAGATTAAATCCCTAAATAAAAGATTAAATCCCTAGTTACATAAATTATTAATAAATGTTATTTAATGCAAATATTCTTTTTTTGGCATTACTTGTTTTAAGAAAATCATGAATGATGAAGAATCACTTTAGGTTTAAAAGAAAATTAATTTTCTTAAGACTAATCAATCAAAATAACAAAGAATTCATATTAGGAGATTTTTCAATTGAATTGTATTAATAAAAAGAATGAAATTTCAAAGCTTACAAGTTTAGTATATAAATTTTTTTAGCTAAGTTTTTTATTTTGTTGAAAATTTGATTTCAAGAAGATAATAGAAGGTCTATAAGAACTTTATTGAATTACATTATAGTGAAAAGCATATTAAACCACTTAAAAGTTAATTATCCAAATTTCTTTCCTCAATAAAATTGGTTAAATGAATAATATATTAATTAAGATCTGAATTATTCCATTTTTAATATTTAAATTAAAACTAAAAAAATGCCTTAATCAATTGATTTAAAATGAAATTGTGTAAACTTATTTAGCATAATTATTATTATAAAATAAAAATTTAAAAATAAAACACAATACTACTTAAAAAACTCTGTTGGAAAAGGAATATTCATGGCAAAAGACAAGAAAAAGAAAAAGAAAGAAAAAAAGAAGAAAAAGGACAAGGGGGGATCAGGATCTGAAACGAGCTCACAATCCTCTAAAGGAGCCCAAATTTTAGGAGTAACTCCCGAAGTAACAATCGGAAATTCTATAGATCGTTCTGGAGATAATTTATTTCTTGGAACAGATTACAAAGAAATTTATTCTTACAACTATGATAAACCATGGAAAAAAATGTTGCATGATTTAGAACATTGGACACCTCTACCTTTCACCCATGGAATTGAGATGGAACTAATTGTTGCAGATGACTATGGTAATTATCCCCCTGGTGATGAAATGGTGTTTCGAATGAGAGAAATTGTTAAAGATGCAATAAAAATTATGGATCAAATTTTATATGAGGGTCGAGATGATTTTGTTGCTGTTCCTGATTACATCAGACAGAAAGTACTGGCGAGACCTTATGGGAAAGATGATATTGAAAAAGGATATTGTATGGATATAAGATATCAATTGCCTGATGGAAATCAAGTTGATATAGATTGCTTTGGGCGAGATGGAAATGTTACGGCGATTACTTACATTTTAGAATTAGTAACTCCTCCTTGTGAATATGCAGAGGAACTTGCCTATTGGGCGAGTACCATGTTCCTTTTAGCGAAGACGACTTTACCAAAAGATCTACATATTATCGCGTCGGGAATTAACCCCGCAGCTAAGGAATATCAAAGAGGATTGACTCAAGCCGACCACAGTCATATTGGGTCCTTCCAATCAGAATTAGAAAAAATACAAGCGTATGATATGATTAGAAATTTTATACCACACATCATAGCTCTTACCAATAACTCACCTATTATGAATAACAAGCCAACCGACGTTATTAAAATAATAAATAATAGAATTACCGCACCAAATTGTGTGCGCTCTTTACGCTTAAAATATAACACAACTATGCTGAGTAATTCAGATGATCCCAAACATTTCATACCTTATTTAACAGCAACAGATCAAGATGCACAAAATTATTTACTTCAAGTTATAGCAAAAGCTAGTTTAGAAGATGGAAGATTTCAGGATGTTTTTCCATTTACCGATTGGGGCACCATTGAAGTAAGAATATCTGATGCTCAAATCTCAATTTGTCGACGTATTGGAATAGTATTATTATATCAAGCAATGTGCTATAAAGCGCGAAAACTTCTAGAAAGAGGATCATGGGTTCCTGATGCGGGGAGTGAAACCATATCATATAATAGAAAGGGAGCAATTGAACGAGGATTAATTTCTTTATTTAGACCTCAGAATTTAGATAGGGATTTCTTAGCCAAATATGATCCTGATTTCGCAGAACAATATCTAGGACCAGAGGATAATCCTGTAAGATACATGACACAAGCGGTTCAAAGAATGTTTTTTTACTTAAAAGATGAGTTAAAAGAGCTTGGATTCTTATATTCTCCATTTCTAAAACCAGTCCTCCAATCAGTTTTTGGAGGTATCTCGTATGCTGAACCCCCAATGACAGAGGCAGAATACCAACTTAGTTTGTATGACTATAAATTAAAGAACGGAGAAGATCCAAATATTTTGTATGATTTAATTTATTTTACTATTGAATATTGCCAAGACCCTCTTAAAAATCCCCTTACGGGGGTTCTAAATCTACCCAAGGAAATGAGAGAATAAACATGTTAACAGCTACTATTGAACAAAATGGGAAGGAAAAGAAGGAGCATATATTTGTTATTGATAGTCATTCACATATTGGCCAAGATGAAGATGGTGCTACTATGTTAAACCCTTTAACTCCGGGTGGCACGTTTGATTTCTGGGGAAACACCCAAGGGCGAATTAGTTCAAATTGGCAGGATACAGGTGAACAGTCCTTTATAACCACTATAAATGGGTTATCTACAAAAATCGCGTGGTCTTTTACTCCCTATCCATTCACAGATAAACTCTATAGGGAATTGGAAAAGTTAAAACAAAGACATTCTGATTTAAAAGAAAAATCGAAATTTTATACTATGATCGACCAAGGAGTATGCTTTCCTTTTCAAGATGTATTTCGGGATAAGCACCCCGAAGCCCTTTACCATGCTTCAAATAATAATGTCTCTCGTTTTACTACAAGATTCCCATTTTCAATGAAATTAATTGGATATGGTCGATGTGACCCGATGGAGAGACAGAAGGCCGTTAATGAAGTAAAATATATGCGGGAGGTTTTAGGATTACGTGGTTTAAAATTACATCCTCGTTCGGAAGGTTGGATTGATAATATTTATTCTAATGAAGCAATTGATGTACTTTTCGAAGCAGCTAAATATTCAATGCCTGTAATATTTGATACTCGAGGGAAGGGATCAATCATTAAAATTGGGGAATTAATTAAGGCAACCAGAAAAACTATCGAGTCAAAAGCACCTCAATTATTACCACATTTCAAGGTAATCATTGCACACTTTGCTCAGGGTAATATTGATGATTATGATGTTTACAATACTATTGTCCAACCAAATACTTACGGTGATTTATCAATGTTGCATGGTGTTGGGGCAGGTAATTTTTTTGAAAGCTTTCGAAAATGGTTTATTACTAATAGAAAACAGAATGTTGATGGCCGAAAATGGTCAGAATACTTACTTTTTGCCTCAGATTATCCCTATTTTGGGGATAGTCATGCCGAAAAACTACTCATTTATATTATTAACAAACAATTTTTCGATACAGGAGGGACTATTGAAGACACTAGGAATATACTAGGATTAAACCAAATAAGAATCTTACCCGAATATAGTGTACCTCAAATTAAGAAAGATGCTAAAAACTTACCAAGCACAATCATTTCTAATCCATTTTATCACCAAAATCATACAAGTACTTATAATATTGCCATAGAAGCTTTGGCAAAATTAATTGTTGAAAATAAAATTGATGTTAAAAATTTCTGTCTTCAATTTAGGGATTCATGGGATAAATTTAGTGCTGACATTTTCTTAGGTTTAATAAAAAATAGTTCCAAAGAAGAAATTAATATATATCTTACAGAATTAGTCAGAGATCAGATTACTATGCTTGCACCTATGCAACGCGATGTTGAATGGAAGAAATTTGGGTATACATATTTTGATCCTGAAGACCGAGCTTTTTTTGCTTCCTTTTTTAAACATTCATATTTAGCAACAGAAGTAAATAAAGCTATAGAATGCCTAAATCACATTTTCTAAATAAATGAATTTTACAGTTTTTTGTATAAATATTTTTGAAAATCTTTTTAAGAGAGTGTAATTATTGATGTAAAAGCGTAAATTAATTCCTACACCGATTCATAATAGCATTACATTAAAAAACTGATCATTTGAGCTATAGAGAAATTTGAATATTTAAAATAAAAAATTGGATATGGTTTGAAAGCCGAGGAAAATCATTCTATGATAAAAATGGTATATTAAAGAGGATTCTCATCTCGAGGAACATAACCGAACGTAAAATGGCAGAGCAGAGATACCTCTTTATTTTTGAGAATTCTCCAAATGCCATATTGCTGGTTGACTTTAAAGGAATTGTAATAGATTCCAATAAAACATCAAAAATTCTATTTGGTTATGATAAAACTTTCTTGATTAGCAAGCCCTTAGCAGTTTTGACGGATATTTTCCCAGAAAAAATTAAATTTTATTTCGAAAAAAATTTTAAAGCCTTCTTTAGTGGGGAAATTCCAGAACCAATTGAACTTGAAATAAAAACTAAAGCAGGAGAAAAAATTTGGGTAAATCTTCAGGCTTCCTTATTAAAAATAGAAAATGAAACTATGATTCAATTTATTTTTCAAGATATTACAGAAAAGAAAAAAATGGAACTTCTGGAGCTAGAATTTAAAGTGCAATTAGAAAATGAAGTTGAAACAAGAACTAAAGAGTTAAACGAAGCCCTTGAACAACAAAAATTATATTTAGATCAAATAGTAAAATCTTCCCAATTCAAGACTGAGTTCATGGCAACTATGTCTCATGAGTTAAGAACACCTTTAAATGCGATGATAGGATTTACTGATTTACTTTTAGAGAAGGTATATGGACCATTAAATGAAGAACAATTAGAATTTATGAACGATATCAAAAATTCTGCGGAACATCAATTTGACATGATCCAACATATACTAGATATATCCAAGATAGAAGCAGGACAAATTACCTTGAATGTCCAAAAATTTTCATTAAATTCAATGGTAAAGCAAATTAAATCATCCCTAAAACCTTTATATAATAAAAAAGCTCTGAAATTTAAAATTAATGGGCTAGAAGAGGAGAAGGAAATTTATGCTGATCCAATTAGATTTAAGGAAATTCTATTAAATTTGTTAAGTAACGCTGTTAAATTTACAATTAGTGGAAAAATTACGCTCGTTGTTCAAGAAAAATATGATTACTGGCTTTTTAAAGTAAGAGATTCAGGGATCGGTATAGCTACGAAAGATTATGATTTAATCTTCAAAGAATTTAAGAGAATAGATTCCACTTACGTGGGTTCTGTTCCAGGAACAGGATTAGGATTATCTTTAACAAAAAGACTTGTTAATCTACATGGTGGAGAGATAACATTTTTTAGTGTTCTTGGTGTTGGCACTACATTTACTTTTTCTATACCTAAAAAGTTGGAAAAATTATAACAAGTTTTACAAGAATTTTACATAAAAATGTTTAATTAGTCAAAGGATGGGAAAATTTATGAAGGAATCGAGATAATACATATTTTTCTTAATATAAATAAAATTCCCCGTAATGGTTAATCATTCGTATTAAAGCTATTTATAAAAATAATAAAAGAAAGAGATTTTTTGGAATTTATTTATTATTTGTATTAGCGTTACATTCGTTTTTTTACAAATAGATCTTTTAATTCTGACATTATTGCTGATCTTGGTGGTATCGATATTGCTGAATTTGAATATTCAGGTGTAGGTAGTGTTTCTATAGATGCTACATTAGTAGATATTCCTCTGGTAGGGCTTTCAAGACGTTCTATTCTATTCTCAAGAGTTAAAATAATTGAACTAAGCTGAAGCACGGCATTTAATGCCTTCTCAACCATTTCTCCGAGCTCTGAGATTTTAAGGTTAGCAGGGTCTGTTAGATTTACACTATTGGTCATTATCTCCTTTAAGAATTTTGAAAATGTTGGTTCATTTGATATCATGGAATAAACTGACGTTAAATATATATCATAGTTAAGTGACTTCTCATGAAAAATAGATTTAATCAAATCCTTAATCAATTCGACATTTAATAAAACTTCATTATTATCTCTAATATCAGGATCGAATTTGTGAATAAAAACTAAAACATGTGGAAATTCCTCTAAATTGATTATGTTTTCAACAATTTGGTCGAAGTACTCAATACTCTCATCATATCTTTCAGTATCTTGTATATCAATAACGAATATTACTAAATCAATACCAAAAAAATATTTTTCAGGTTCATTAAGATACTCTTTCCTGTGGTCTACTTGCCCACCAAATTCCCACAAATGGAGATTGAGAGAGCGAATTTTAATTTCTTGTGTGTTTACACCCCTAGTTGGCTTTAGTAAAGCAAGATCCTTTATCCCTAAACCCCCATCAAATTTTGTAATAATTGCTGTTTTTCCTGCATTATTAAGCCCTATAACAATAATTTTTTGATCTTTACGTTTATGGGAAACTGACTCGTTTATTAATCGTTGGAAAATTGAGCATATAGTAATTGCATGTTTAATTTTCTCCTCAAACTCTGGGTCCTCCTTTAATATCTTAGAAAACTTAGCTTTTTTTTGCTTTGATCTTTTCACTTTCTTAAACGGATTCTGCCTGTCTAATTTTAATAAATCACTAATCTTAGATATTCCAAATAATTGTTCAACAAAAGCTTCATCTTGAAGAGATAAGAATTTAAATGAAGATATAGGCAATTTATTAACTTGGTTAATCGATTTAATATCGCCAATATCTGGATCCAAAAACTTAAACATTTTATCCATTTTATCTTTTTTTGACATATTTTCTCAATCTAGTGTTTTTTTTTATATTTGTTATAAAAAAATATAGAATTATTTATCAAATAACACATCCATTTTAAAAACTTTTTTATAAAGATAAATTAAACTTTTTTTTGATTATGCGTTTTTATTGTTGTTTAAATTTATAATAATAAAAGATGAGAATTCTAAATCATATATTTAAATTACTAACCTTTTGAGCAATTTCTCTGATTTCTCCAAAATCTTCATTATAAAATGCACACATCAAATCATTTCTTAATTTTTTGATCTTTTGAAGATTAACAGATGATTTAACTTGATAATCGTGAAAAAGATCATCCAATTTTTGATAGAAGTCTGTAGCTTGCCTATAATCAAAGATATCTATATTTATAGCATTATTTGTATAATTTTGGTTTAAAAGGTTTAACCACTCTCTCCCTTTGGCACTAAATTCTGCTGGTATCGAAAAAATTCTTTCGGATAATACTCCATCATTCGAAGCATTTTTTGGACAAATCAGAGAAATCTATATGAAAAAAGATGAATTAATAATATTGGAGTCAAAAAATCTTCAAATAAGAAGTGGGGTTAATACGATTCAAGGATTTTGTGAGCTAATTCTAGAACAAAAAAAAAGGACGGAAAAATTTCTGAACAGCATATTATTTCTTATGTTGAAATGATGCTAGATTCTTGTAACGATATAATGAACGCTATTGAAAATGGCCAAAAAAATTCTTTGAATAAATAACTGAAGATTTATATTTTTATTTTACGCAATATTATATGGTTTATTATAGAAATTATGCCTAAACTTTTCAATAGGTGATACTCATCTCAAATGATATAAAAAAAACTAAGGAAATGGAAAAATATGAGAAGGAAACAGGTAAATCCGCACTTTGGCATGGAAATCTTACTCAAGGATTTAAAAATTGGAAAACCGGTGAAAAATTAGTAAATTCTGACAAAGAAAGGATTTCAGTATACCTTACTAAAGAAGATAAAGTAAAATGGCAAAATTTTGCTAAAGCTCATGATTTTGCTACGATATCGAAATTAATTAGAATAGGAATTAATTGTTACATCGAGGAAAAATCAAAACCGTTTAGTAAAGTATTAAAAGCTATTGATACAGATACCAACTTCAGTATATCTCATGAATTAAAAGAAAGATTAACCACAATCAAAGGATATCTACAATTATTAATTGAAAATCATAATGATGATCTAAATGAAGATGTAATCCTAACTATTGAAAAAGTTTTAGAAGAAAGTAAACAATTAGAAAAAAAAATTATTAATAAATTAGATAAAAGTATAGATGTGTCTGAAAAGTATGATATTTTATTAATTGAAGATGATGTTTCAACAGTCAATTTGCTAGTCAATTATTTCTCAAAAAAAGGGTATTCAATAAAAGGAGCATTAACTGGATCTAAAGGAGTTGAAGAATTAATGACGACCATCCCCAAATTAGTTCTGATTGACATAATTCTACCAGATATCAGTGGGTTTGATATTAGTAAAATAATTAAGTCCGATAATAAATACAAAAATGTACTTGTATATTATTTAACCGCTATCCCTGATACCGAAGTTAAAAAGAAAATGAAAGAAACCCAAGCAGACGGATATATTTTAAAACCCTTTGACCTTAAGGATCTCGAGTTTTTATTAGAATATTTGTGAATCATTTTAAGTGCATTTCTTCATTTATCCGTCTTATCTCTTCAAAGGAAGTGATAAATAAAATGTACTCCCCTGATTTCTCCCGCCAGATTCAGCCCAAATTTTCCCTCCGTGTAATTTTATTAGCTCCTTTGATATGTATAATCCCATTCCCGAACCTTCGCTTAAAACGTTCCAACCTTGCCCATATCGCTCAATTTTCCCAAACTGTGTAAATAATTGAAGTTTCTCGTCTTCTGTTAATCCTATCCCATTGTCTTTTACTGATATTACAATGAAATTATCCTCTATACGGGATTTAATCTCAATATTACCATCGGGAGGAGTATACTTAACAGAATTTACTAACAAGTTTGAAATTACTTCTTTCAATTTTTCTCTATCAAATATTATTGTTAAATCTTCTCGAAGATCTAGATTAATCGTATGAGCCCTCAATCGTATTAATCCTTTTAACTCATTTAAGCACGACTTAATCAAATCATATAAATTATCCTCAACTAAGTTCACTTTCACCAATTTCTCTTCTAATTTTGAACTTTCGATAAATAAGTTAATCAAGTGTTTAAGCCGAGTACTCCCTTCTTTTGCTTCTTTTAAAAGGGACATAGTTTCGCTATCAAAACTCTCGCTATATTTTTCTATTAAAAGATCTATATAACCATGAATAGAAACTAAAGGAGTTTTAAATTCATGAGAAAACCTTGTTAATAACTTTGATTTTATTTCTTCTATTTTCTTTTTCTCTGTAATGTCTATTAATGTACCATAACTTGCTGGACGTCCCTTATAATTTATTGTTTTACCAAAGACATCTAACCATATAACATCACCATTCTTTTTAATTCCTCGTAATTGATAGTTATTAATCACATCGAGGTCGCCAAATTGTCTTTTGTTTATTTGATCAATAACTAAATCTCGATCTTCAGGGTGGACTAATTTAATAAAATCTCCTTGTTGTAAATTCAATAACTCTTCCGTTGTATATGCAAATATCTGTGCTAGTTGCTGATTTACATACTTAAAAAAATTATCTTGCACTATCGAGATGCCCGTAAAAGATTGCTCAGTAAAAGTTCTAAATTTTACTTCTGATTCTCTTATCTTTTCCTCTGCTTTTTTTCTTTCAGTAATATCCCTTCCATATATGTTCACATAATCCTCTACTTCTACCGGAGTGATAAAGTACGAATAAACTTGGTTGTTGTGCTCGATCTCTAACCTTTCAATTTCATTCAAGGAAAATACTTCTTTCACCTTGTCTAGCAGTGATAATGGAACACTTTCACCTTCAATAATGTTAAATAACTTTTCACCTGCTTCATTTATGTAAATAATTTTTTCTTTAGTTGCCCTGAGAACGGGATTTGGGTTTTCGGATGGAAATTTTGCTAAATCAGTAATGATCTTTTCAGTTTTCTTGCGCTCGGTGACATCTGTAAATGTAATTCCGAGATTTTTGCCTACTTTGAATGCTCTTACTGATAAATAAATGTCCAAATTTCTATCAGATGTATGAAAAATATCATCATCTGTTGAAAATGGTTCTCCAGTTTTAATCACATCCATATATTTATCATATCTGCCTGTTTCTTTAAGATATGGTGCAATATCTAACATGTTTTTTCCAATTAGATCCTCTTTATCCAATCCAAGAATTTTCGCAGTGACTCTATTTACATCAATATAATTTAATTTTGAATCAAAAAGGATGAAACCATCTGTAGATGAATCCATAAAAGAACGTAATCTTTGTTCGGATTCTTTTAATTTTTGTTCCGCCTTTTTCCGCTCAGTGATGTCTTTAAAGAATAATTCTCCTCTCAAAAATTTGCCTTCTCTATCTTTATGAACTGTCGCGTTTACCATAGTATTGATATATTTACCATCTTTTTTCTTGAGTGTTGCTTCAAAATCCATTAGAAAATCTCGTATACCTAATCTTTGTACGAATGCTTCTCTTTGGATTGAGTCGAGATAAAATTTTCCTACATGTAATCCAATCATTTCTTCAGCACTATCATAGCCAAGTATCGATGCAGCTGCGGGATTCACCATTGTTAATGTTCCATCTTGATTTGATGTCATTATTCCTATCATTGAGGAATTAAATAGAGATTTATACCTATCCTCAGAAACTTTTAATTTTTGCTCTGCTTGTTTAAGCTCAGAAATGTCCGTGATATTCTCAACAACACCAATTATTTCACCTTCTAGTGATCGAAGGGGTGTTGCTCTCATAAAGGTAGAAATTTTGGAGCCGTCACTGAGTTCTTTCTCTTTTTCATACTGCCATTGATCTTTGCCTTCTAATACTTGCTTCAATGTACATTTAGGGGTATTGCAAAATTGACCTGACCAAATATCATAGCATTTCTTGTTAATAACATCTTCTTTTTTTAAGTGAAATAAAGAAGAATAGGTATCATTGACATTAATGATATCAAAATCTTTATTAATCATGATCATCGCAGTAGATGTGTTAAAGATCTGATTGAGCTTAGAGTAAGCTTGCTTAATATTTTCACTCCCTTTTTTAAGTTTAGTGATATCGCGGAAGATTTCTAATTTTGATATTGTGCCATCGGGATTTCGTAAGGGTGTATCTATAAGGTCGTACGTTTTTTGGTTCTTGGACGAATACCATTCCCACCTAACTGTTTTTTGGAATAATTTCATTCCCTTTAAGTAAGCGCTGCGGTATCGTTTTGGTATTATAACAGCATGTAAATCCTTACCTATTATCTCTTGACTTTCATAACCAAAAATTCTTTCTGCTGCTCTATTCCAATAAATTATTATACCCTTGTTATTAATTTGAATTATGGCATCTTGAGCAACTGAAGTGATCGTTTTAAATTTTTCTTCTGATTCTTTTAATTTTCTCTTGGCTTCTTTTTGAGCATTTTCAACTAATGTACGATACATTTCTCTAAATTCTCTTAGTTTTAATTCATTATTTCTGTGTTCAGTGATATCAGTGATGGATAAAAAAACTCTCTTAAGTGATTGTTCATATCCAGCAGGGATGGTCATTTTAATCTCAGTATAAATTTCGTCACCATCAAATGTTAAATTTAGATTCTCGCCTTTAAAAGTAGTTTTTCCCTCAGCTATGTCAATTAGAGCTCCTCTGAAGGCCTTAATTGATTCCTCAGTACTAATTCTATTAAGCTCATTTAAAAATTCCTTTTTATTGTTAGCTTTATAGAGCTCTAATGTAGCATTATTTACATCAATAATTTTTATTAAGGATAGGCACTCAGAAACTACCGTTGGATTGTTTTCAAAATATTCTCTATAATCAATAACACCCGTACTTCTTAAATTATCAAGATAATCTTTAATTGCAGACCAATCCATTTCCCAATGTGAAATAGGAGAATCTTCAAATAAACTTTTATAAATATTGTCTTGCTTAGAGATAATTTCTACCATTTTATTCACCCGAAAAAATTCTTTCTTGGAAATTTTGTTACAAACTTGTTAAATTTTTATTATTCTTAAGTGAAATTGTTTGTTCTAATATTAAGTCTTTTGCTTAATAGTAAAAATAATTGACCCATATAACAAAATTCCAAGGATATTTTTATTTATAAAAATCGAAAATGTAATTACAGAAATAAAAGTAGCGGTAGGTTCTATAATGAATAATAAGTTAAAATTCTATTTTATCCCCAAATTTTTTAATTGGCCACTGCCAGTAAAGCTCCGTTTTTATTACACCTTTTTCTTCTAAATCTTTAAAGAGTGCTTTCCTTAATTTAAAAAGAAAATTTTTAGGATCGTAAAGAATTTTCCCTTCATCAAAGGCGTCTAAAATCAGATAATATTTCGATTTTACATAGCCTTCCATTTCTTTTGAAGTCCGCCAAAGTGCTTGTTTACCTGAACACACAGGTTTAGTTAATTTAAACACCAATTCTCTTCTTTCCCAATAATCCTCAGTTAAATCGTCACAGATTATAAATAAATCTATATCACTTAAATAGTCATCATCAACTCGTGCTTTACCTGTTGCAACCGACCCAAAGAGCAAAATTGCCTTTATTCTTAATTTTAGTTTAAAAATGAATTGGAGATATTCTTTAAGTTCATTTTTGAAGTATTCTAATTTTATAACTGATAAATCAATTTGTTTAATTTGGCTCATTGTTTCTCTAACTCTTCTATTTTTGTAATAAATTCTGATAATGTTGTTAATTCTGGCTCTAAATCAAGATTTTCTTTAAATAAATCTTTAAAAATGATTAATATCTTATTCAAATTGTCTAAATATTGATCTGTTTTTTCTTTATCATATTTTTCATCTGGAGAAACTAATTTGTTATCTATTATTATTCCATATCGTGTTGCAGTTCCTTCTTCTTCTATTTTTTTTGATAAAACCGCTATTCTTTTTATCCTTTCAAGAAGATTTTCTTCGATTGTGATATGCTCGTTAATTTCAATTGATTCTAATATTTTTGATGGTTCATGAGTTTTTCGAAATTGTAATCCTAATAGAACAACTAACGCTTTTTGTAATTGTTCCGTAGATAATTGAATTCTAAAAACACACGCTGCGAATTCATTAATTTCATAGAATGTAATTACCTTATCTAAATTATTAAATGCTAAACCTAACCATTCTCTAGTTC
>SDBS01001769.1_pt1 | contig 21819 bp, 22 predicted proteins | sample 2277091 | NCBI WGS metagenome assembly SDBS01 (sample SAMN10404972, study PRJNA504765) | marine sediment metagenome | isolation source: marine sediment core GS10_PC15, 163 cmbsf | place: Arctic Ocean: Southern Knipovich Ridge | collected 2010
AACAAATTTTACCGCAAACAATGTCTGCAATGTATCCTGGCTATGTAGATTTTAATATCCCCTGGAATCTTTCCATCCGGTATAATTTCAGTTATTCCAAACCAGGTCTTGTTTCTAAAATTACCCAGACCTTAAATTTTAACGGAGATCTGAAACTAACCCCAAAGTGGCGGATTGGTGTCACCTCAGGCTGGGATTTTGAGAAAAGCACCTTCTCTTATACGTCCATGAATATTTTCAGAGATCTTCATTGCTGGGAAATGAGACTTTCCTGGATACCTATAGGATACCACAAAAGCTATTCATTTTCAATAAATGCCAAAGCTTCTATTCTCAGTGATCTTAAATACAAGAAACAAAAGAGTTGGTATGATAATTAAATTTGACTAATTTCATGTGCCTTTCACCAGATTGAAATCAAGAGAATATCTTTTCACTGAATATTTAATTTAAGCCTGTAAAATGAAAAAGAAAGTTATCAAAACAGCCAAAGCTCCTTCAGCTGTTGGCCCCTATAGCCAGGCTATTGAAGCTGGTCATACTTTGTATATCTCAGGCCAGATCCCTATTGATCCGGCTGTCGGGAAAGTAGTTGAAGGAGGTATCAAGGAACAAACCGAGCAAGTATTGAAAAATATAGAGATTATATTATCGGCTGCAGGATATCGCAAAAAAGATGTTGTAAAATCAACATGTTTGCTTGAAAATATGGATGATTTTAAGGCTATGAATGAGGTGTATGGCAAATTTTATGATGAAGATCCACCAGCCAGGGCAGCCTATGGAGTGGTAAAACTTCCTCTCGGAGTGAAGATTGAAATTGAAACAATTGCCGTTAAGGGATGAGCAGGCGAGGGAGCAACAAGGTGAAAGACAGGGAGTAGGAAAGAATGATTAAGGATGATCGATGAAGAACCCGGAGCAGTCTTAGAACCCCAAAATCAGAACTATAAATACTGAACCATACTTTATGCCTTCTTTTAGCTTTTGCCTTTTACTTACAACAAAAAAAAAGGCTCCCTGAATGAGACAGCCTTTTTTTTAAATATATATAGAGTAATGATTTCTATTCTGAAATAACTTCAAACTGAATTTCAACTGAGACTTCCCTGTGTAATTTTACAGTGGCTGTGTATTTTCCAACCTGCTTAATTTGATCATCAGGAAGCTTAATGTTTTTGCGATCCACTTCAAAGCCTGCTTTACTAATAGCTTCGGCAATCTGAATATTATTTACCGAACCAAACACTTTGCCTGTAGAACTTGTCTTAGCTCCAATTTCTAAGGAAAGGCCTTCTAGTTTAGCGGCAAATTTCAAAGCTTCATTCTTTATCTTTTCCTCTTTGTGAGCCCTTTGACGAAGATTCTCTGCATTCACCTTTTTGGCAGATTCTATAGCTTGAATGGCAATGCCTTTTGGAATTAAGTAATTTCTTCCATAGCCGTCCTTGACTACAACAATGTCATTTTTATAACCCAAACCCGGGATATCTTGTTTAAGTATGATTTCCATAATTAAGCCTCCTGTTATTTAAACATATCAACAACATAGGGCAACAGAGATAAATGTCTGGCCCTTTTAACTGCCTGGGCAACCTTTCTTTGATACTTCAAAGAGGTTCCTGTAATTCTGCGTGGAAGAATTTTGCCCTGTTCGTTTAAGAACTTTTTTAAGAATTCAGGATCTTTATAATCGATATATTTGATCCGGTTTTTCTTAAAACGACAATATTTTTTCTTTTTTACATCTACTGACACTGGGGTCAGATACCTGATTTCTGATTCGTTTTTTGCCATTATTTTTCCTCCAACTTTTTTTCAGATTTTTGTTTCCTTTTCTTTTCGGCATAAGCAATAGAGAATTTGTCCATTCTGAAAGTGAGGAAACGGATGACCCTTTCGTCTCTGCGATACTCCACTTCAAGCTTGGAAATAATTTCGCCTTCTGCTTTAAACTCAATCAGGTAATAGAAACCTGTTGATTTTTTTTGAATGGGATAAGCCAGTTTTCTTAATCCCCAGTTCTCTTCATGAATGATCTCACCTCCATTGTCGGTAATGATCTTCTTGAACTTAGTAACCGCTTCCTTCATCTGGATATCAGACAAAACGGGAGTTGTAATGAAAACAGTTTCGTACTGGTTCAACATAATGTTTAAAAATTTAGTAAATAATTGAATATTATTTGGGCTGCAAAAGTATATTATATTTTAATCAATACAAAACTGTTGTTTAATAAATTTCCAGCTTTGATTCACTGTTTTTTAATGCCCGAATCAGTATATTTGCCGGGAGATAAATTTTATTCATTTTATTAAGCTGTCTGGAAGGAAATTTATCAGGGATAAATAAATTTGTATATGGAGAATTTTATTGTTTCTGCACGAAAATACAGGCCTGTTACATTTGATTCTGTAGTTGGACAGGACCCGGTTACAGCAACCCTTAAAAATGCTATAAAATCAAACCACCTGGCCCAGGCATATCTTTTTTGCGGTCCAAGAGGTGTAGGAAAAACCACCTGTGCAAGAATCCTGTCAAAGGCAATTAACTGCAGTCAAATTACAGATGATATAGAAGCATGTGATCAGTGTGAATCTTGTGAAGCATTCAATACATCCAGGTCATTTAATATTCATGAGTTAGATGCTGCTTCAAATAATTCTGTAGATGGCATAAGAAGTCTGATTGACCAGGTACGTATTCCTCCCCAGGTAGGTAAATACAGTGTTTACATCATTGATGAGGTTCACATGTTGTCTTCACAGGCATTCAATGCCTTTCTGAAAACTCTGGAAGAACCACCAGCACATGCTATTTTTATTTTGGCTACTACAGAGAAACATAAAATCATTCCTACCATTCTTTCAAGATGTCAGATATTCGATTTTAACCGTATACGCCTTGAGGATATTGTTCAAAGACTCCAGTATGTAGCAAATGAGGAAGGCATTGAGGCTGAAGAGAATGCTCTACACATAATTGCACAAAAAGCAGACGGGGCAATGAGAGATGCCCTCTCTATTTTTGACCAGATTGTAAGTTATTCTGGTAAGACTATTAGTTATCAAAATGTGATTGATAACCTAAATGTTCTGGATTTCGAATATTATTTTAAAATGATTGATGCGTTTTTGAGCAATGATTCAGCAAAAAGTTTACTTATGTTGGATGAAATCCTGAATAATGGCTTTGATCCACATCATTTTATTACCGGCTTAAGCAGCCATATCCGGGATCTGCTTGTATGCAAAGACAAAGATACTATTGTATTGCTTGAAGCTGCGGCTGCTTTTAAGGAGAGATATCTAAGCCAAACTAATAATGCATCCACAGATTTTCTGTTTCATGGTCTGGATATTCTAAATACTGCCGATTTTCATTTCAAAACCAGTAAAAATCAAAGGTTGCATACTGAATTAACATTGATCAAATTATGCCGCTTGACTGAGGAGAAAAAAAAAACTGAATCTGAAGGCTTTGAAAAACAAAGGCTGATCGAAAAAAAACCCCCCACAGAGGAAAAGCCAATTGAAAAAGAAATTCTTTCCGGTGATGAGCCTGTAAAAGCTAAGGAAGCTCCTACATTACCTGTATCAAAGGATGTGGTTCAGAATAAGGCAAAAAATACCGGTTATGTATATAAACCTCATACCACATCTATAAAGGATGCTCTCAATGGAGATGTTAGCAAGAAAAAGGAATCCGGACTTGATCAGGTTCAGGAGGCAAGTACAGTATCTGAGCATTTGCAGCAGAATGAAAATTTTAATCTGGAGGAACTTCATGCCAAATGGTTGGATTTCCTGAGCAGTTCAGGAATCAATAAGACACGTCTGATTCAAACTATCAGAGCTCACAAACCGAGAATTGAAGAAGGACAACATTTAATTGTTGAATTGGAAAATAAAGATCAAAAAGAGGATTTTGACCGCTTTGCTAAAGCTGATTTATTATATCATTTGAGGCAAAGCTTAAAGAACCAGCAAATTACCTTGACCAGCATCGTGAACAAGGGTGAGGAAAAGCTCAAAAAGCCCTATACCGAGGAGGAAAAATTCAAGTATCTCATCCAAAAAAATCCTCATCTTAAGACATTAAAACAGCAAATGGGACTTGATTTCGAATAAAGATTTTTTTTGCCAGCCAGCCTTCAAGTGATTTGTATTACTCCCCTTGAATCATTAAATTTGCGCTCGCAATTTGAAAACTAACAAACCTAATAATTATTATGAACGGAGAGAAAATAACAATTCAAAATGGAGTTTTAAAGATTCCTGATTTTCCTGTAATTCCCTTTATTGAAGGAGATGGTACGGGTCCTGATATTTGGGCTGCCTCAGTCCGTGTTCTGGATGCAGCAGTGGAAAAAGCTTACAATGGAAAGAAGAAAATATTCTGGAAAGAGGTCTTTGCAGGAGAGAAAGCATTTAATAAAACAGGAGAATGGTTACCAAAGGAAACTATTGATACTATACGAGAATACCTGATAGCCATTAAGGGTCCGCTAACCACTCCTGTAGGTGGTGGAATCAGATCTTTAAATGTGGCACTCAGACAAATTTTAGATCTGTATGTTTGCCTCCGGCCTGTAAAATATTATGATGGAGTTCCTTCTCCGGTAAAAGATCCAACTACCACCGACATGGTGATCTATCGTGAAAATTCAGAAGATATCTACGCAGGTGTAGAATATTTACACGGGACTGAGGAAAATGAAAAAATAAAGAAGTTTCTAATAGAAGAAATGGGTGTTACCAAGATTCGCTTTCCTGAAACTACTTCAATAGGAATTAAACCTATTTCAAAAGAAGGAACCGAAAGATTGGTTAGAGCCGCCATTGTCTTTGCACTTAAGGAAGGCAGGCCTTCTGTATGCTTTGTGCATAAAGGGAATATCATGAAATTTACCGAAGGTCAGTTTAAGCAATGGGGTTATGAGCTGGCTGAAAGAGAATTTGGGGACAAGGTATTTACATGGCAGCAATACGACAGTATCAAGGAAAAGAGTGGCACAGAAGCAGCCAATAAAGCCCAGGATGAAGCTCTTTCTGCAGGAAAATTATTAATCAAAGATGTAATCGCAGATGCTTTTCTTCAGCAAATCCTTACAAGACCTAAGGAATATTCTGTAATCGCCACCATGAACCTGAATGGAGATTATATCTCCGATGCTCTTGCTGCTATTGTAGGTGGAATAGGAATTGCCCCTGGCGCTAACATTAACTATGAAACCGGTAATGCAATTTTTGAAGCAACCCATGGTACCGCTCCTAAATATGCAGGATTAGACAAGGTAAATCCTGGTTCGGTAATACTTTCAGGGGTTATGATGTTGAAGTATATGGGATGGCAGGAAGCAGCTGACCTTATTGTTAAAGGATTGAAAGCAGCTATCGCAAAAAAACGTGTTACCTATGATTTTGAAAGACTAATGGATGGGGCCACATTATTGAAATGTTCAGAGTTTGGTGATGAACTCATAAATAATATGTAATTAACAAAAAGAAATAGAAAAATGTTATCCTCTAAAGTTGAAGAATTATTAAATGCGCAGATAGAAAAAGAAGGCTATTCTTCTTTGCTGTATCTGGCTATGGCGTCCTGGGCTGAGGCACAGGGCTATCCTGGAATTTCTCAATGGCTGTATGCGCAGGCAGATGAGGAAAAAGGACACATGCTGCAATTTGTACATTATGTTAATGACAGGGGAGGGAAGGCCGTGATTCCAGGCTTAAAAAAACCCCCGTCTGAATATGATAACACAGGTCAAATGTTTAATGATGTAATGAGCCATGAACAATTCATTTCAGCATCAATCAATGATATTGTAGCTCTTTGCATTGAAGAAAAAGATTATACAACTCAAAATTGGCTGCAGACTTTTGTGGCTGAGCAAATAGAGGAAGAAACTTCTGTTCAGGAAATTCTTGATAAACTAAAATTGGTAGGTGATCATAACATGTATATGTTTGACAGGGACATAATGAGTATGAGAACAGTAGAGTCAGGTACAGAAGAATAAACCAAAATTTCTATATTCTTTTATGATCAATCGATCTTTGAGTCCTGGTAATCAAAAACGCCCATGGCAGGGTAGTCTGTTGGCATGGCTGAGTGTTACAGGTGTTGCCATGATTCTATCGGTGACAGTATTTATTTTTATCCTGAGTTATTCAGGGTTCGATGCCGGGGAGATGGGATTCATGATCGGGGTTTTTGCTGCTGTGGGTTTATTTTTTCTAATTCCATGGCTTATTATTAAGCTGGTTCTTACCATCGGTATTTTCAGAGGAAAGAAATGGGCCGTGTTGATATCACTGATTTTTACTATAGCTGGATTTATTCCTGGTTTTTTCACCATTGGAGCGGGCTTAATAGCTTTCCTGCTAAGCATTGGTTTTCTGGCCCTGATGTTATGGGCCGAAATAAAGTGTCTGAAACATCCTTTTTATAATCTAGAGGAAGTGTAGAGACAAAAACCAAGGGGAATTTGCAGGGTCTGATTGAAAAGAAATCCCTACCTGCCGCAGGCAAAACTGGCAGAATTTGGTTGTCAGGAATCATATAAGCCCTTGAAGCTATAATGTCAGAGGCTTACTTCGTAGTAATTTATACTGACAAGATTGGAGGTTTCCGTTTATTTCGTGAAATCATCCAACATTTTCCTGACCAGGTCAACTGATTCTATATAATAGGATGCTTTGGTTGTTTTTGTGCCTACCTTGATAGTATAGGCCTCCTCTGGCATTACATCAAAAGTATACTCATCGGTCCAGTCATCACCTACTGCAAAAATAAAGTCAAATTTACTGTCCCCCATTTTTTGAATGGAGGCCTTTCCTTTATTGATTCCTGAATACTTTATTTCGATTACTTTATCTCCATCCATGATTTCCAGGTTGAGGTTTGAGGTCAATGTCCTCAATTCATCTCTTAACTCCCATGATCGCTGAATACCAAGATCTGGGTCAGCCTTGCGGTAATGCCAAACCAGTGAAAAGTTCTTATTTTCTATAAAACTACCGGGTGTCTGGTCAACATAGAACTCCAGTAAGGGTCTGACAGCCTCTTTCCATTTATTGTCAATCTGTTCCATCATGTACCAGTCAGCTTTTGGTTGCCTGAGCCAAACCCCATGTTCGGCAACAAAATGAATGTTCCAGCTTTCATCAAACCATCTTCCCAATGTTTCTTTATCACGACCACTAATAACTATGATCATATTATTCTGATCTGCCGATAGCTTTCTCAAGATATTGTAGAGATCTTCGTCAGGCTTTGCATCCTCAGGATTTTTCTCGAACCAGGAAAGAGTGCCATCATAATCCAGGAAGAGGATTCGATTTTTTGATTCTTTGTATTTGCTGGTAATCTGGTTTATACGGGTTATGGTAAGCTTTTTTGTTAAGGTGGTCTGTTGGAGTTCCTTAACTCCCTCCATACCTTTTATAAATCCTTTGGCCCACCTCTCAATATTGTATCTCTTTAATCTTTCTGTCATTACGGCAATCCGCCTGGTCTGCTCTTCCCTGGGCATTTCAAGAGCTTCCTTAATAGCATCTACGATTTCACTTAAATTGTTTGGATTTACCAGTAGGGCCTCATGAAGCTCTTTAGATGCGCCAGCCAGCTCACTCAGTATCAGGACTCCTTTCCCATCAAACTGTGAAGCAACAAATTCTTTTGCCAACAAATTCATTCCGTCGCGAAGGGGAAGTATAAGACCAATATCAGTTACTTTATATATTTCAATCAGTTCATCCAATATGAACTCCTGGTTGAGATACCTAATTGGCATCCATGTAATACTTCCAAAATTGCCATTTATCCTTCCTACAAGCTCATCAACTTCCTTTTTCAATTGGTTATACATCATTCCGCTTTCTCCTGATGGTAAGGCAAGAAGTATGAGGTTTACCTTTTCAAGGTATTGAGGATTTTGTTGCAGAAACATTTCAAAAGCCCTCAAACTGTATGGAATGCCCGAGGTATATTCAAGCTGGCCTATTGAAAGTATCAATTTTTTGCCCCTGTCGGGCATCAGGAAGGTCTCGACCTCATTCCGGATCTCTGATTTGGATTTCTCGCCATTTTCTTTTCTTGTTTTTTCAGCCGCGGCTTGAATTTTATTAAAGTTAATACCCTTGGGAAAGGCATCCACCTTTAAGGTTCTTTCTCCAATAGATATTCTGTTAAAGTCAGTGTCGTGTCCCATTAAGCGCCTTACACAGCTCAAAAAGTGCCGCACATAATCGTAGGTATGAAACCCGACAAGATCAGCTCCCAACATTCCTTCAATGATCTCAACGCGCCAGGGAAGAAGCCTGAAAATTTCAAAGGATGGAAAGGGTAAATGCATAAATATTCCAATCGACAGATTGGGTATCTTTTGTTTTATCAGGTTGGGAAGTAGCAACAAATGATAAGAATGTATCCACAGGTAATCATTTTCGTTAATGTTATGCAGGATTTTTTCTGCATATAGCTGGTTGATCTTTGTATAAGCTTTCCAGGATTCATCGTCATACACAACATTTTGGGGGAAGTAGTGGAGGAGCGGCCAAAGGGTGTTGCTGGCAAAGCCATGCAGGTATTTGTTATGTTCTTCAGGATCCGGAAAAAGAGGAATACAATTGTAATTCTCCAGTTGGCTTTTTAAATCCCGTATTTCCCGGATGTTGAAATCGTGATTTTCGATTCCTGTGTGCCCAATCCATTGGGTGTGAAACCCTTTGTAGAAGTCCTGCAGACCAGAACTGGTTAATTCATCACCCGGTTGGATATGGTAATCATACCCAGTGTGTTGAATGTTAACTGGTAAGAAGCTGGCGGCAATAAAAAGACGTTTCATCTGAAATCTATTATTTTTGTCGGAATTCCTAGAGTTGACAATTCACTTGTATATTCATTAGAATATTTGAACGCCTTGATAAAATTAAATACCTTAACGACTTAAACCAATTAAAAACAGTAAAAATTGCTTTTATGCTAAATTTTGATGCAGTAATATTTGACCTTGATGGAGTTATTACTCAAACAGCACTGGTTCATGGATCTGCCTGGAAAAAGGTGTTTGATGAATATCTTAAATTTCGGGAAAAACGTTTTAAAGAGCCTTTCAGAGAATTTACTCATAACGACGATTACCTTCCCTTTGTAGACGGGAAACCTCGGTATAAAGGGGTGGCTTCATTTCTGGAATTCCGTGGGATTGATATTCCTTTTGGAGATCCTTCAGACGATCCTGGTAAAGAAACAGTTTGCGGATTGGGAAACCAAAAAAACCTGGTGTTTAATGAGGTCCTCGAGAGTGAGGGGGTTAAAATGTATGACTCAACTGTGAATTTAATCCACGAATTGAAGAAGAAGAATATTCGGGTAGGGGTTGCTTCTTCCAGTAAAAACTGCAAAGTGGTCTTGCAAAGGGCCGGACTGCTTTCCCTGTTTGAAACCAGGATTGACGGTGAAGTATCTGTAGAACTAAATCTGCAGGGAAAACCAGAACCTGATATTTTTACTACAGCCTGTGCCCAGCTTGGGGTTGAGTACCACAAAGCTGTTATTGTTGAAGATGCTGTTTCAGGCGTTCAGGCTGGCAGGAATGGCAATTTTGGACTGGTCATTGGATTGGCTCGTGAAGACAACCGTGAAGAACTGTTAGTGAATGGAGCGGATATTGTACTTGAAGATATGGAAGAAATAGATATCGGGGAGATTGAAAAATGGTTCCATTCAAGCATGAAAAAAGATAGTTGGGAGCTGAAGTATTATGATTATGATGTAAACCAGGAAAAATCCAGAGAAGCATTGCTAGCCGTGGGAAATGGTTACTTTGGAACTCGGGGTGCCATGGAGGAGAGTTGCCCAGGCAATAAAAATTATCCCGGTACCTATATTCACGGTTTGTTTAACAGGCTTACTTCAAAAGTAGGGGATCATGAAATTGAAAATGAAGACATGGTCAATATATCCAACTGGCTGCCCATAACTTTTCGTATTGGAGGAGGACCATGGTTTGTACTTGATCCTGAACCATCATTTGCTATTGAAAAGATACACCGGAAACTGGACTTTAGGAGTGGAGAGCTTTCCCGTGAATTGGTACTTAAGGATGACAAAGGCAGGATTACCAAAATAGTATCCACAAGGTTTGCCAGCATGGATAACCCGAATCTTGCAGGATTAAAATATAGTATCAAAGCCCTCAATTATGAAGAATCTGTTGAAATCCGGACGGAGATAACTGGAGATCACCTCAATGCTGGAGTAGACCGTTACAAGCAGTTGAACCAAAAACACTTATTAGCTGTTTCTGAAAAAACAGAGGGGACTAAAGCTTACCTTGAAGTCTGCACCACACAGTCAGCTATCCCCATTGTAATGGGAGCAATCCATAAATTGTCGGGTGCAGAGGCGGAATCGGAAGGTTTTACTTCACAAGGCAAAGCTGGTATTTTATTCAAGATGAAAGCCAAAAAAGGCCAGGAAATCATACTTGACAAATTGGTTGCTATTCATAGCGGTCTTGATACCGGTAGCAAGGACCCGGCAGTTTCAGTCAATGAATTCCTTGATTCTTCGAGTGATTATGATGAGGAATTCAATAAATCTTCTATCGCATGTGGAGAAATATGGAAAGAGATTGATGTTCAGATTTGTGGCGACAGGCTATCTCAAAAACTGATTAGGCTCCATCTTTATCATATGATGGTTACGGCATCGCCACATTTTACCGGATTGGATTCAGGAATTCCCCCCAGGGGATTACATGGGGAGGCATACCGGGGACATATTTTCTGGGATGAACTCTACATCCTGCCTCTTTATAATATCCATTACCCTGAAGTAGTCAAAGCAGCGTTGATGTATCGTTACAGAAGACTTGATGAGGCACGTAAGTATGCCACTGAACATGCTTACAGTGGAGCTATGTTTCCATGGCAAAGCGGAAGTGACGGTAGGGAGGAAACCCAGATCATACACTTGAATCCTTTGTCAGGGGAGTGGGGTGATGATTACAGTTCATTACAGCGGCATATCTCACTTGCCATTGCCTATAATATTTGGAATTACTACTGGACTACAGCAGATGAGAATTTTATGGCTATGTATGGTACTGAAATGTTCCTCGATATTTGTAAGTTTTGGGCTAGTAAATGCCGGTATGATAGTAATGATCAAAAGTACCACATTAACCGCGTTATGGGACCCGATGAATTTCATGAGAAGTTGCCAGGATCAAAAGAAGGCGGGCTCATTGACAATGCATATACAAACATCATGTCTAGCTGGATCTTTGAAAAGGCTTTTCATCTTCTTCAGCTTTTGCCGGCAGAAAAACAACTAGAAATGCTTCAAAAACTTGAATTAACAAGTGAAGTGTTGGATACCTGGCAAGTGATCCATGAAAACCTTTCTCTTAATATTTCCGAAGAAGGAATTGTAGAACAGTTTAAAGGGTATTTTGATCTGGAAGAGCTCGATTGGGAGTATTATCAAAATAAGTATGGAGATATTCACAGGCTCGATAGGATACTCAAGGCGGAAGGGAAATCACCAGATAGGTACAAACTTTCAAAACAACCTGATTTCCTGATGTCATTTTACAATCTTGGTTTTAATGAGACTAAACATATTATAAACGATTTAGGATATACATTACCTGATAATTTTGCCCAAGGTAATTTTGATTATTATATGGCCCGTACTTCGCATGGGTCAACACTCAGCAGACTGGTGCATGCCCGGATTGCTCATCAGTTAGGAAAAACCGAAATCGCCTGGGAAATGTACACAGAAGCATTGCAGAGTGATCTGGTAGACCTCCAGGGAGCTACTACAGGTGAAGGTATCCATTGTGGTGTGATGGCAGGAACAGTATATTCAGCTATTTCAACTTATGGCGGTCTGGATCTTTCCGGAGAGTTTCCCAGGATTGACCCTGGCCTGCCTGTTCATTGGAAAAACCTATCCTTTGGTTTTCACTTCCGGTCAGATCGTTTTGCTGTAAAAATCACCCGGAATAGTGTTCAAATTGTTTATGAAAAAAGCAGAAATAATAAAATAAAAGTTCATATTTGTGGCCAGGTTTATATTCTTAAGCCTGGTGAAGTTCAAATTGTAAACTATTAATTAATAAACACTTTATGCTGGGTGATATTCTGCTGATAAATGATTTGCACAAAGATGCAGCCGCTTCTATTTGCGAATCGATAATGCAAGACAGGTCGGAGATAAAAAATTCCAGATATATTGTAGGGATATCAGGTGAATCAGGTTCGGGCAAGTCGGAACTGGCCCATGCCTTGGGAGTGGCTTTAAAAGAACACAACATCAGGGTAAAGCTTATTCATACTGACAACTATTATAAAATACAGCCTTTGCTTCGCGAAGAATGGAGGCGAAACAAAGGCTTTGATCATATTGGCCTTGAAGAGTATGACTGGATAAAGATCCGTAAGACCATACGTGATTTCAAGGAGGCGCAGGAGTGCGTTATCCCTTGCATTGACCTGATCCCGGAGCAGGTGGACAAACTGATAACTGATTTCAGTAAAATCGAGCTATTGATTATTGATGGACTCTATGCCATCAATGCCCCTGACATTGATCTTCGTGTGTTTATAGATCTTACTTATCGTGAAACTAAAATAAACCAAATCATCCGGATGAAAGAAGCGATGACCGATTTCCGGTTAGCAATCCTGGAGAGGGAACACCTGGCAGTATGTTCTCTGAAATCCCAGGCCCAATTGATTGTTGACAAATCCTACTGTGTAGTGGAAGCAAGTGGATATGAGTCACCAAACGACTGTGGCCACGCAAAAGCAATAAAGTGAAAGCATTGTAGATCAGCCAATGGTGCCATGTCCGGTGCCAGTGATATAATTGTACTCCGAACCAAATATGCTGTGAGGAATAAAATACACCAAAAGGGTAGCGACTCCCGCAAAGTAAACCGACCAGCGGTTTCGTCTGTCACCACGGTTCATATAAGCAGCAAATATCCAGAAAAGCAATTCAAATACTACTTTATTATCTGTCCAGTCATGACCAAATGGAATGCCAGACCAAAGTACTCCAAAGGCATATTTTTGTACCAAGGGTCCAAATACAAAGCCTCCAATGATAAATGAGATAATCGTTGCCCATATCATCCATTTAAATTTACCATTGATAAGAGCCTCAAATACGGTGCGAATTGCAAAGATCATGGAAAGAAAAATTGTAAGAACATGGATCAATAAGACCCAGCCCGGGACTTTTGCTTTGTAGCGTGCATATATAGGTTGATCTCCTGTAATAGAAACAGCTTCTTGTCCGGGTGTGGCATAAAAAACAAAAAATTCATATTTCCCTGCTCGTTCTTTTAAAAACGGGAGTTCTGCACCAATTCCTTCGACTGATTCTACCTCCCAGCGCCGACGAAATTCGAAGCTACCTGCCTCCATAGGTGTAATTTTCCACTCATCAAGGGATTGATATCGCCTGTACTTAACAAAGCCTGACACTTCCTGCGGAACAGGATCCAGAAACATTATTTTAAGGTCGGTTCCAATATTTTCACTTCTCAGAAATTTATATTTTATGCTTTCATTTCCTGTTGAGAATTTCCCTTCCAGGGGATAAGTTGGTCCCGTCTTGTCCTGGAACATGAGACAAATAACAGTTAATGCAACTGCAAGGATCCAGAGAGAAATACTTTTTATCATTATTTTGTAAATTAGTTTTAAAGATTAGCAAAAATATTTTATTTTTTGAGATTAATAAACATTCCAAACATGATATATAGCATTAAAAAAGATCTCAATTTGTTATTGTAATATAAATTAATTATCTTTAACCAACTAGTTAAACTAAATGGTTAATATTTATTAATGAATGAACACAGGATACATAATACCAGGGAGAGCATTCTTAATGCTGCCAGGAGTGTATTTGTGAAAAAGGGTTATAATGGAGCAAGAATGCAGGAAATTGCTGATGAGGCAGGTATCAATAAGGCCCTGCTGCATTATTATTTCAGGAATAAGGAAACCCTTTTTGAAATGATCTTATTTGAAGCGCTTAAAGCCATACAGGCAGGAATTTTTGTTGTTTTGGAATCTGAAATGGACTTTTTTGAGAAGATCCGTTTTTTTTGCAAGCAGTATATTGGTTTTTTGCAATCCAATATCTACCTGGTTAGCTTCATTCTACATGAAATTAATCAGGATCCGGAAAAGCTTGTTCAATATTTTACCAGGGCTGGTATAAAAGCACCAAAAAAGTTAATGATCCAGATGGAGGAGGAGGTTCAAAAAGGAAGCATACGAAAAACAGATCCCCTCCAGTTGATTTTGAATATTTTATCTTTATGCGTATTTCCCTTTGTTGCCAGACCTATAGTGATGGGAGTATTTAGCATACAAGATAAGGAGTTTGATGAGATGATAGAAAGAAGAAAGAAGGAAATTCCTGAGTGGATCATTTCATCAATAAAGAAAGGATAATAAAAGAATTTGGTGAAGCTTAGTGCCTTGGAGCCTTTGTGGCAATAAGAAAGATAGCCACTAAGACACTAAGTCTCCAAGTAACACCAGGAAGAACAAAATATATACTAAAGAAATAAAAATGAATTTTTTCAGGCTGGTAACAGTAATTATTTCCTTGCTATTTATCTCGTTTATCATAAGCGCACAGGAGTCCCAAATTCTAAGTATTGAGATTTGTTATAAAAGAGCAATACAGGCTTACCCTGTTTATAAAAACAGATCTCTGATCGCAGAAGAAGGAAAATTAAAAGCACAAAATCAGAAGAATGCATATCTTCCCTCCATGTATTTTCAGGCAGAAGCCAGGTATCTTTCTGAGGTGATCAACCTTAATAGTATTCTGCCGATTCCGGGATTCGATATTCCTTCTCCACCCAATGAGCAATTTAATTTTTCAATCAACCTGAATCAATTGATTTATGATGGCGGTATGATTAAAAAAAGTGTTGAACTGGAGCTTAACAAAAGCCGGATTGACGAGCAATCACTGGCTGTCGATCTATACCGGATTAGGGAACATGTGAATACCATCTATTTTTCTATTTTATTCTTACAACAAAATGACAGCCTGTTTAAACTGAGCTTACAGGAGCTGGAGGAACGCTTGCAGCTTGCCGGATCTGCCGTTAGAAATGGGATATTGCTGCAATCGGATATGGATATTATGAAGGCTGAAATGATTGGACTCGAGCAAAATATTCTTGAGAACAGTCATAATATTTCGCAGGGCATCAAGGTTTTGGGAATTCTTATTGACTCAACACTGAAAGCAGAAGTTGAGCTCGAAAGACCAAATATTATACTTGATATTGAAGCTCCGGTTTCCAGACCGGAACTTGCTTTATTTAAGTTTCAGGGAAACAGTCTGGATTTAAACAAGCAATTGATTTCTGCCAGCCGAAAACCCATGCTTAGTGGCTTTGGGCAGCTTGGTTATGGGCAACCCGGATTAAACCCGGTAAATGATTCCTTCGATACCTACTATATACTTGGTTTGAGGCTTACATGGAATATATGGGATTGGAATAAAGCCGGCAGGGAAAAAGAAATATTACAATTAAACCAACAAAAAATAATACATCAACGCGAAACTTTTGAACATAAGCTTAGCCTGGAACTTCAGAAAGAAAAGAAAGAAATTTTAAAATTTGAGGAATTGATACAGAAAGATCATGAACTTATTTACTTCCGGAAAAATATCCTCAACACATCTTCATCAAAGCTTGATAATGGAATTATTCAAACATCTGATTATGTGCGCGACTTTAATCAGTATCTGGCAGCTATGGTTAAGCTTAACATACATGAGTTGATGTTATTAAAATCAAAATTTAATTATTTAACTGCCCAGGGAAACACAATGGGTGATCAATAAATTTAGCAGTATGAAATCAAAATCATTCTCCTTATTAATGCCTCTGTTTCTGGTGGTTTATGCCTGCAACCAGGAAAATGCCGGATCTGATGCATATGGGAATTTTGAAACGAGTTCCGTTTCTATTTCCCCAGATGTGTCTGGAAAATTAATTTTCTTTCAGCTTGAAGAGGGCGAAGAATTAAAGAAAGGTCAATTGGTTGCCATTGTGGATACCATAGCTTATTATTTAAATTCTCAAGAGCTGGAAGCACAGAAATCAGCTATTTTCAGCAGATTGAAAAACCTGGATGCCCAGGCCTCAACACTAAAGGAACAAAGAAGTTCTATTATGGTAGAAGTAAAAAGGGCAAATGAATTATTCAAAGATGGTGCAGCCACCAGGCAAAATCTGGATGACCTGGATGGCCGGATCAGGGTACTGGACAGCCGGATTAATGCAGTTATGGTTCAGAAAGAGTCGGTTTACTCAGAAATAAATGTGATTGATCAAAAAATAAAAATTGTTAGAGATAAGATAGACCGATGCTATATGAAAATTCCTTTTCACGGAACAGTATTGGAAAAATATGCAGAACAGCATGAAATGGTAATTACCGGAAAAGCTATTTATAAAATTGCTGACCTCAAGATAATGGAGCTTCGGGTTTATGTGGATGCACTGCAACTTTCAAAACTTAAGCTGGGTGAAGAAGTAAGAGTTTTGGTGGATGAAGATAAAAAGCGAAACAGGCACTTAACCGGTACCATTAGCTGGATAGCTTCACAGGCTGAATTTACACCCAAGATAATTCAAACAAAAGAGGAAAGAGTAAAATTGGTTTATGCAATAAAAATTAAGGTTCATAACGATGGTTTATTAAAAATCGGGATGCCGGGAGAAGTGGTTTTTTCCAAAGTGCCAGTATCAGAATAAACTGCATAATCCCTTCTACTTAACCATTAAGAAGTTCGTTTTAAATTAAAATGAAAAGAAAAGAAATGATTTTTCTGGAAAATATCAGCAAATCCTACGGAAAACGCCTGGCTCTTGATTCGGTAAGCATTCAGGTGGATAAAAATGAAATATTTGGTTTGATTGGCCCTGATGGTGCCGGTAAAACAAGCCTGTTCAGAATTCTAAGCTCACTTATCATAGCTGATTCAGGAAATGCCAGGATTAGAAATCTGGATGTTGTAAAAGATTACCGTGAAGTTCGAAAGATCATTGGCTATATGCCCGGGAGGTTTTCATTGTACCAGGATTTAACAGTGGAAGAAAACCTCGAGTTTTTTGCAAGCGTTTTTGGTACTTCAATTGAAGAAAACTATGATCTGATAAAGGATATTTATACTCACATAGAACCATTTAAAGATCGTAAAGCAGGGAAATTATCCGGAGGCATGAAACAAAAACTTGCCCTTTCCTGTGCCTTGATACATAGGCCTGAGGTGCTTATTCTGGATGAGCCAACCACAGGCGTTGATGCTGTCTCCAGGAAAGAATTCTGGGAAATGCTTTCCAGAATAAGAGGGGAAGGAATTACAATAATAGTTTCTACTCCCTATATGGATGAAGCCCGACTATGTGATAGGGTAGGACTTCTGCAAAATGGAAAATTATTGACAATCAATACTCCGGAAGGAATTATTCAGGCTTATCCAAAAGATATCCTTTCTATTCAATCAGAAAATCTATATAGTGTACTTATGGATTTAAGGGATTATCCGCTGGTTCACTCCTCATTGTTATTTGGCCATGAGGTTCATTATACTGAAAGGGAAAAAAGTATTGACCAGAACCAGCTTAAAAAGTACCTGGAAAGTAAGGGACATAAGGATGTGGGAATGAAACTTATGAAAGCCGGTATTGAAGATTCATTTCTTGAGTTAATGAGGGAATAAGCCAGTTTATGAGATGTTTTCAGTTGTGCGAATATGTATAGTGAATTATATGAAACAGAACCTTCGTACTATATAAAATGAAGAATTAATGCAAACAAAGCATATAGAAGTCAGGGGATTGACAAAAAAATTCGGTGAGTTTATTGCCATTGACCACCTCGATTTCGATGTGTTTAAAGGAGAGGTATTTGGATTTCTCGGAGCTAACGGAGCCGGCAAAACAACAGCAATAAAAATATTATGTGGTTTGTCTTACCCCAGTTCCGGGAAAGTAAATGTTGCCGGTTTTGATGTTTTTACCCAAACGGAGCAATTAAAATTGAATATTGGATATATGAGCCAGAAATTCAGCCTTTATGAAGACCTGACCATCTATGAGAATATCAGGTTTTATGGTGGGATATATGGACTTGGGAGAAAGGCATTGTATGCAAAGAGCGAGCAATTGATTCGCAAGTTTGGCCTGGTAAATGAGAGAAACAGTTTGATTGCTGATATCCCGCAGGGATGGAAACAAAAAATAGCTTTTTCAATTGCCATACTTCATGATCCTAAAATTATTTTTTTGGATGAACCTACTGGTGGAGTAGATCCGATTACGAGAAGACAATTCTGGGAATTGATATATGAGGTATCAGCTAAGGGAATGACAGTGTTTGTTACCACTCATTATATGGATGAAGCAGAATATTGCAATAGGGTAAGTATTATGGATGAGGGTAAAATTGTTGCTATCGACACACCAAATAACTTAAAAATTTCTTTTGGAGCGGAAAATATGGATGAGGTTTTTGTAAAAATAGCAAGAGGGACTAAATAATGATTAATGAATAATGATTAATGAATAGCAGATAAATCAAATATTGTTAATCAGTGTTCGGTGTTCGATATTCAAAAGAAAAGGATAAGAGAGTCTTAAGGATAACAAAACTTAACTGAAGGGGATAGGTTTTAGTATGAAAAGTTTTTATGGATTCATAAGAAAAGAATTTTTGCATATCTTCCGTGACCCGCGTACTTTATTGATTTTATTTGGTATGCCCATCGCACAGATTATGATTTTTGGCTATGTGGTAACCAATGAAATAAAAGATATACCAATTGCAATTCTGGATCAGTCAAAAGATCAGGCTACGCGTGAGATAAGCAATAAGTTAATATCCTCGGGGTATTTTAAGCTGGTTATGAACCTTACTTCCCTGAATGAAGTGGAGCCGGCTATGAAAAAGGGAAATGTAAAAGAAGTGATTGTTTTTGAACCAGACTTCAGAAAAAAACTGGAAAGTGGAATTCCAGGATCAGTTCAGATTCTTGCCGATGCCTCCGACCCGAATACCGCTAATTTGATTGTGAATTACACATTCGGTATAATGCAAGATTATATGAAACAATACCAACAGGGTCAACAGCAAAGCATAGTTCCTGAGGTGAGAATGATCTATAATGAATCCCTGAAGGGTGTATATATGTTTGTTCCGGGCACCATGGCTCTGATCCTTATGCTTATATCCGCCATGATGACTTCAATTTCTATAAGCCGGGAAAAGGAACTGGGAACCATGGAGGTGCTTATGGTATCACCCATAAAACCCTTCCAGATTGTAGTGGGAAAAGTAATACCATATATTTTATTAAGTTTTATCAATGCAGTTGTTATTATTCTATTGGGTTTTTTTGTTTTTGGATTGCCGGTAAGAGGAAGCTTGGTTTTATTACTTCTTGAAAGTTTACTTTTTATTTCCCTGGCTCTTTCTCTGGGAATACTCATTTCTACAGTTAGTAACAGTCAGATGGTGGCTATGTTTATAAGTCTCCTTGGTCTGATGCTGCCTACAATATTGTTATCGGGATTTATCTATCCGATTGAAAATATGCCTGTTGTTTTACAGCTGATCAGTCATTTAATGCCACCAAAATGGTTCATAATTGTGGTGAAAAATATAATGATAAAGGGAGAAGGGTGGCAGTATATATGGAAGGAAACATTAATCATGATAGGCATGACAGTATTCTTCCTGGTTGTTGCAATACGCAAGTTTAAAATTAGACTTGAATAGATTGACAGAATATAAGATAATTTGTGAATAAAGATAGCCACCAAGACAATTGGTCTCCATTAAATGCCAGGAATATAAAAACATTTATTGAATTCAAGTTATAATAGATTTGCATCTGGAATGAGAATCATATTTTATATTATTCAAAAGGAGTTTATCCAGGTTTTTCGCAACAGGGTAATGTTGCCAATGATAATAGTAATGCCTGTTTTCCAGATGCTTATTCTGTTGTATGCTGCAACTCTGGAAATGAAACAGATTGAGTTGTTTGTTGTGGATAAAGATCATACCGTGGAATCAAGGACCCTGGTGAGTAAGTTTAAGGCTTCTCCTTTTTATGTACTATCGGGATATTCAGCCTCAATAGATGTGGCAGAAAAGCAGATGAAAAAAGATAAAGCCGATATAATCCTTAACATTTCAAAGGGTTTTGGTGAGTCCTTAAGCAGGGGAGAGAGTACAGATATTCAGCTTTTGATCAATGCCATAAATGGCACTAAGGCCGGATTGATTAAGGTTTATTCTTTAAATGTATTATCACAGTTTGCAAATGAATATGCTAAGGACATGGGAAGGACTGCTGAACAGTTTTCATCCGGAAGTTTAGATGTCAGATACAGGTACTGGTTCAATGAAGAACTGAACTTCAAACATTTCATGTTACCCGGATTATTAGTGATCCTGGTAACCGTTATGGGAATGGCTTTATCAGCCATCAGTTTTGTAAAGGAAAAGGAGATTGGAACCATTGAACAGATAAATGTTACTCCGGTTCGCAAATATCAATTCCTGGCAGGGAAACTATTCCCATTCTGGATAATTGCCCTGTTTGAATTAGCTTTCGGATTGACAATTGGAAGAATATTTTTCGACATTCCCATCCGCGGAAGTTTATTTCTTTTATTTGGATTTTCGTCGATTTATCTTCTTGTGGTAATGGGAATAGGTTTGTTCTTTTCAACAATAACCCAGACCCAACAACAGATAATGTTGCTGTTTTTCTTTTTCAATATTGTCTTTATTCTTATGAGTGGTATATTTACGCCTGTGGAAAGTATGCCGCAATGGGCTCAGACTGCCAATATGCTGAATCCCCTGGCATATTTCATGCGGGTAATAAGGATGATTATGTTAAAGGGATCAGGATTACAGGATATTTTAAGGGAACTGATCAGCCTTTCTGTCTATGCCGTATTTATATTGAGTCTGGCAGTCTGGAGATACCGGAAAACAAGCTAATTGTAGAGGACAAGGCTGAGGCTAAGGCTAAGGTGAAGGATTATAGTAATCTGTTATTTACAAAGTATTCAAGAACTGTATTGAGTTTGCAGGTCGGGACTCATTTGGTGAAACTTTGAGTCTCGCAAGACAGAACAAATCACTCGTGAAGTTTAGCGAGATCGTAAAGCCTTAAAGATTAACTGAATTCTCCTCATCAAGGAAGAGAATTTAAGAACTATTATCACTAATAACGTGATTAAACACTTTATTAATCACGTTATTATTGTTACAGCTACCTATATCGTTCCTCATTCTCATCCTCTTTCTCATCCTCAGCCTCATCCATAGCCTCAGCCTTCTTCATATATTAACGATTTTTTTCTAGCTTTATAGAAACAAATTAATTTCAAATATTATGAGCTTTAACCCTGCAGTTGAATTACAAAAGATAATGAATTTAAGCCCTTTCGATGGAGTTAATCCTGTAATTTCTGATTCTGCAACTTTTGTTTTTTCGAAATCAGAGATAATGACCGATACATTTGAGGGGAAAACAGAGGGTTGTTTTCTGTACAGCAGACATTGGAACCCCACTAATATATTGCTGGCAAATGCATTGGCAGCAATGGAGGGGGCAGAAGCTGGTTGGGTTACCGGATCGGGGATGTCAGCTATAACATCTGCAATTCTTCAGATTTGTAATACCGGTGATCATATTATTTCTGCAAATACCACATATGGTGGA
>SDBS01001770.1_pt1 | contig 21812 bp, 17 predicted proteins | sample 2277091 | NCBI WGS metagenome assembly SDBS01 (sample SAMN10404972, study PRJNA504765) | marine sediment metagenome | isolation source: marine sediment core GS10_PC15, 163 cmbsf | place: Arctic Ocean: Southern Knipovich Ridge | collected 2010
AGCGAATTGGCGTGTTAGATACCGTTTCGGTCACCACTATCATGAACTTGATTAAGAGGGAATACCTGTACGAGAGCATCGTTAAAAACGCCAAGCTTTACACTGTCCACCGTTGGACGAGAAGGATTTTCAAGCAAGGGTTGGAAAAGTGCTTGGAATCGCACGATGAAGAATTGGCAGCACTCGCAGAGAGCATCAGTTTAGAAAGTAAAAGTATTATAGGAGGTGATTCTAGTACAATGTTATAATATTGAAATAAAGGTATATTTATTGTTACTAATAAATCAATTTCTTCAGCTTCTGATACTATATCCATTCCTAATACTTCTATTTCAGTAATTAGAGAGAATATATCTTTTGATAGAAATTCTAATGCTTCTTTTTTTTCTTTATTAGGTATATCTTTTCTTTCAAATGAACTTATAAATCTTTTAAATGAAGACCTATAATTATCTAAATTTATTTTTTGGGAAATTTCTTTATCATTACTAAAAAATAATGCAAATTCACTTTGATAATTAAATGATAATGAGTTTCTCTTTAGCATATATTCAAATAAATTTTGATTCATTTCTTTTTCAATGCAATAAGTCTTTAATTCTAAATTTTCAAAATTAATCTTGCAAAACTCTGCTAATTTGACAAAATTTTCTACTTCGGCAGCTCTACCAATTTGATAATAACTTATTCCAAATAAAAAACTTCCAATCCAATATTCAAAACTTATCCCTGAAGAACCAAAGGAAGGGACTTGTAAAAAATACCCAATATCAATATTATATTTAGCTGAGACCTCTTTAAAAGCATTAATCATATCCAATCCTTTATATGATTTTGATGAGATTATGTTAGTATCAAAAGGGGGTATATTATTTAAGAAAAAATGAGTATCTTCATCCCTAATGGAAGTAATTGATTTTAAAGCTAAGTCCTTTCTTTTATCTAAAGGATTTAATATATGAAGTACTATAACTTTAACTTTCTTTTTTATATTTTTCATTAATTGGAGTAATCCTTGAGAAAGACTTCTAAAAAGGAAATGTTGTCTGATTGTATTATCATTAGCTAGAGAATATACGTTTTTGTATTCAAAAATCTTTCCTAAATGAATGATTTCTTCAAATTCATCAATTTCTTCTAAAAATCTAAGTAAATTATCCATTTGATCTTTTTGAATATTAATTGTTTCTTTTGAATCAATCATTTTATGTTCTTCAATAGAATCTAAAAGCTCAAATAAATTGGTAGTATAGTCAAATATAGTTTTTTTCAACGATATAAACAAAGGTTGTTGTCCCTTTTCTGTAGCATAAATTTTGACAGTTTCTAAAGATATATAATCATTTATTGGTGGTGTTAATGAATACATAGCATATAAACCATTTTCTTCTGGTGAAAAATTCTCAAAAGGTATCTCTTTCAAAATCATTTTTTCTTTATTATCTGAAAATACTTTTTCTCCAAAAATAAAAAATAATGAATAATAAATTCCTATAAAAAATCCTTTAGAGCTAATCCAATTACCTTCTTCAGTTTTGAAAAAATTTAAATATTCCGTTAGGTCTCTGAAGAACCGACTTTGATAAAAAGCAAAATCCTTACACACAAAATATGGTAGCATTTGTGGTCGAATCAACTTTTCAATCTTGTAATATAGATCTCTTTTTGAGATTTTAATAGATAAGTCCTTGAAAAATTGTATAAAGATATAATTCTTTTTCATAAATTCTTCTAATGTACTGAATAAATCATCTAAGGAATTTAATTTGAACAATTTGTTTTTGATAAACTGATAAATAGAAAAAAGATATTTTCCTTTAATTGTATTAGTGCATAATAAAGTGTAGTGCATAGGAAGAACTGAACCCTCTTCTAATTCTATATCAAGTGAATCATCAATAAAGGGATTTAATCCTGTAAAATCAGAACACATTTCTTCGAAAATAGAAGCTAAAAACCATATATAAGATTTGACAATATCTGCTTCAGAAACTTCTTTGAAGTAATCTATGATAAATTTTTTAAATTTAATATGATTAGATAAATGATCTAGAAGAATTAATAATTCTTTAATACTAACAGAGAAATTTTTCATTATAGTTTTCATATGTTTAATGAGAATAAAGTTATTCTTAACTTTTTTAAAGAAATAACTTTTTTTTAGGGAGATTCTTAACTTTTCTAAAAATTTAGATCCTTTAGAATTTTTAACCTACGAAAATTAATAAATTTTTAAAATCAATATCTCATAGTTAAAAAAAAAATAACTCTATCAAAAGAATATTTTTTTAATTGTTATTACTATTCATCCTCTATTTCTTCTACAAAATAGATCCAATACCAGATTTCTTTATGAGGATCAAATAAATTGTTATGTATTAATTTTTTAGTAATGTTAATTCGATATTGACCTTTTGTAGGCTGTGCTACTTTAGTTGGAAAAGGTATTTCGTCTTAGGTTGCATACTTTTTCTTCTAAAAAAAAATGTAATTTATTTGTTAAATAGAAGTTACTTTTTTTTTTTTTTATAAATCTTCATCAATAAAAATTATTGAAAGCATTTTAAAAAATATAAGTTGATTATTATGTAATAATTAGATTAATGTTCATGGTTTTTTTTATGATATTAAGGATTATCTCCCATTTTTCTGATATAGTTGCTTAGATTAGTTCAATTAAGGATAATTATGCACAAGATATCCAATATTAAGATTTATAAATATAGAAAGAATACTATTATATATAATTAAAATTTACTTCAAGATTTATAATATTTATTAGTGCTAAAATAAATATTATAATAATGAATAATCAAAATCTTAAAATAATTTTCATATATAACAATATGTATAACCAACTATACTATAATGGTTTTAAAATAGTATATATTAACATAAGATAAATCGAAAATAGAATTAAACAAAATTAATTTAATTATTATAAAAAAAAAAGAAAAGGATAGGTGATTAGGATAATTAAAAATTATATTTTAGCAAGTAATGGGTATTGGTATGAGATCTCGAAAAATACCTCAGAAAGGTGTATATGTATTGAATGTCAGGATGGACAACATTATACAGTTAAAACTGAGAGATATATAATTGGAAATGATGGCTTTTTATATAAAATCCTAGAAAATAACGAAATTAATGGGAAAATAATTATAGGAAGAGATAAGCAAAAATACTATGTTGAGGATAATGCAATATCAATTAAAAAATCTGATTCTAATCTTAGAGAATTTAATTGTAAACCTAGTCCTAGAATTAGGTTAAAAGGTATTGGGAATGTTAAATGCAATCCACGTACAGGAATTTGTGAAGTTAATGCTCTAAAGGGCACTAAAATAGATATTGGGGCAAAAAAAGGATATAAAAAAATGTTTGATGGTAGAAGGGCTTGGTTAGAAAAACAATAAGAATAATATAAATGGAAGTATCATTTAGGAAAAAAAAGAACATGAATAATACAAAGAATGTAGATGATGATGAGGAAATTGAATATGAGGAATTTATTGTAGGAGAGAACAATATTTTTAATGATGATGAGGAGAATGAATATGAAGAATTTATTATAGGGAAAAATAAAATTTCAATTGAAGAAAAAGATGATATTTTTATAGGAGTTTATAATCCCATTAATAATGAAGAGGATTTTAACGAAATACAACAAATAAGTCAGAATTTATATGATATTGATTTTTTAAATAATATTAAAGAAAAATTGGAAGAAGAGCAAATTCAAATCCAATATATCTGTTTTAAATGTAAAACTGAAGAGGAATTAAATGAAATAGGATATTATTTTTTCGATTATTATAAGAATTACAATGATAATATTAAGAACTTTTTAATAACAGTTAAATCTGGAACTCCTATTAATGATAAAAAAGATCAATTTATTCTTATTTTAGAATATCCAAGAGAGCAAAAAGATAATTTTTTAGTATTCCTAAATGGATTCCAATATTATGATTCTATTACTGAATATAATTATTTAGATGATTCGACTAAATTTTTTGAAAGAAAAAAATATATTTTGCCAAAAGATCTGAATAAAATCAGTAATATGCCTAGACCAAATCTTTCTTATCAGACTTATAGTAGTTTAAATATATATAATATAAAAAAGGATAATGAAATAAATGAAGGAACTGGGATGAATTCTGATTCAGAAAAAAAGATTAAAAAAACAAAACAATACAACTTTACCTTTAATATCTAAAGATATTTTTTTGTCTAGGGCTTCTAAATTAACTGAAAAAGAATTAATAGAGATTGGGAAGGAAAAAAATTTAAAACTTATCTCAAATTATTCTGAATATCAAAATATAAAGAGTCTATTACAATGGGAATGCCTTAATTGTGGAACTAAATTCTCCTCCAAAGTTGTCCTAGTTAAACAAAATATATGTCCTTGTCCAGAGTGCAGAAAACATAGGAAGAGATCTCCTCGATTTAATTTAGATACTTATAAAGAAGGATTAAACTATTATATTAATAAGTATATTAATATCCTAGTTAAAAATCCAAAATTTAAATCCTATATCTCGAACAATATTAAAAATGAAGTTTTAATCCTATTTAATGATGTCATAAATTCATTTAATTCTAGAACAGAGAATGATAAATTCCTAAATTTTTATAAAAGAATGGGTGAAAAAAATGCAAAGGGTCCTAAATATCTTGCTATTGCATTGATTTATTTTATTTTTAAAAAAAAAGATGATACCTTAACTCAACCAGAAATTAATTCGGTTCTTAATATAGGTCATGGAGGTGTATCTGTAGCGATTTCAAGATTATTAGATATAATAAAACTTATTCCAAATTATGAATTTACTCTTAGTTTTATTAAACCTAAGAATTTAGATTTACATGAATATTCTCAAGAGATTATAAAATATTTAAAAATATATACTAAATCTCTTTCTAAAATAGCTGATTTGGAAAAGATTCGGAATAATGAATTAAAAGATATTGTAAAAATCTTTATAAATTCAGTAAATTTAATTCAAAAGCCGAATAAATTGAAAGAATATTTAAATTTTTTTAAAAGAATTAGCCCTAGTCTTCATACATCAATTATATTATATATTTACATGAAATATAAAAAAGATATTGATATAGATAAAATTCTTTTTATTAAAATTTTAAATTCTAATCATACTAAAGAGTATATTCATAATAGTTCTTTTATAGAGACTTTAAAGATTTTTCTTAACAAATTTTTTAAATTTGATGAGGATAATTATAGAAAAAAGGTAAGGCAATATCTTAATCAATTTATTATAAAGTTGGAGAATTGGGAATATGATAATAATAATATTTCTAATGAGATATCAGAATGGTTGATAAATAATAACTTCATTTTATTGCAGGAGCTAATCAAATCCTTAAGTCAGACAATAATAAATAATGCAATGAATCTTTACTCTAAAATTATCGAAAATGGTTTTAAAATAATATATATCCCACTCCAAATTCGTTATTTTTATCCACAATATATGGCTTTATCACTTTTATATTATACATTTAAATCAGACTCAAAACTTGAAATTTTAGCTTCTCCTACATTTTTTATTATTATTTTTGGAAATACTGATAAATATAAACAGTACATTAATTCAATAAATCGTCCTAAAGCTCGTAATAATCGTTTACTTTCGTATATTAGAAAAATAACTGGTCATCTTTCGAAACAGCATTATCAAAGAGAAGATTTTATTCAGCTTTTAAAAAAAAATCTTGAAAAGCATTATCATTTAGAAACGGAATTTTTTCTTAATTTATATCTTTTAACAATTCTAACACCTAATGAATTTGGAGAAAAATTAGGAATTTATGGAACATCGAGTTTAGGAGGAATTCTCAGTATAGTGAAAAATCAGACTACTATAAGTGAACCCCAAGTTTTTAGAAGCATTAAACTTTTTATTAAAAATTTTATTCAAATTAGTCATCAATCGGAGTTTTTAATATGGATAAATAACATCGAGGATTTAAATCAAAAAGATTTTAACCATCAAGGAGTAAATTACCGTTTTCAGTGGAATCAAAAGCGGCTTCAAACAATTATGAACCTCGAGTTAAGAAGGATAATTTACAGTTTTATTACATCTATTTGGGAGAATGAATTTCCTCAAGATATTTTTCTTTCTAAGACTAATTTCAGAGCATCTAATTTTAATTTTCGAGGAAGTAAAATTCAACCAATTCATACAAATATGATATTAAATTACTTTCAAGATAAACTAAAACTATATGATCAAACACATTCTTTGAGTGAATATGTGGTAGAAGTTGTTAAAAGGTTTCATAAAAAAAGATTTGGTAAAAAACCTGATCATAATCCAGTATTACAGCACACTCTTCTTGAATGTAAAGAAGCTATAGCAACTGAAATACCCGTTTGGATGGAAATCCCTAATTCTAATCAATTCTATGTCGGACATATAGACCTTTTATTAATTTATGATAATTCTATTATTATTGCAGATTTTAAACAATCAAAAGCAAAAATTCTAAAAAATATCCCCCAACTAATGACCTATGCATTTTTATTAAAACATCAATTATCATTGATTGGGAATGTAAATACATTAAATATTAAATGTATAGGCTATACTAAAAATATAGCCTTTGAATTTAATCCATTTGATATTAAAGGAGATGTTCTTAATTTTATTAATCAACACAGTATTCTTAAAGAAAAATTATTACCTAAATATAATTCATTATTGATCTAAATTACTACTAGCAATTTATTGTTCAATATGATTTTAAGGAATTAATGGTTCATAGTTTGAAAATATTTCCCTTATCGCCCTATTCAAGTCATCAATGACTTCATTAGGATCATGAGGAGTGATAAAATAATCATTGCTTATTTTTGTTTTTCCATTTTTCAATAAACAACCATTTATTATTCTATAATCCATATATTCTGATAATACGGGGAAAATTTTATATGAAAGACTTGGCTTAAATGTATAAAGCTTATACCCATTTTCTAAATTATGACTAAAAGAGTATTTTTTTATTCCTTCTTTTAAAATATTTGGATTATATCCATATCCAAATGCTAATTTTGGTTTAGAAACATTCATAATTCTTAATTTTAGTATAATAATTGAAAATAAATTTTTATATGATACATGGATATCTTCAGAATATATAAATAAAAAATAGACCTATCTATCATTTAATAATTCATAAAAAGAGTGTAAAAATACATTAAAAGATAATTTTTAGCACTATTCAAAGAATTTTATCTATAGATTAGATGAAATAATTAAGATAGTAATATTGGAGATTTCTGCACATTTTTTAATGATTATTTGAACCAATTATAGATTTCAGATAAGAAATGCATTTAGAAAAAAAACTTGAAGATTATTGTTCTGATTTTAATATTTTAATTGAAAAGAATGAGATTAATAGAAAAGATTTTGAGTCCTTAATCAAAACATTTAAAATAAAATCAATTAAAGATTATCTATATTCTATAAAAAAGGGATCTAAACCTGAACAAGCATTAAGAGAACATTTCTTTTCAAGTGAAGCAGAATTTAGTAAATATTTATTCAAGAATATATATCCAGAAGTTAAGCTTGATACAGGTTTTGTGGATTACCTTATACCTATTGAAGGTAAAGAAATAAAATTAGAACTAAAACCTCTGTTTGAAAATATTATTGAATCTATAAATGAAAAGAAAATTTTCAAAAAAATTAAAAAAAAAAGATTCAATTGGAAAGATCATAAAGAACAGATAACAAAATATCTTGAAAATAAAGCAGATTATTTAATTCTTACAAACTTAGAAAAATGGTATTTTTTTCGTCAACCTTATACATCCAATGAAGAGATTATTTATTTTGCTAAGAAAAAATTTCCTCAATTAGTTGAAGAATTTGTCGAATTTAAAGATTTTTATAGTTATCTAAGAAATTTAGAAGATATCAATCGCACTGAACCTTTAGATAACAAGTTTTTTGAAAGTTTAAAATTGTGGGTAAATGAACTTAAAGAAATTGAATTTAATGTCTCTGAGAAAAGAAAGATTGAGATACTCATCAATTTAATAAATAAATTCATTTTTATTCAATCTTTAGATAATCTATGGATAATTCCAAGGGATTTTATTAGAAGAAAATGGTTAAATATTGAAGAAGATTGGAAATCTAAACATAAATATCGAATAATAAAAAAGTTTTTTCAAGAAGTGAATAAATATTTTTCTGAATTATATGATACAGAATTATTTAATGTCAGTTTTAATAAAAATGGAATTATAGAAAATATTTTAGAGCAAGAGGATAATATAGATAAGTTTTATAATAGATTTAAATCAATTTTAGGTATTGATAAAGAGAGTAGAAGACCTAGAAGTTACTTAGGAATTTTAGATTATAATTTTAGACTTATTGATGAAGATATTCTTGGAAAAGCATATGAAAAATATCTTACAAATATAAGGAAAGAAAAAGGGATATACTATACACCTAAATACATAACAGAATTTATTATTGATAATACTGTTGGCCTAAAATTTGATGGAATAATAAGAGAAATTAAGCAAAAATTAGAAGAAGGAAATTTATTATTCTGTAAAAAATTAATCAATCAATTTTTTTTAATAAAAATCTTAGATCCAGCATGTGATTCTGGTTCATTTTTTATAAAAGCATTAAGATATATTTGGAAAAAATAGTTAATATTAGATAATCTATTCTTAGACTATGAAATCTATAATCAAGTGCCAGATAGTTTAATAAAAGAGATTAAAGAAATAAATTTATTTAGAACAAACCAAAGAGAACTAATTTCTAAAATAATATTAAGACATATTTATGGGTATGATATTGATAAAAATGCACTTCAAATTGCAAAATTAAATTTATGGTTAGAAGGGATTAAATTAGCAAGGAAAGATTTTAAATATGATCATTTACCAAAAGATATAAATCATATATTACCCGATTTAGAAATGAATCTTGGGAATGGCAATTCATTAATTAGTCTTCCTGACAATTTATTTCTTAATTATCTAAAAGATAATAATTTAAACGACTTAAAAATAATGTTTAAGCTCAGAACTAATTACTTAAACAATCCAACTGACATAAATTCTATTAAAAAGTTATTAGAAATAAAAAATAAAATAAAAAAAGATATAAAGCAACAATTTAAAGAGTATACTGAAAAAAACTCAATTTTAGATAAAATAGTTATTAATTTAAACATATCATATTGGATTTTAGATTTTTGGTTTGTTTTTTTTAATACAAATTTAGAGATTAATAATGAAGAAGATCAAGGTTTTGATATAATAATTGGTAATCCACCATATTTTAATATTCGAGGTAAAGGAACAGGAACATTAATTCGTAAAATATATTATGATTTTTTAAAAAATAGTGAATATTGGAAGCCTTATTTTAGAAGTCAATCTGATGTATATTACTATTTTATTATAAAATCAATTCATTTATTAAAAGAGAATGGAATTTTAGGTTTTATAGTAGAAAATTATTGGCTAGAAAATGATTATGCAGATAAATTAAAGAATTGTATTCTAGATAATGTGAATATCTTAAAATTATTGAATTTTAAAAAGTTAAAAATATTTGATGATGCTGATAATGATACAATTATTTCAATTTTTAAAAAAACAAAAGTTCCTGGAGGAAAAATAAAATATATAGAATGTAAAGATAGAACCAACGAATTTTATAATTATAAAAACAATTTAATGGTTTTACGACGTATTAACAATAAAATAAAAGAAGATAATTATGACGATGATAGTATTAAGATATTTTGGGTTAATCAAGAGTTATTAAATGAGAAAAAATGGATATTATCTCAAATAAATAAATTAGAATTGCTTGATAAATTATCAATAGAGAAAAAAGACATTATTCCTCTAAAAAAAATATGTTTAATTGGGCAAGGAGTTGTTCCAGGACGAAAAAAAGAATTTAGAATTTCAAAATCAAAAGCGGACAATTCTTCTGGAGGGTATTATATAAATGAAAGTAAAAAAATTCTTGAAGTTGTGAATAAGAAAAATAAATCAAAATATTTTTTAGAAAAAGAATTAATTAAGCCATTAATCACCAATAGTGGAATAAATAAATATTATATTCCAAAAAATCATGAATTTTTAATCTATACAGTACCTATTCAAGAATCTGAATTAAATATAAATAATTATTCGGGTATAAAAAATTATTTAAAAGGATATCGTTCTGAACTTGAAGATAGATATGATTTTGATAGAGAAGCTGGGGGTTATCCATGGTATGGCTATCAAAGAATTCAAAATAGAGAGATATTTGAAAATAATCAATTAAAAATTATATGTCCTTATAGATCTAAGGAAAATAGGTTTGCTATAGATAACATAGGATATTATGGAACTACAGATATATATGCAATCGTTCCTAAAGATAAGAAACTGAATATTTATTATATTTTAGGTGTTTTGAATTCCAAATTACTTACATTTTGGTATAAAGAAGCAGGAAAATCAAAAGGAAGTATATTAGAATTTTTTAAAACTCCATTAGAAAAAATGCCTATTTTAAATACTTCAGAAGAAAATAAAAAGAAAATTGAGAAATATGTAAAAGATATTATTCTTTTTAACAAGTTATTAAATAAATTTGAAAAAATCTGGAATAAAATTACCAAGTATCAAAGAACAAAATGGTCTTTAGAAGAAATATTAAAACAAAATAAAAATCATGAAAATAAAGGTGATCTAACTAAAACTGTACTTATTAATTGTAATATATATCCAAATGATAATAATGAACTAATTGGTCAATCTTTTGAATCTTTTAAGTTATTATTAAAAAAGAAAAATATTTTAAAAATAAATGGAATAAAAGATTTTTGTGAATATCCTCTTCTGAAACTTAAGTTTCATTCCTCAGATTTTAGAGATATAATCTTTTTAGATTTGAAAAAATTGTTAGAGTCAAGAAAGAAGATTAATAATTTATTAGATATTTTTAAAAAATCAAGAATTTCAGTAATAATTCCAAACTATTGGGAAAAATCTATAAATCTCATTAAAAAAGCATATTCTAATTTTGAAAATTGGTTATCAGAAAATAATTATGAAATTAAATTTACTACTTTATTGGATATTATAGAAGCGATTTATGAACTTGAGATAGAATTAAATACATATATTTTTTTTTGCTATGATTTTAATAAAGAAGAAGTGAAACTTGTTCTAAACAGTATTAATAATATTGATACTGAATCAATAGATATATTAGAAAAATTAGATCTTTTAGAACATCAATAATTTGGCTTTTAAAAATATCTAAAATCATATTAAGGACTTATTTTAATTATTTATTATAGTAAATCTAAATTTTAATAAATTTAAAATATTTTAAGAAACAAAATTCTAACTTTTATATTCTAATACACAATAAATTGAAGAATTTGATTATCTATATCACTAAGAACAAAATTATAAATTTTCTATACTATCATTACATTTAATAGATAGTTTAATGAGAAATGAATAATTCTGAAGTCTTTTTTCTTTTATAAATGAATGAAATTATTGATTAGTTAACATATTCATATAAATAATTAACATCAATTATTTTGATAGTATACTAACAAAAAAAAGATTAAAAAAAATGTTTCAAAAAAGTGAAAGTATTAAAATATCTGATATTACGATATATAACTACATTAAAAACAATCCAAATATCAATAAAGAGGAATTAATTGAATCTTACTATGAAATTTATGGTTTAGTGGGAGTTAATTCAGAAAAAGAAAAGGAAACCATAAGAATTCAAATTGAATCTAATCTTAGAGAATTAAAAAAAAAAGAACTTATTATTGAAGATAATAGAGGGATATTACATTTTTTAGATTGAATTATCTATAAGAACTTTTATAAATACTTTTTTTTTATATTATTTTATGGCAAAAAATCCTGAATTTGAATTATTAAAGAGTAAATTAGAGATCTTATTTTTCAATTTAAGAAAAAGATGGAGAGATGGAATAAATCTATTTTTTAAAAAAATAAATGAATATGTAAAGATAAATCAAATAAAATTTTTAAAAAAAGAGATATAATTAATACACCCATTCATGGAATCATTTCAATTGATAATGATTATATTTTATTATTACTAGATTCATTTTTTATGCAGAGATTAAGAGGTATTCACCATCAAGGATTGGCTTACTTAGTATATCCGTCCGCAAATCATTCAAGGTTTGAACATTCATTAGGTGTTCTTAAATTAATGATTGAAATTATAACATCGATGAAATCACGAAAAAATTCTTGTTTTGAAAAGTGTGGATTTTCAGAAGTTGAATTATTAATTGCAGCATTATTACATGATATAGGACATTATCCATTCTCACATATAGGTGAATATGCGTTTAGAGAATATGGAAAACATTTTACAGGTATTAGAAAAGGAAGTAAGTTGTTTACTTATAGTACTATTGAAAAACATGAATCACGTACTTCAAATATTATTTTAGGTGAGGATATATTTAAAGGTTTAAATGATAAAACCTGGTATAATGATACTGATATAATTCCTAACGAAAATCCATTTGAAAAGTTATTAAATATTATTAATCTAAGAATTAACAAAAATAAAAAAAACAAAATAAGTATAGATGCAAAAAATATTTCTTATTTAATAAGAGGAAAAGACGAAAATGATGAAATATTCTATCATTTTATAAATGGTCCTATTGATATAGATAAAATAGATTATATCTTGAGAGAATCTTATTTTACTGGAACACCTTTTGGAAAAATTGATTTAAATAGAATAATAGAAGGTTATGTTATAAGAAATGCAAGAATTACTGATGAAATGGGTAAAATAAAAGATTTAAAATGTCAAGTGGTATTAAATACACGAATTCTAGCATCAATAATTCAATTTTACATTGGAAGACAAATTAATTTTCTGACAATATCTTATCATAGAACCGTTAGAATTGCAGAAACAATTTTAAAGTGTATAATTGATCTTATTATGATTTACTTATCAGAAAAATTTAGAGATCTTAAAGATGATTATAGTTATTTAATCAGAGATATCCTTTTCCATTATAAGTTAATGGAGGATAGAGATTTATTAAATTTTTTTGAAATCATGATTAAAAAGATACCTAAAGCAGAAAAATTATATAATAGATTAATGTCTCGGGATCTACATAAAAATTTTATAACAAAATCTACTCCTTTACCATTAAATGAAGATGATTATAAGGAAAATTATGGTGATAGAATTGATAAGGTTGATGATAAGTTAAAATTATGCATACCTATTGACTTTTTAATTATTTTTGATAAAAAATTTAAAGCTAAAATTGATAAAAAAGATAAATTATATAATCTTTTCTTAGAATGGGATAAATTTAATCAAAATACAAAGAATTCATTTAATGAATTAAAGAATATATTAGTTAATAATGATAATAATGATGAAGTTATTATTGTAAATACAATCAATTATCCATATATTGAAAAAGAAATTTCAGATGATATAAGAAAAAATTTCAAAATCTACTATTTTGTGAAGTTAATGAAGATTTAAATCAATTTGATCAAGAAATAGCGCGTCCATTCACTGATAAAGAAATAGGAAATGCTTTATCTGCAATTATAGAAAAAATATTTAAAAGAACTTCAAATGTTATTATAGCTGCTGAGCGTTCTTTAGCCAATATAATTAAAAAGCATGGTATTTTTGATAATGAAAATTTCATTCATGACTTTATATGGTTTGTAAATATTTATAATAAATGTATGATGCAATAAACAAAAATAAGTGAATTATATGAAAATTCAATTCACAATTTATAGTTGTTTCAATTTATTTCTACTTATTGGCATATTTCACACTATGTGAAACTATTAATGGATGAAATCTTTGGAAAGGAGAATTTTGGTAATGAAATAATTTGGTATTATCCGGCAGCCTCTGCAAGAACTAAAAGATTTTTCATAAGATCTTATGATACACTTTTGTTTTATTCAAAATCAAAAGAATATACTTTCAACGATAATCCAAAAATTTATATGGAATATTCTAATCGAGTTAAAAACGCATTAAATAAAGATGATAAGGGGATTTTTTATTATCGAGGTGGTAGCCATGATGGAAAGAAATTATCTCGGAAGGTATATATAGAACACGATGGTGTTTTTCCTAGAGACGTTTGGAACGACATTCCTTACATCAGAGCGAATACTACAGAATATCAAGGTTTTTCTACACAAAAACCAGAACGTCTTTTAAAAAGAATCATTTTAGCATCTTCTAATGAGAATGATCTCATAGCAGATTTCTTCTGTGGTTCAGGAACTACCTTAGCGGTGGCAGAAAAACTTGAAAGACGTTGGATTGGATGCGATTTAAATAGAAAAGCTATTCATATGTCAAGGAAAAGGATACTTAATATTAATAAGAGTAATGATATTATGAATTGGAAGGAATTATACAAAAAGAGTCCTCGTCCATTTAAAATCATAACGTTGGAAAAAAAATATGACTTACCGTCAATTCCTAACGAATTTCTCGCAAGTGGTAATCAAAGTAATGAAATATTGAAACAAATTAAAACTCCTAATTTAGATGTAAATATTAGAAAACATAATAGAGAAATTATTGTAGAATTACTCAATTACAGTGTACCTTTTATAAATATAATTTCGAAAAAAGTTAAAGAAAAAATAACTTCTTTTTCAGACTGGATTGATTTTTGGGCTATAGACTTTGATTGTAAAGATAAGACTTTTAAAAATATGTGGTTTTCATTTAGAACTCCAAAGAATCGGAAAATATCCTTAAAATCAACTCCATATATCTATACAAAACAGGGAAAGTTTAATCTATCGGTAAAAATAATCGATATTTTCGGAATTGAAACTGTAGAATCATTTGATATTAAGATTATTTAATTAATTCTCTAATTAACATTGTAGCATAACTTCCTCTTAAAAGTGAGAATTCAAGTTTAACTTTTTTCTTTCCAGGATAAAGATCATCATCTTTGAGTTCTAAAATTTTTAACATAATAGGTTTAGCTATCATCGCTCTAATAGAACCTTTAAACTCTGATTCTTTTATAAGCTCACTATTAAATATATTTCTATCTATTTTTTCTTGTTTTAAAATTTCCTCTACTAATGATTTCATTAATGGAAATTCATCCAAATTTGTATTATAACCAATAATTGGTATAACTATAGCAGCACGATTTAATTCTAATGCTTTTTTCAAAGAAACATCATAAGATTTTCCATAAATGTGTTTAACTTTAGTTAAATTTCCATTATAATCATCTAATATACTAATAACATCCCCTTCTAAAGGTCTAAATAAGGGAAATCCTTTTTCTACTCTTAATGAAAGCATTTTATTAAATAAAAAAGATTGAAAAGCACTAATTAATAGCCGTTTTAAATCAGAAGGTAACGTATTTATACTACCGTGATAATCGCCTGGCTTCTCAATCAAATGATGGATCATATTTCTTTCATAGTTTAAACTTTTTGGGAAATTATCATATGCTTTTTTGAGATTTCCATTAATTTTAAGTTCTCTTCTCACTGTTTTTGATATAGGTAACTCAGTTGAGTAAGTTGTTAAGACAAATTCTTTAAAGGCATTTTTGTAGTCTCCTTCTAAAAGAAACCGCCCGACAATATGGGAATTTGGTCTGTAACTCCCGAATCTTTGAAGTCCAAAATAATTTGGAAATCCCCAATCATTCAAATATGTGATGTAATTCTCAATTCTTAATTTTAGGTTTTTAATATTTTCAATATTACGAAGAAAAAGTGTGAAATTATTACCTCTATGGCTTCCTAATTTAACGGATTTCTTTGCAGGTTGAACATTTCTAATAAAGATATCTTTTAGCTTTAATTTCCTTAACCCTTCAATAAAATTTCCTTTTATAGAAATTTTTTGAACTGAAATGGAAAACTTGTCTTTTAATCCTGCGTAATTAATCCATTCGTAAGGAATTTTTAACTTCTTTCTAATTTTTCTTATAGCTTCAAATGTATCCATGTTAACTTTTGTCAAATTAAATGAAGTATATTTATCTTTTAACTCTTCAGAAAAAGGATAACTTTTATAATTTTCTTTTATGGCAAGAGTTTTACCATTATTATTTATCTCTTTTACGATAAAATCTTTAATTTTTTTTTTATACTCTCCACCAATTCCTTCAATCTTACTTGTTGAAAAAGCTTTAATTCCTACAAACTCTTCTACTTCTCTCTCATCATTTCTGCTAAAAGAATAAGTATCTATTTCTTGTCCAGACAAATTTTTAGCCTATGAATTAATATTACAATAGTTTTAAATCTCCAGTTATTTTATCAACTTCGGTTGATAACACAGGTCCTATACCAACTGCTGTTGTTGTGCCTGGTTCTAATTGTGTTAATCCCGCATCATTTATGATAAAATAATGGAGTTTGAGTGATTCTAGCTTAAGTACTATTTCTTTTAAATGTTCCATGTCTCTAATTTTAAGTACAACTTTTTTCTGCCCCATATTTTTCCAATTCTTCCAAACAGCTTTGTTTTGCACTCGAACTAAGTCTGAAGCAGACACACTTGCATGACATGATTGAGCACATTTTTTCCCAGTGCCCATTTTTAAATCTGTCCTAATTAAAATAACTTGTTTGTATTCTTTCACAGTAAATCTATTAAATATAAGAAATTAGTTAATTAAACCTTACTGGTTTAAAATTCAATTTTGAAATTCTACCCTACAAATATTTCCGGTTAATTCAAAGATCAATTCCTCGAGTTCATCTTTGGTAAATAAAATATTTTCCTTATCATCCTCTTGTAGAATAACTCTAAATTGAATATCACCTGTTGCTAAAAAGATTTCATTTAAAGACACTAACTTACTAGGTGATATTAAAGATTCCACTACAGGTCGAGGTTTATTAGTTTTTTCAGTTAAAATTAAGCCATCAATTTCATATGTTTCTTTAATCCACGTTATCAAACCAGGAGTAAATTTTAATTTATCTTTTTTCCCAATTACTAAAATTATTAGATCTTCATAGTCAATTGCTTTATAAAATGAAATTTCTTTAAGAAAAGCAAATTTTTCCTGTTCTTCTTCTAATTTAATAAAATTCTTTGCTAAATCAATTTCAAATTCCGATAGTTCTCCAGCATTAAGTTTCGTTTGGCAATTAGAGCATAAGAAACCAGAATTAATACATGTCTTATCTGCTGGAAGAACCTTCATGTGTTTTGAACCAGATTCAATATATTAATTAGATTGTAATTCGATTATAAAGCATTGATATTGTTATTGTAATTGATATCTATTAAAAATGGTTAATTAATTTTATTAAAACAATTCTTAATTATTGGTTTTAAAAAAGTAATAATGATAAACAATTCTCTTTATATATCTAAAGCAAGATGTTCATTGATTTCTGCTTCTATATTCGAAATTGCTTTAATAACTTGCCTAAATTCATCTCTAGAAACCTTCTTTCTATTAAGTAATGACTTTGTAAGTGTCTTATATTTCTCGACAAAATGAGATTCAGCAAAATTTACTAGCTTTATGCAGAATGAATATAGATAAGAATATGTTTCTGCGTATCTAGAGAATCTTAATGACTCAATCACTTTATCTAAATAATAATGCAACCTTAATTTACGATCTTTTATTTCATCTTTGAGAGATTTTGATTCTGTTTGGTATTCGATGAATTTCTCGTCATCGTGAAGTTTTTCAGAGATCTCAATTAATTTCTGAGAAATTTCATACTTTTTGAGATAATTTTCTTCAGCTAAATACCGATAATTAAGCTCTTCTCTTTCTTTCAATAAATCTTCTCTAATTTGCTCTGATAATGAGCCCTTCTGATCCCATATCGACTTTAAAATTTTACTCTGGTCAGTAGTCAAAGATGAATCTCCCACTAATTTCCTATTAGAAAGAATTAATTGCATTATTGTTAAATCAAATATTTCAAGTTTTTCTGGTGTATGATCCCAGTTAATAAATAATTCTTGATGATCCAATAAGATTTTATTAATCTTGGGGAGCATTTTTTGGACTTCCTTAACATCTTCTTTATCAGCGATAATAACTAAATCAGATGAGATTTCAGAAACTCTTGTGATCAATACAAAAAATTCTCCCAATTCTATAGTATTCAACGATTCTGTACTACTTTCTGTTAGCTCTGAAACAAATGATTGCAATGCTGAAAAAAAAGAGCTAAACATTTCTAATTTCTCAACACTCTGAAAGTTTTTATAGTATATTAATTCTTTTGATTGAATTTGAAAAAGATATAGCGCTTGTATCATATCTAAATTATCTCAATTTTTAAAATTCTAATATTGTTTTTTAAGTAAATTACTTGCAATCAACTTTAAAATTAATAAAATTTAAACAATTTATAATTTACTTTTTCGATAATGAGAGGTTTAATCTCTTATAACATGCTCCAATACCTTGAGGAGATTGAAATTAGTTTCAAGCTTCCTGAAGCACATATTATAGTTCTATAATATCACAACTAATGTTTCTTAATAGCCTTTCTGCAGTCGCGGGATCAGCTACATAGGTGAATAAGATTTTCTTAGTTCTCAATTTCAATTTTACTTTTTCTTTTACACGCTTAACTCGGCAATGAACCGCAAATTCAGAAATCTCCAGAAACTTATCTTCATCAAAAATTTCTCTAGGCAAATTAAATCAACTAAAATTACATAATGCAATTGATGTGATGATCTATTAATTATAGAATTTTAATTTTATCATATTTTTAAAGGATTCAAACAAAAATTTTATTTTAAATCCCGTCTTTTACAAATTATTCTTATATTTATTATTTCTATGTTATGTTTTAGAAAACAAAAAGAAAATTAAAACTGAAGAAAAGTGCCGATAGATGATCCAGTAAAGAGGAGAATCGCTAGATACCATTTACTAGAGAAATCAGTCTGTAGAAGGTGTGGCGCCCTTAATCCTGTAAAAGCAAAAAAATGCCGTAGATGCCATGGAAAGGATCTACGCCCGAAGAGAAGAGAACTTACTAAATAACTCATTTATTTTATTCTTAACAACTAACTCTTTATTATTTTCCAACGCATAAAATGATTTCCCATACTTACAAAATATAAGAACTTATATCATATGATATTAGTTGTTGATGTTCACACTATTTTGAATAGAAATTTTTGACTTATGGATTTAGGGAAGATGTTAAAAAAACTCCGTTCCTTGTATTCCTTCTATCTTAATATATTCAGGTAACTTACCAATAATTTTTAAAAGTTCCATAAATTTTTTCTGGATTAATTTTTGGAAATCTTATATTGATTCCATTAATTGAAAAAAATACTATAAAATCAATGAGATTAATGACCATATAAAAATACTCCCCTCTGTTTTTTCATAAAAAATATATATATATTTCTAGATTAATTTGTTAGAAAGATTTAATCATTCAAATATTAGCTTAATTTTGATAAGATTAATTCAGGAAATAAAAAAAAAAAAAATAATGTTATAATGGCTTTTATGTAAAAATCATCATTTTTTGTTGATGAAAATTAGAAAATAACTTTGATGAAAATGAAGAAGAATTGCTGGAAAGTAAAAAAATGTGGAAGGGAAACTGATGGCTCAATGGTTAACAAATTTAAAATATGTAGAGCTGCAACTGCGATCAAATTTAATAATGTGAATGGTGGAAAAAATGCAGGGCGAGCTTGTTGGATGGTTGCGGGGACCTTATGTGGTGATAAAATTGAAGGCTCTTATGCTAAGAAAGGTGAAAATTGTATCCTATGTAATTTTTATAAATTAGTTAAGAAGGAAGAAGGGTATAATTTCAAAATGCTACTTATTAATTAAAAGATTATATGAGCTTGATTCTGTTAATTTTGAAAAATCTTCTAATAAAACCGAAAATTTCACCATTATTGAAATAACGATGTTTAACAAACATCCCTTTTAAACAATTTTCCATTTTTTTTAATCTTTTACTCATGTTATTTATCTTGATTAACCTATTTAAAATATAACACTCTTTCGAATTATTTTATTTCTAAATCAGTAAGATACTTCTATATAAAAAAGGATTAAAACAAAAATCCTAAATCTGAGAATGATAAAATTCCTATAACATTTATAAGGTCACACTTTATCTATAATGTCAAAATCTCTATTTCATTTCATAATAAAAAGTATAACAGGGAGTATTGAGGCAAAAAAATTTTAAATAGATTATTCCTATCATTTAAAACTAATCTATAAACCAACCCATAAAGTTTTTTAAGTTTTATATATAAAGATCTATAAATCATAAATTAAAATTAAAAAGTAATCGTGATACGTGATAAATATGAATAAAATTAAAAATATTGGTGATCTATCATAGCACAATTGGGAGGTCAACCGATCATTCTTCTGAGAGAAGGCACGGAGAGAACACGTGGTAGAGACGCAATGTCAAACAACATAGCTGCCGCAATTGTTATCGCTGATGCCATCAGAACTTCACTCGGACCACGGGGCATGGACAAGATGCTCGTAGACCAATTCGGCCTAATATAGCATGTAGGTCGAGGAAAATTTGGGGACGTAGTGATTACAAACGATGGAGCAACAATTTTAAAAGAGATTGATGTACAACATCCTGCTGCCAAAATGATGGTTGAAGTAGCTAAAACTCAGGATTCAGAAGTAGGGGATGGCACAACCACAGCGGTAATTCTTGCAGGAGAACTATTAAAAAGAGCAAAAAAACTCATAGAACAAAAGATACATCCAACAGTCATTACTGAGGGTTTCCGAAAAGCAGCTGACAAAGCTATTCAAATTCTAGAAGATATGTCTGTCAAAAGTGGTATTGAGGATGAAAAAGGATTATTAAATTCAGCAATGACCTGTATGTCATCCAAAATTGTTTCAGAATCCAAAGAAAAATTAGCTGAATTATGTATGAACGCAATAAAAGCTATTGCTGAAAAGGATGCTGATGGTAATTGGGTTGCCGATATTGATAAAGTCCAAATTCAGAAAAAAGCTGGCGAAGGTATCGATGATACCAAATTAATTAAAGGTATAATCCTTGATAAAGAGGTTGTAAGCCCTGGAATGCCAAAATCAGTAAAAGATGCTAAAATTCTTCTCCTACAAAGCGCTGTTGAAATTGAGAAAACTGAATTCGATGCCAAACTTCAAATTACAAGCCCAGAACAAATCCAACAATTCCTAGACGAAGAAGAACGAATGCTAAGAAACATGGTTGACAAAATTAAAAATTCTGGAGCAAATGTTTTAATCTGTCAAAAAGGTATTGATGATATGGCACAACACTTCCTTTCCAAAGCAGGTGTTATGACTATAAGACGAGTTAAAAAATCCGATATCGAAAAACTCGCAAAAGCCACTGGTGGCGCAATCTTTACTAATCTTGATGATATCACCCCAGAACAACTTGGGTGGGCAGGATTAGCTGAAGAACGCAAAATTATGAATGATTCATGGATTTTCATTGAGGATTGTAAAGACCCTAAATCTGTTGTAATTCTTATAAGAGGGGGAACTGATCTTATTGTTGATGAAGTTGAAAGAGCTATTCACGATGCACTCTGCGTTGTAAGAGATGTTGTAGAAGACCAGAAAATCGTAGGCGGAGGGGGCGCTCCAGAAATGGAAGTGGCTATTCAATTACGAAAATACGCATCCACTCTTGGCGGACGTGAACAACTGGC
>SDBS01001771.1_pt1 | contig 21800 bp, 29 predicted proteins | sample 2277091 | NCBI WGS metagenome assembly SDBS01 (sample SAMN10404972, study PRJNA504765) | marine sediment metagenome | isolation source: marine sediment core GS10_PC15, 163 cmbsf | place: Arctic Ocean: Southern Knipovich Ridge | collected 2010
CCACCTGTTTTTCCGACATCTCGGCCAAGTCCTGGGGAGATACGGTGTAGGTGTAGTCCATTCCGTCGTCAGCGTGTTCTCTCACTTTTTTCATATCTATCTTGTCGCCGAATTTCTCTAGACTTGTTATGTAGACGGATATCCAAGTTTTATTGCGGAAAAAGAGGTTGTCTTTTTTAGCCCACTTTGCCTGCTCTTCCTGCAATGGAGTGATTTCTTGTCCTTGAGATTTTGGTGATTCTGGGATAGGCTTTGATTTTGGTTGTTCTGGCGGTTTTGTGGCAGGTTTTGGGGGTTGTGATTGCTGGGGGGTTTTTGGTTTCGGCAACCAAATTGCTTGAGCACACGCTTTGTCCTTGCATTTAAAATCTGGGGATTTGGGATTCCGTTTGTTTTGGCGATTGTCCCACATCTGCGTATTACAAATTGGACACCCTGGACTGTTAAGGTCTAACTCCATCTCTACATACTCTCCACTTGCGTTTTTGTAACTAACTTTCATCTCTTTATTCCTCCTTTAAACTTTTTCTTAAATCAGCAATCCACTTGTTTCTACCATCTATCCTCCCCACTTCTTCCCGATGTTCTTTTTTATTATATTTTATGCTTCGTTCTATACGCTGTATTTTCTTTTGAAAATATTCTTTAGGCAGTAAGTCAGTAGATTCCTTTATGTTTTCTTTGACATATCCGAGGTCATTCAAACTGATTTTAATCTGTTGTAGCATAAACCTTTTAAGTCCTCTGTGTTGATTAGTCGGGGGATTCCATTCCCTAACTTTGATACGCATATCGTTGAGTCGTTGGTTCTCTTCTAATTCATTCTTATACCACTTGGTATATTCTCTGATTTTCGTTTGTTTCAATTGTTGGCCTTTTTTTAACTGTTGTTTCGGGGTAAGTCGTTTTAATTTTGCTAATTCTTCTTTGTCTTTTTTAAGTTCTTTTAAATGATAGTTTGATGGTTTAAATTTTTTGGGGATAGCAATATCCATAGATTCCTCTCGCAGATCGAAACAGACTCCAAAAGCCCTCGCACAATCCAGAACGAAACTCTCAAAAGACTGTCCTTTTTCCATTAACTTGGTAGTATATCCTGTTGGCATTTTATTCCTCCTTTTGTTTCTTTTTATTCCACTCGGTTCTGCTTATTGAATTTTTGATACGCTTGACTTTGACATTTACCTTTGCCAAATCTACCTCGCAGTCATCAAAAGATATATCGACATCCTCCCGTTTTTCTTTGATCGGATACTCATCGGCTACCAGTCCCAATTTTTCCGCCCAAATTTCAGCATAATCTACCCCACTCCCGCTCCAGATTATCATGTGGTGTCCTTGAGCCTTGAACCATTTGAACAGGGCTATGTTCTCGTAATTGGGCGTGTCCCTGTTAAGACCTGTCGCCACGGACGGTACTATTAAAGTATCATCAAGATCAAACGCTATCTTCATTATTCCTTCCCTATCTTCTTCATTGTCGTGGTGTAGTTCTGTAGTGCTTTTGTGATGTCTTGCAGTAGGCAGGTTATTGCCCCGATGTATTTTTGGTTGATTGCTATCGCTATCTTTATTTCTGTTTTTTTGTTCTTCATTTTACCTCCTCTATCTTTATTATGTTTGCCTTTTTGAGGGCTTGGGCTATTTTTCTACTATCCGTTTTACCCAAACAACGAGTAGGCATCATACCCCAATCAAGTTCTTGTCTTTCAATTACTTTCTCCACTTCCCCCTCATCTATGGTGATTTGGGAGGCGATGGCTTGGGCAACATCTTTGAAATATACAGTCTTCCTAATATCCTCGCTTTGATAATCAATACCCTCTACCATCATAAAAACATCTTCAATTATCTTTACTATCTTCTCAACTTCTTCTTTCTTCATTTTATTTCTCCTCTTACATCTTTTCTATATCTTTATCCACTGGATACTGTCCGCTATCGCCTTCTAATACTAATATTGCTCTTGCTTCTTGGAATTTCCCACTAGCTAAATTAAATTCTCCATAACAACTGTCAGCATATATTTCTTTAACTCTAAAAACAGTCTTGGTTGGTTTATATTTGATTAAATCTCCTACAAAAATTCGTTCTTTTTCTTTTGCCATCTTATTTTCCCCTTATCCTTTTTAGATATTCCAAGTTCTGGCATTTCCCCGAGTTGTAGTGTGAGAGTGCCTCTTCCCAATTACCATACCGCCCATAGAGTTGATTTAAGAAGTAGCAACCGAGTTCCATATTGAATTCCATGTCGAAAAGTTTATTTTTATGATAAGTTAGATTTAATTCCTTGCACAAACCTTTGGCTGTCTTCGGCATAACCTGTAAAATCCCCCTCGCCCCCTTGTGGCTGACCGCCACCTGATTGAAGTTGCTCTCCACCCGGATAACATTCAGCAGCAGATCCAACGGAATATCGTATTTTTGCGACTTCTCCAGGCACAAAAAAAAGACCGCCCGGGACTCCCTCTCGTTGAGGTCGCTGTTCCCGATGATGTAATTCGTTCCCTTTTCGGTGACATCTACCGCCAACTGGAGTCTCTGCTTGGTTTTCTCCGCCCCAGTATTCAGTTCTCTTATGTCTTGCAGTGCTGTGTCGGTTGGCGGTTTTGTTGTGAAGTGGAGGAGGATTAAGCAGGCGATTATTATTGTTATTACAACCAGTGATTTTTTGGTGTTATTGTGGCTCATCTTGTCCCCCTGTACGGATTAGGTATCATTCCGCCCCTTTTCGGACTTATGTGCTGTGGCTCTTTGTTGTTGGGTCATTTTGGCACCGATTCCTTTGTGTATTGGCCGATTTTAACTGCTCCTGTCCCACCTTTATTGGCCTTATAGGCCTGGAGACCTCTCTGCATCTTTTCAAGTTGTTCTTTTGTCAGCACTTTCTTGGGCCTGTCGGGGTGCAGTCTGAACCATCTGTTCAGTAGCAGTTTTTCCTCGTCGGGTCGGTCGGGGTCGATGCCCTTGATGGCCTTGGAAATCTTTATCCGCCTGTCAATCATATTAATGGTGAAGAATCCTATGTCGGGGTCTTTGGTCTTTCTAGCGATTTTTCTCTGATTCCTGAGCCACAGGAGTTTCAGCCCCTGCCGTGTGCAGACCTCCTCGCTGGCGTAGAAGATTCCGTTCTCCAGACTCTCTTGGTCTAGGGGGCAGAGTGGGGCTCCACAAGTCTCGAATCGCTGGCATTCTTCTGGTTTATTCATTTCTTTACCTTTATAGGAAGTTTTTCTGCTATGGCCAATGTTAATGTGCCTTCTGATACTAAATAGGTATCTAGTCCATTGCTTTCATCAACAGCACACTCACGCATTATTCTTTCTAACTTTGGCATATCAAGTTCCAATTCAATCTCGCCTATTTCTTTGAAGGATTTCTTAGCAATAATATCTGGTAGCCCCTTAATCAAGTCTTTTAACTTCATCTTATCCTCCCCTCTTCTCTAGCCCGAAGCACGGCCTGAAGCGGTTTATGATGCGACTGATTTCTTTTTGGTATGTGTTTAATTCTTGGGCTATTTCTTCTTGGGGGCAGCCCTCCAGTCTCCGTTTGATAATAAAACATTCCTTTTCCGGCAATCCCTTGAGAATTAACTTTAGGTTTGCCTGGCATCTTATGCCCTCGACCTGCCTGCCGACCAATTTTCCCTTTACCTCCCTCTGGAAGGGGTTGAGGGGGTTTCTGTCGTTTACGATATAGTGGAAATCCACTGAGTAAGTCCTATGTTTAGACCACCCTCGGCCAGTCCCATCAGTCTCCTGGTCTCTCCTCTGCTGTCTGATCAGCCTCTGGAGCTCTTCCATCAGCCACCGCTCATTGGAAAATTTGAAATGTCAAACCCCCGCCCGAAGAGCATTTTGTTGCGAATAAAGCACTCGCACAGGTCGGAGGGCGCTTTGCGTGTTCTCGGTCTGTATTCAGAACCGTGCTTTTGGTCTCTTGGCATTGTCTCCCTCATAGGTTGTAGTGACTTTGGGGGGTTTTTAGACGGGTTGTTTATTCTAAGCCCGCCTTAGACAAAAAAATGCCCCAATACTAACTGGCACTGGGACATGAAAAGTGGTCAGGTGGTTTTGTTCTTTCTTTCATCGTGATTATAGTATATCACGAATAAATCAATTTGTCAAGGACTTTCTTTGCTTGTTTTCCCCCGAAAGGCAGAAAGGAGTGGAAACACGAAAAAGGCTGTAAGTCTATATGGTTATTGTGGTTGGGGGGATTTTCGGGGGGACAAAAGAAACCCCCAGAGATAACCTACCATTGAGCGAACCCAATAATAGGGAGGTTATTAAACATAATCTCTCTGGGGGTTGGAAACGGGCTGGGCAGGATTTCGATAAATCTTTCGGGAAGTTGCAACTTCAAAAAGAACTCTCAACCGATAAGAATTTACCTCTGGCGATATCATCGCAGTCGCTATCGCCTGCACGACCGACCGCACCACCAGCCCGATTGCAATTCAGGTAATAAGCCATCAACGGTGATCGATACCGATACCTACGGCGAATACCTGAAATTGCTAGTATTATTTATAAATATCTGTTACTTCCTCAAATACTCTTTCATCACACAATTTGGCAAAGTGGGCGGGGCAGAAACTCTGGGGCTCCATTCCTTCTATTAAAATATATCCTTCTGTATAAAAGGCCCAGGCCTCCTTGAAACTACAGAACGGATAGGACAACCTCGCCAGAAAGTTCTGTCCTTTCAGTTTAAAAAGGTTCTTCAGTTTAAACCATGGCAGGGCGAAGAATCCATACCTTAAATTGCATTTCGTGGCACTCCACAGGGCGACCTTGTAGCGTTTTCGTTCCATAAAATTCTCGCCTTTATATTTTAGCACCTTTATTTTTGCTCCCCTATCAACATATTTCTTTTGTATATCTACCACGCCTGACTTGGGCCAGACCGCCTCTGTTCCATGATAGCCCCCGATACTGCCGAGAGTGTGCGTCCACTGTGCCTGCTCCTTTATGAAGCCCATTTTTATTTGTTCCTTTTCAATAAGAGTATTGGGTTTTACGGAAGTTAATACTAAATAGCCTATCTTCATTTTGTTAGGATCAAGTTGTTTCATTTCTTTTGCTCCTTTCAACTGGTTCAATTCTTTTCTCATCTGCATTTTGTATTCAATGTCTTGGCCTAAGTCTGTTCTTATATCTTTAACCTCTTATGTCATCCAGTCTTCGATATACGCACTTGGCCGTTGCGATTTAATCTTTTCAAACTCCGTTCTCCAATCAGTATTATTGAGTCTGGCAAATACTTTACTTATTATGTAGGGCGTTCTGTTATTTCCGGCAATACAATGAACTAATATTTTATTGCCATTAGATAAAAGATATAAGAGAATATCTGTGGCAGTTTTTATCCATTTTCTGTCCATACTCTTTCTGCTAACCAACCCAACTTTAACCATTAAGATTTTCTCATAATAAGGGTCACTCACATCACAGGCAAGATTAAGAACATGGGTAAATCCTTTGCTCAAAAGTGTTTGTTCACTACCAATGTCGTCTTTATTACAGATATATATCTGTTCAGTTATTTTATTCATTTCATTTCTGTTACTCTTTCCTCTAGTAATCTAAATTGTTTTTCAACAAATTCTTTATTACATTTTCCATCGTCTTTTATAATATAAGGAACATACCCACATTTAATTATTTCATCAATTTTTATTTTATCCCTAGTTTGAACCTGCTTAACTGAATGTCTTCGCGTTATCTTTCTATAATGCCAAGGACCATTCCACAAGACTGCTATCCTATAGTCTTCTATAATAACATCGGCATCCCATCCATTAAATATGATAGCATTACACAAAACTTTGCTAAAATAATTTTGACATAAATTAGCAAAATAGATTTCATTTTTGCTTCTTTTATATTGTAGGGATGCTGATTTTATACCCCCAATTCTGCTAGCCTTTCTCCGATGCGATGATTGATTATAATGTTTCTGACAATACCCAGATTTATTATTATAACTTATTTTTTTATTACAAATTTTACAATATTTTTGTTTATACTTAGATTTTCCTTTATTAGGCATAGAATTACTTGTTTTTTCTTTTTGCTCTTTGGTAATTATGTGGCTATTAGCACATTTGCGAGAACAAAATTTACGCTCTTTTGGATGAACTATCTGATTACCTTGTTTGTTTATTTTCCTGGTTACTGTAAAATTATTGTTGCATTTTGGACATTGTTTAATAACAGTAATACGAGTATATCTATTACCTTTATTAGAAAACTTGCTATGGATTGTTTTAATATGACCACCAAGTTGTTGCCTATTTTCAAATTCTCTATAGCAATATTTACATTTGTACATTATAACTCCAAAATAGAAATAGTTGGTTAATGTTATATAGCATTTACACCTATCAACCACTTACAAAATTCTGATAAATGAATTCGAATTGTGGTTGTATAAATGTTATGCGATAGTAACCTCTGATGGTATTTTCGATGAACAGAAATACAACTTGTTGACAACTTTGGTTCGTGGGATTCGGCAAAAGTTAATAACCTGTTCGTCAGATTATTTCGGAGGATCCCGCGGATCATCGTCTAAATACCCCCTCGGATCGTCCTTGTCGATATACTTGTCCAGTATCCCGCTCAACACCCCCATCGCCCTCTCCTTCACCGACTGCTTCGTCATCACCGTCTTGATGTCGACTATAGCCTGCCGTATGAGCAGTTTGTCCGCGGGGGTGATCCCCCTTTTCGTCAGCAAGTACAGCTCGGCGGCTCGAACAAGATTGTCCTCGTCCCACACTATCCGCACTATGTCCTTTTTGGGTAGTTTTTTGAATAATTTCATCGCTTCCTCCGATTATGATTCTGCTGGTTTTTCGTTCAGTTCTATCTCTGTTTCTATCTTGTCGCAAATTTTGTCGACCCTGACCTGATACTTTTTCTTGTCCTCGCCTACCGCCAGCTCAATCAGCTTCAACAGCATCTCCAAATAACTCATCAGCATGTTTATTCTCACCTTTTTCCCGCGATATTTGTCTTTCATTTCTTTCTCCATTTGTTGTATTATTTGATGCCAGTTAATTTTGTTTTTTTGACGAGGTGGGGGTATCTAAGGTGAGTTGGATTATACAAGTAGAAAGTAGGGCATTGTTCCTTGTGACATCGCCCTGTGGTGATTAAACATTGTCCATTTTTTTCTTTATGGATGCGGCAACCAATTAACGGCGATGAGTGGCTTTCTTTTGTCGCCATCTGAATTTACCCTTTTTTCTTTTTCTGTTTCGCTTCTTCACTTATAAAGTTCCATATTCTAATTTCATATGACAAGATACACAAAGAGATATTAAATTATTTGGAGAGTTGTCACAAGTAGCCAAGTAAGGAATAATATGATGAGCGTGAATTCTACAGTTAGTTCTACCACATATTTGACAAGTATAATTGTCTCTTTCCCAAATTTGTTTTCTGATTTGTTTCCAATCTTTCCCTCGATTATAACTAATTCCCCCTTTCCAATGGGGATTTTTTGAACCTTTAATCTTGTTTCCATTCCCGTAGTTAGGATTATTCATACCTATATATTTTATTGCTCGTTTTTCTCTTTCTTCTTGTGTCCATCGTTTTGTTTGGCTAATAGACATTTGTTTTTTGGTTTCTATAGGAAGGGGTTGCCCTTTTCTTTGGCGATTCAGTTTAGATAAGTCAGGGCGTTTTCTGCCAATATTGCCGTGCATTTATTTTACTCCTACGATAGAATCTATTATCCCATAACTCCACGCCTCTTCGGCAGACATGTAGGTTGTCCGCAACATATTTCCTTTAACTTTTTCTGTTGGTTGGCTAGTATATTTGCTTAACAAAGAAATATAAATTTGCTGAGTCAACATGCTCTCTTTGGATTCTATGGCCTTATCCGAAGTTTTTCTGGGGTCGGGATCTTGCGACCAGGACTCGTGGATCATGATACGCACAAATGGGTAGGCCTTACGCATTCCCTTCTCCCCACAGGCCAATACCATTGTGGCCATAGAGGAGGCCTCCCCGATACAGATAGTGGAGACTGGTGATTTGATGTGCTGGATCATATCGTGGATAGCCATTCCGTCCGACATATAGCCCCCGGGGCAATCAATGTAAAGAAGGATCGGTTTGTGATTTAATTTGTCTAGAATCAAAAGTTTGAGAACAATGTCTCTGGCTGTAATTTCGTCTATTTCCTTGAACAAAAATATCTTCCTATGGGTAAACAATTCCGCCTCAATAGTATCTAGCCAAGAATCGGTCTGGGGCATGTCCTTCAAAAATTGGAAATCAGATTTTGACATTTTGTTCCTCCTCCTCGTTTATTCACTCCATCGGCCTAAGACAGAGGGGACAGATTTTTATCCCCGCCCTTTTCAACCTCCCTATCCTGCTCTTGTATGTTTCACTTTTTATTAAATCAAGAACTAGTTCTGTTAGGTAGTCAACTTCGCTTTCGAGGTTTCTCTTTTTCTTTGCCATTTTAAACAATCTCCTATTACTTTTCCTTGTTAATATATTTCAAATATTCGATACCCTCTCGCAAATCAAGGAAACCCCTGAAGTCATGCCTGTCAGGATAGAAAATAACTACTGGAACCCCGACACCAGAACCCGTCCCCCCGATTTTGTCTATATATCGATCACCCGTTTTATATGACCCTGTTTGTATAAAAAGCACTTTTCCATTCTGTTTGGTTTCTTCTGATAGGGCGGGGATATGGAAATGGGAAGTAACGGTCACATCGTAGGGACCCATATCTCGATATAATCTTTTCGTCGGGGCGGTTTGGTCGTAGATACTTTTTCCCTTATATTTATGTCTCACGCCTATAGTATAAACTTGTTGGCCGAGTTTCAAGGTTATTTTGCCCCCTGGCCCAAGATTAATGGCATCGGCATGTTTCGCCAAATATTTCACATAATCAAAATCACCAGTATCCATAGACCAGTAGTCGTGGCATCCACGGGTCATTGCCCATAGTTTTTCTTGTATAGTTTCTATCCATTCTTTTCCTAATGTTCTTTGGACTTCTGGAGTAATTTGGGCTTCGAATTGCCCACCTTTCGGGCTACTGGCGACATAATTATCACTATAATCCCCGTTTGCTACCGCATAAAGATTGTTAGTGACTCTTATCAGTTCAGCATCTTCCCGCATCTGGTCGTAACGGCACCGCTTGGCTCCGATGTGTGTATCTGCTGGGAAGCAAACTCCGATGGCTTTTCCCTTATTATCAATAGAGATGGTAATTTCGTGTTGCTCACTAATGAGCCGGTTCTCGCTCCGTTGGAGGCTCTCCAAACTTTCCCAAACTTCATTGGCATCTTTCAGCACGAACTTCTTGTCTTCATAGGTTATGGAACCTTTCTTGTGTTTGATATAGGGTTGGAGATTGTATCTCCTTATAGCTTGCCTCACGCTGTCGTAGGTTCTTTTGTACTTCCTCGCTATGGCGGGAACAGACATTCCCGATTCAAGCAATTCGATAAGGTTGTCAATCTCGTCTTTCCAGTCAATAGGCTTTGAATCAAAAGTCTTTCCCTCCCCCTCCTTTGTCGGTGGGGTTACTTGCTTATTCTTTTCTTCTTTTTTTTCATACTTTTTTTCTTTTGGTTTTCCCTTACTCATTTAAGCCCCTCCCCTATTTTATCTATAATTTTTTTAATAATTTGAAATTGTTCGCGAGGGATTTTTACCATATCTGGCATCGCACATCGTTTGATTGTATTTTTATGCACCTGTGCGTGTAGGTGAAAAACACCCCCCTTAATTTTATGGTAGATTAGCACTTTGTATTGAGGCCGTTTGGGGTCGTATACCCATCGCTGGTTGAAGTGCGATAAAATAGTATCTATCTCTTTTTTGGTGTAGTAGGCTTTTCCTGTGTGTTCTGTCCTCGCATCTGTTCCTCTCCAGCAACCGTGTACTCCTTTATCTCTCGCTCTAAAAATAGAAGTAATATAAAGTTCCTTGCCGTTAAATTTGAACTGGGAAAAACAATCAATTTCACACAAGATAATTCTCAAAATTGGCATAACTTGGAAAAATTGATTTTTTAAAATATTATGTTTAAATTTCATTATTTTTTAACCATTTTTTGACACACTTTACCTCTCATAGGTTGTAGGGGGTTTGGGGGGTTTTTAGACAGGTTTTTATCCGCCCACACTCTTGATAATGAGGTAGGTCACAATCCCCCCCAATATCGGAGCGAGGACTGCTAGTATCAGTTGGTAGCGGTGGTTTTTCCGTATTATCTTCAGTTTGTTGTTGTAGTCCGCCTCTAGTCCTTCCGCCTTTTCATGCTTGGTTAGGTGATTTGTAAGATTAAGATCAACCCTTATCAATGTTTCATGGTCTTTCTTCCCAGATTCAGTAAGGTTTTGGATGTCTTGGGTTAAAGATTTCCTCCACTCTTTGACGCTTATCTTGGAATTGTTGTTATTATTTTCTATCATTGCTATCTCCTTTTATGGCATACTTCCCGATAATTTCCCGCCAAAATTCAAGTAAATCATCCAAGATTGTATCGAATGTGAGTTCTGGTTTCCACCCTGTCTTTTCCCTGAATTTGGTACTATCGCCCTGTAAAATGGTAAGATCACTCGGGCGTAGTTTATCGGGGTCTTGTTTTTTCAAGATATAGGCCTTTGACATTTCTATCAGTTTGTCAAGGACATATTCTATCTTGATTTTGTTTCCGTAGCAGATGTTGTAGGGGGTTCCGTAGTCACACTTCTTGACCGCCAGACTATACGCTTTGACCATATCCTTTACGTGGGTAAAGTCCCGCCATGATTCCAAATTTCCGTGTGTAATGACTGGTTCCTGCAATCCTGCTTCTATCTGTGCGACTTGTTTGGCGAAATCGCTGATGACATACTGTTCGCCTCTTCTGGCCCCTTCGTGATTGAAGCCACGGGTTACGACTATCTTAATCCCGTAGGACTTCCAATACACACAGGCGAGCCTGTCCATCGTCAGTTTTGACACTCCGTAGGGACTGCAGGGTTCGGGTATCATTTGTTCTGTTATCGGGAGTTTTTCAGGGATTCCATATTCCTCACTGGAACCAGCAATCTGCAAAATAGTTTCTGGGGAATGCTTCCGAACTGCTTCAAAAATATTAAGCGAGCCTTTTACATTTACCTCGAAAACACGGTAGGGCATTTTCCATGAATCAGGAACGAAAGCCATCCCTGCTAAATGGTGAATGTAGGTCGGTTTTATGGATTTGATAAGTTCACTAATCCCACTGTAATCTGTTACATCAACGAATTTCCAATGAAGGCGAGGTGATTTTATGTGTTTTACATTATCCATCCTTACCAATGGTAGGTCTATCGCATAAACTTCATAATCTGTCTCTTGGAGATAATGCTCCACCAAATGTGAACCCACAAATCCCGCAGCACCAGTAATTGCAACTTTCATCCAATCTCCTCCTTTGTTTTTTTAGGTTTTATATTGTTACTAATCTTCTCAATCCACTCTAAAAACTCTTGCAAAGTTAATATCCCCTTTGCAGAATTACAAGTTTTACAACAGGCAACAGAATTTTCTGGCGTATATCCTAAATCGTTATTAATTCTATCCACTCCATTGTAAGTATATTCACCGAAACCTGTCTTATATTTAATTATCTGACTTGGTTTAGTCCCACAATAGTAACATTCTTGTTGTGTTAATTTTTCAAATTGTTTTATTGTTAGATTAAATTCTATTCCCCTTTTAATTGCGTGACTTTTATAAGTATTCATCAGTGCATTTTTGCCTGCAATTCCGTAACCCAATCTTTTGGTTTCTCTCCAAATACACCCACAACTTTTACTCTTGCCATTTTTTAAACTACGTCCATCAACAACTTTTTCTTTACCACAATTACATTTACATAAATATCTTGGTTGTCCCCACTTGCTATTGGGATAATTTCTCTTAATTGCCGTCCATCTTCCAAATTTCTGTCCTTCCAAGTTCTGAATTGGACGACCTCTTTTTTTATTTTTCATAATACCTTTCCTTTAAAACTTTTGTCTCACTCATTTTCCCCTCCTTAAATATCTTTTGATCCTGTTGACTAGTTTCCGCTTCACTTCAGTTATGTCATCGGCGTGTTGGGCAAAGAGCAAATCTTCTATCAATTTATCGACCATCTCTTTTACGGTCATTCCCGTATCTTTTTTTTCTAAATCTTTTTCCATCTTGTGGTAGCCGTCTACTCTGTTTTTGTATTCTTTTAAATAATTTGTGGGAGGTTTATTACTGGGCATTTTTCACCTCTCAAATTTTTTCCATATTCTATCATAATAGTAATACATTACTAATTTAATTATTGTATATGTCCCTGTTATTTGTGTTACTTTCGCCCATTCTCCTGTGAAGATAAATACAATTAATCCGCCTATTCCCATACCCAATACTACCTCATAGGTTAATGCCTTAATAATATTTCTCGCTTTCCCCTTTATTTTTTTTATCCTTAACCAACAACGGTCATGTGCGTAAAAAACATAAATGAAAGTCAGGTGGTGAACTAAAGTAACTAGAGACGTTGTTATCCAGTTCCTTGTAAAGATATATGTTACAGTCGCCAAAACAATAATTCCCATCAATCTCCAAACAATACTCTTGATCACTGATAATTTATGACTTACCATTTTTATTCCTTATTCTAGATTTAATACCACTGCTTGATTGCTCTGGAAAGTAGGGAGTAATAATCACCGTTCCACCCAAAGATTTCATTACTTTTTTTGCTTCCTCTAAATCTTTTTTATCATGAGTTGCGCATTCAAACAATACATTGGCATTTAAATTTCTAACATTTACAAAAGGTTTATATTCATTTTGCGGCACTACTAGATCGACATATTTTATGGCCTCTGCTACCGCTATCCTGTCTGCCAGAGATAATGTAGGCCTTGGTTTCTTTTCCATAACTGCAGAATCTGAAAGTATCCCCGCGATAGACATCCCATCTTTACCGGCTACTGCTTTGGCATTTTTCATCTGAAGCAAATGCCCAGAGTGGACAATATCCAAACAGTAGTACGAGTATACAATTCTCACCTACTCTCTCCAACTATAAACTTAATCGCCCTGTCAACCACGTGTCCGTCAGCAACGTGGACTTTCTCTAACGCTTCTTCTCTGTCTTCTTTGTTTATATCAGGGTTTTTTAGACATTCAGAAATCACTTCAGCCATTTGTTTATAATCGTGCTTAATCTTGATAACCCCGAATTCGGGGCCAAAGTCAGAATGAACTTTTAATTCGCTTGGTTCCTCTAACTGAATTGATGGCTTTCCTGATGGTAAGAATTCCCAAAGCAGACTTGAATTCTCATTTATCAAAACATCTATGATAGGGAATAATTCAGTAGTATCGGTATTCCAAGGAAGTAAAGTCACATTGTGCCTCAACTCTATGTTCTTAGTCAGTAACTGCATTTTTCTGTAGTTGCTCGGGTGGATATTATATATTAAGTTGATTTTCTCCTTTTTACAAAAGTCTAATAAAAACTTCAATGTGGAAATTCTGTTTTTCCAAGCCTGTGAATCACTGTAATTGCAGATAGACATAGGATAAAATATTGTCTTTTCGTAGGGCAGATTCAGTCCTTTCTTGGCCTCCGCGACTATCTTATCAATGTTCGGATCAAACAGTAAGTCGCTTTTCGCCCATCCGACCACTGCATGTTCTCGTTCCCCGTATCTCTTGAAGAATTCGTCTCTCCACCAGGTTCCGCAGAACATTATCTTGTTAAAGTGTTCGCTGACGCTTTTTCCTTCCTCTTCAAGTTCGTGGCCGTGCAGGCTGTGGTTGTAGTAAATTCCCTTGTTGTTGACAAGTTTTATTGGGAGCTGATATGGTTCCTTTTCCATACACCAAGTGGAAACCACACTGTGATATTCCTCTTCAAAATCTGTTATCGGATGTAAAACTCTGTTCTCATCGGGCTTTCTTCTTGGAAATAGTTTTGCTGGCGGAAAGCCATCGTATCTTCTATAAAGCCCCTCACTATGGGGACTCCAATAGATGTCAACATCATAGTTGAGTTCTTTCATTTTGTGGTAAATGGGAAGAACTGATAATAGCATATGTGGGTCGCCACTCCAGAATATGATTTTTTTAAGCATTTTTAAGTTCCTCCAAATATCGTTTCAGTCCTGTCTGTAGATTCGTTGGGGAAATATTGTATACTTCTTTCAATCTAGTTGTATCAGCCAATGTGTGGTCATAGTATTTCGGAGGCTTGTCCACATATTTTGGTTGTATATTCTTTCCCAAAGTTTCATTGACAATTTTAATGACTTCATTGAATGTGTGAGCCTCGCCAGTCCCCACATTAACAACCCCCGAAAAATCATTTATCATAGAATCAATGGCTACTTTAATTATATCATCTATATAGATGAAATCCCGACTTTGTTGTCCGTCGCCCCAAATTATTGGTGCTCTATCCGCCATCAAATCCCTCAAAATCATAGTAAGGGCACTACATATTTCTCCCTTGTGTTTTTCTTCCAGTCCATAGCCTGCAAATATCCTAAGACCAACACTCGGAATATCCGAATAGTGTTGTGCTATAAATTCGCAAGTTAGTTTGCAGGTGCCATATAGGTTTTTGGGATTGGGAACTGTTTTCGTTTCCGATTGGGGAAGTTCTGTATCACCATAGACTTGACCACTTGAAGGGTATATTACTTTTTTTACATTATGAGTTTTGGCATATTCAAATACATTTACAAGACTACCGATTGTTTCTGTTACATATCTATGTGGGTCTTTGTTAAAGGCTATGGTTGAGGAGGCGGTTCCAAAATGGAGTATGTAATCTGCATCTTCAATTTGGTTCCAGGTATCAATGTTAGCCGTATTTCCTAATACTATTCTACATCGTGGCGGAACATTGGTTCTGGGGGCGTGGGCAAAGTTATCAATCACAGTAATCCTTGCGTCCTCTTTCAATAGTTTTTTGATTACTGATTTTCCTATGAATCCCGCACCTCCAGATACTGCGATGTGTTTACCACTAAACCCCATAATTTTTCCTCCATATCTCATTTATTCTAGTTTTCATTTTTTCGCAGGCGTGGTTCCAAGTCCACTTTTCCAGCAAAACCTTTCTTCCCATTACTGCCTTTTGCTTGGCTTCATCTTGGTGTTCATAGACATACCTCATCTGTTTTCTTAAATCAGGAATTAAGACTTCAGCATATCGTGCTTTAGGATGCCTTGCCAATTCTGACAATATTGGTTTCCCAAGCCCGTATTCAATTGGTTTTACAAGCTTATATTCAACAGGATATGCTATTTTGGGCGTGAGAAAGTCTTTATGTCCACCCCAATCGGTGTATATTACTGGAACTTCGCAGGCAAGTGATTCTAAAGATGAAAGAGCGAACGCTTCTCCCCTACTACACATTACAAAGGCATCAGCAGAAGCATATAATTCTGGCATCTGAAATCTTTCAAGAGAAAAGGCTTTGCGGGGAACTAATTTGACTATTCTAATGTTTGGATGGCGGTCTGGAAATAAATTGTTGAATTTCTCAACAAATGTTTCGTTCCAATCTTTAATGTGAATTAGTGCATATATATCTTCGTCTTTGAATTCTTCGCTAAAAGCCTTGACAAACAAGTCAAAACCCTTTCTTTTTTCAATGTCGCCCATGTATAAAAATGTAAATCCTCTTTTAGGAATTAGTGGGATACAATGTGTGGGCAGGTCTGGAGTAAACATTTCTGGATTAAATCCGAGTGGCATCGTATATATCGGAACACTTAGTCCCAGTTCGCCCATATTCCGCATTAAAATTTCACGGGTAAAATTGCTTGGAACCCAAACCTCGTCTGCTGTGCATAGTATCTTTGCTTTTTTCGTATCCATATGAGTGGATTCCCAAGTAGTCCACATTATATTGTAGTGTTTGTCCCAATCTACCATAGGTTGCGGGGGGCCGTGATATTCTATCAAAATATCGCACTTTACATTGGCTTTGTTTTTTTCAACCAAATCAAATTCTTCCCTGTTTGTATCTATCAGGTCTTTAATCTTTTTAACATCATTGTCAAATACAGAGTCTCTTGAAATGCTTTCATATGGAAATTTGTATGGTTTTACATCTATCCCCATTTCGTTAAGTCCGATAATTGAATTTATACAGGCAATCATACAACCGCCGTCTATATTGCCTAGTATGTTCGATGCCATCCACGCTATTTTTGGATGTCTGATATTTTTTTCAGCCTCCATTGTAGGAAAATTTAATATAGTAGATTCTAATTTGTTGTTGCTTTTTTCATATCTCTGGCTGATTTTTAATTTATGTCGCTCACGGGGTTCTGTGAATTTTTTGCCCGCTATTGTCTTCATTGAACCACCATTTATTTGTTTGTGTGCCATTATAGCGTTTGTTATTCTATGCGGAGAAAATCCACCCTCTACCAAACGTATCATATGGTCATGTTCTTCTTCAAATCTAGGGGAGAATTCTATATCCATAACCCCCACTCTGTCTATGGCCTCTTTCGTCCAAAGAATCCCGACACAGATAAATTGTCCAACAAAAGGATTGGGTGGAGAAAGACTTGGAGAGACGACACCAAATTCAGGATGTCTTTCCAAAATACTAACCATATTCCCAAGACATTCAGGCTCCATCACCAAATCATCTGTAAGATACATTATGAGTGGGACATTATTAAAGTATTTTAGTCCAATATTCTTTAACCTGACAATATCATTGGTCATATAATTATGGATTAATATATCAAACCGATTGTCTTTTTTTCGTAGTGCTAACAGATAATTAAGGAACTCGTTATTCGGAGAGTCCGCAATAATCAAGCATCGCCAATTTTCATATGTCTGTTTGCGTAACGCATTTATACATTCCTCCAAGATTGGACTGAATAATCCGACTGGAAGAAAAATCCCCGCCCTTGTATTGTTCACTCGGTTTCCCTTACTTCAATCGCGGGCAGGGCACGAATCAGTCGGGCTATTTTGGTAACTTTTTTGCCCCACTTTCTTTCTAACTTTGCTATGTTGGCTTTGTATGGTTTCCGAAAGTCTTTACCATGTAGTATTATCATTGTGCCATTTCCTTTTGGTTTCTTGTGCCACATTAGAGCATTTGCTATTCTGTGTGGTTTGAATCCTTTGTCTATCACCTGCATCATATGGTCGTGCTCTTCACTGAAATGGGGAGAGAATTGCAAGTCCATAATGCCCACCCTGTCTATACACTCTTTTGTATATAGATTTCCGACACAGACAAATACTCCGACAAAAGTAGGGTTGGATTTGCCAGAAAAGCTCGGAGAGACGACACCAAACTCGGGGTTCTCCTTGAGGCACCTAACCATTTTCCCAAGACAATCATTCCCTTCCATAATTAAATCGTCGGTGAGATACATCAAGAGTGGGACATTATCCCAGTAGTTCAATCCGATGTTTTTTAATCTCACGATATCTTTGACAAAATAATTGTGAATTAGTAAGTCAACCCGCTTCTCTTTCTCCCTCAGTTCTAACAAATAATTGAGAAATTCCTCATTTGGAGAATCAACTATAATTAAACATCTCCAATTCTCGAATGATTGTTCAATCAATGAGTCTATGCTCTCTTTGGTGATGGGGTTGAATATGCCGATTGGCAAGAAAATTCCTACCTCTGGTGGGATTGTTTGCTTGGTTTGTTTTATTGGCGGAGTATTGCTTGGTTCTACAAATTTCGTTTGCAGATTTTTAGGTAGATAAAGAGATTGCATTACTGTTTTGCAGTTGACCTTTTTTTGCATATTTCGTATTTTATTTTTGAATTTCAATACTTGGCGAGTAGGATGGATTTTGTTCCAATATTCGGGGCCCGCATATTTACTCCAGCCATCTCGGCAATCTTCGATTACTTTAGCGAAATCTTTGGCCACACGGTCTGTTTTGTGTTTCTTTATGCTGTAACTGACAAGATGTATTATGGCACTCTTCGGGGACATCATTACTTTCCAACCCTTTTCCCAAAACCTCATTCCCATATGCATCTCAACCCGACGAAGAACCCTTTCATCATACCAACCACCCTCGTTCTTTATGTCTTCCAATGCCTTTGTTCGATACACATTCACCGAGCCCTCGGTTGAGGTTACAGGTACTAATAATTCACTATCGTCTAATGGAAAGTATAGTAATTCATCAAAATCATTTCGCCCCATACTTATCACATTCCAATCTTTATCACAGGTCAGGGGTGACATCCATCCTATGGATTTATCATTTTCCATTGTTTTGACCAATGGTTCTAGCCAGTTCGGACTGAAGAAGTTGTCGTTGTTGGCGGTTGCTATGTAATCACAGTCCAGCAGTTGCTCTATTCCTCGGTTGGTGGAGTAGTCAATCCACCAGAGTTTGTCCAGTTCGACCAATACTTTTTCGGGTCCACCCTCTGTCTTCACAAATTCTCTCAGCCACTCTCTGGTGCTCGTGTCACCATTTGGTGGTGGAGCATCAACTATAACTAATTTATCCAACCAAGGAGTATTATCCAACCAAGACTTTATGTGTCGTTTGGTCAGTTCCAGTTCATTCATCGTGTTGCAGGTTCCGCCTATTCTTAATCCTTCAGGTTTATTTTTTGGTGTTTGTATTCGGGTGTTTTGAGGGGAAATTATTGGAGTTTTTTCAAAGTCGCCCCCTATCTTGTCCAATTCGGAAGAGGGAACTACGCCCTCTTTCACATAGTATTCCAATGGTTGGATTGGAGTATCGGCGTGTATCACTGTGAGATACGGTGCGGCGTAGACTTTGTATCCCGATTTTCTGGCATCCTGATTGAACCTCAGCCACGGAAAGGGGTTATTCCACTTGATGTTCTTTACGACCTCGGCTTTTACTAGAACAAAAGTCCCCACCGAATCCAGCTCTATTGGTTCTTTGTTCTTAAAAAATTCGTGGTCGGAATTTAGTTGCAGATGTTCAGTGGTTTTTCCGCCGATTCTGAACCCGTAGTAGTCGTAGAACAAAAGCCTTCCCCCGTGCTTGTATTTGGGGATCGGAGCCACGATGTCCCTGTCTATTTTTATCAGTTCTTTGAGTGTATTGGGGGGAATGCTGATTATATTCGAATCGAGGAAGAGGACGAATTCTTCATCTTTTAGTTGGGCGGACAAAGTGTTCATACTATCCGCTATGTAGAGAGAGTTTCCAGTGGGGTTTTTGTATGGCGGGTCGTTTATGATTTCGTATTTGAGGTCGGTTTTCTTCTTGAAATGCCCCTTAATGATGTCAAGCGTGTTGTCCGTGGATTCTCCATATACAAATACAAATCTTAACTTATTATGTGGGTAGTCCATGCTGGTTAAAGTAATAAGACAGTCCGGGAGGTGCTTGCTACTATCTTTTACAGGTATGGCCACAAGCACAGAGGGTATAGAATTGTCTGTTATAGTGTTTTCTATAGTCGGTTCATTTGTGGGCGGATTTTCTGTGTCCATTCGGACAATCATATTTTTATCTAAATAGTGTTGAGCTTCGGGGGAGGCAAGTTGGATCTCTGTTAAAAAGAATTGTGACTGAGGGCTTATATACCTGCTTTCAATAATTAAAGTGCTTTGTGTGATATTTTTAAGGGATATTTTTATCATCTATTTCTCCTTTAGTTTATTTATCCTTCCTCGAAATCGTCCCAATCAGCTTGAGTTCTGAACCCATCTAAAAGTCCCTCACTCCACCAATCGGTAAGATATTCCCCATGAGCGAATGCGGGGGTCTGTTTCGTTGAATCGGAAACATCCACATATATAAGAATAGAATTTTTGAAGATGATTTTGGTGGTATCAATACCCAATATATCATTAATCCACTTATTTTTTCTAAGTCCATAAGAATAATCAATAAGTTCCCGTCCTGTCTTCACTCCGTCTGCTGTAACTTGTTTGTGCGACATATTTCCCCAAGTATACACATTATAATAGGTATCTGCGGAAAATTGGTACTCGCAGGAAGGGGATTGGCATTCATGAATAGAATCGAACTTCATGACACGGGGGTGAGCATATCCACGATACTTGGTCACTTCCCCATCCACCATTTGCTGTCGCCAGACATATCCACCTGCCCCATCGCTTTCGTATACATATTGGGGTATTCCTTTCAATGTGTCCAAATTGTAGTAAGAGATTTTGCCAATCGTTGAATATATCCAATAAGAATAAAAAGACAGTACTGGTCCTCCACAGTCCGGACACACCAATACAGGGTCTTCATACCAATCATATCTTTCTGAACCCGGTTCGCTCCACTTAATCCCCTCGACTGTGGATGTTCCCCCCGAAACCCAGCTCTTGTATGGGGGGATGGTCTTGTTCCCCAATTCCCAATCCTTTGTGAATATGCGTCCGAGAAAGCCCCAGTCATTCTCCTTCAGAAGGGGATCCAGATTGTCCAAGGCAGTCCTCACTTCCTCCCAGTGTTCAACCCTTATCGGAGTGCAGAGGAATACCGCCTCGTCCGCCTCTAATACTCGTTCGAGGTTTTCGGTTAGTTCTATCTGGTAGTTCTCGTCCACTAGATTGGGCTCTGCGGACTTTATGGTGTATATCTTTTCGTGGCTCTGGAACTTTATTAATGTCCCTGCAGAAAAATACTTGTCGATTTTGTGTCTGGTTTTCCATTCTGAATAATTAACAGGATTTTCCCACGAAGCAACACCATATTTTCCCAAAAATTCATCCAGTTCTATCAAAAGACTATTGGATGCAGATATAATTATTGTAGAAGTATCTTTGTCGATATCCTGATGAACCTTATGATTGCTGATGGTGATGTCGCTGTCTATTTTCACATCGTGCTTTAGGGCGGGGTCAAATGTTATGTCGTATTTGGAAGTGTCTTCGTTGTATTCGCAGGCTGTGATTGTGTATCTCGTGTAGTGGTTTTCAAAAAATAGATAACTGTCGTCTGGCAGGTTGGTATAAGGCCAATCTAATGGTATTTCTCCCTCCCCCCATACCAAGGACTCCTTCCTTGTCTTTCCCTCCTGTATGATAGGTAGTATTCCAGGAACTGATGAAACAGAAATTTGTGTTGCATCTTTGGAGTAGGCGGTCGGGGCTTTTATCATCAATGGGATATGCAGAAGAGGGTCAGTCCAAGTCACTATATCCCACTCGCCATCGTCTTGATACCACTCTGCTTGAGGCTCGGCAGGAGTATCGTATTCTAATTCTATAATGGTGTATGCCCTGCTACAATAAAGTTCTGTGGAAAGAATGGTGAAACCACACCCCGTAAAGGGGCAACCTATTTCTGTTCTTGCCGTTCCGAGAAGTTCACTAAGTGTCTGCCTTGTTTTGTATCGTAGATTGTTTCTATAATGAGGATCCCAAATGATACCTTCAATAATATCCCTGACTTCCTGTAAATGCTTTGCCTGAGTAAATGTGGAAAAACTGGCAGTTATCGACTGCTCATTTCCCGTGGGAACGAAAACCTTAGAGACCAGTCTTATATCATTCCCCTCGTCCCAGTCGGTAGAGGCCAGGGTGTCCTTTCTCACCTCGTCTTTTGTGAAGTAGGAGTCAGTGAAGTTGTATGTCGAGCCGAGGAGGTTGTTTATTGTGGGGTTGTATTCCACTATTTTGTGGGCGACGGAGACCTCGTCGAAATCTATCTCCTTCAAATTCTTGCCCACCTCCACAACCACATTCTCCCCGTCATTGTCCGTGGCCGCATTGCCCGCATTGTCGTAGACCTGAGGGTCGGTCTCCCAGCAGATCCTTGT